>Ga0265299_10003012_pt1 | contig 16738 bp, 14 predicted proteins | sample AusTroGonzalo_MG_4_FD_193485 | JGI IMG/M metagenome (GOLD analysis project Ga0265299, IMG submission 193485) | Bovine rumen microbial communities from tropical cattle in Woodstock, Queensland, Australia - Gonzalo_02 | ecosystem: Host-associated > Mammals > Digestive system > Stomach > Rumen ... | reverse complement strand
CTGCCGCTCTGCACAGGAAATTTCTCCTCAACAGCCGGCATAACGGTATTGACCACAAAGTCGGCGAAAACCTCTCCGCGAGGATCAAGCAGGCTCCTCATCTGAGGAGGACACAGCACCTCGCCGATAGTCCCGGGGGTAAGATCGTTAGCGCGGTCCACCGGCGAACCGTCGTTGTGGACACCTACGATCACAGCCGCCTTGCCGCTGCTATTGCGCTCGGCCCTTACCGCCTCTCGGGTATACCAGCAGCCGTATGTAGCGTGTTCTTCATCAAAGAGATTCTGCCCGTCGGTCATATATATCACCGGAATGGTCTCCCCCTCCTCATGCGCCGGAACATATACGCGCACAAGTCTGTCGTCCCCACCCGGATAAGGCAGCTTCAGTTCGGTGATCTTCTCGTCGATCATGGGTCATCCTCCTGTCATCGGTATGATAATCATTTGACAAAAGTATAGCACGCCGCAAGCAGAAAATCAATAATCTGCCGCTGTACATATGCGGCTCAGCGGTTTTACTTGACTTTGAGTGAATAATGAGCTAGAATATATGAGTCGGATATATCCGCAGAACAAAATAACGGAGGCTTAGCTCAGCTGGTGAGAGCGCCTGCTTCACACGCAGGAGGTCACAAGTTCAAGTCTTGCAGTCTCCACCATATGGATATCGGGAGACCTGTTTGGGTCTTCCGATTTTCATTTATCCAGTGGTGACTGCAACGACTTGAAGGCGACTGTGCCGAGGTTCAAGCCGCGCGAAGAACCGAAGGTAAAAACAGTAATTTTCAGTAGTTAAGACTTACAATTATTTCCACATAACGGTTGAATCCCACGATATATCATGCTATAATTATCATGTGATAATATTACATTCATCCGGTTGGAACACGAACGAGATAAGCCAGCCGGGACACAGCCTTAAAAGGAGGGGGTGTTCATGCTTTTCTGAACCGTATCGGCGAGGTCATACATCGCCGATAATCATGCGAGAATCACATATGATCACTAAAGAAAGCGATGGTGTTTATGAAGAAAATAATAAGCTTTGCACTGGTCTTGGCGGTAGTTCTGTCCTTCGCGATAATTCCGGCTCAAGGCTATACCTATTACAGAGAAGTCAAATCAGGCGACTATACATATGAGCAGCTCGATGAAACTACCGTGGTCCTCAAGGAGTACAGAGGCAGCGCGGAACAACTGATAATCCCCTCGACAATCGACGGCTTTACCGTCACCGAGGTAAGGGGCATGTTCTGGACAGAGTCGATCAAAACCCTGTACATCCCCGACAGCGTTAAAAAGATCCATTACATGGCGTTCAAATCGTGTAAGAATCTCGTGTCCCTCAAGATCGGCAACGGCGTAACGACAATTGGCGAGGCAGCTTTCAAGGACTGTGAAAGCCTGAAGAAAGTAGTAATGGGCAACAGCGTGACTACTATCGAGAAAGAAGCCTTCCTGCACTGCTCCGCTCTTACGGCTGTCACCCTCAGCGAAAATCTGCAGACTATCGAAGCCAACGCGTTCAGCGGATGCACCAACCTCAAGTCGCTGACCGTGCCCAAGTCCGTCACTGATATCAGCCCCTATGCCTTCGGATGCACCGAAGTGTTCTACGGATATCCCGGATCCAGAGCTCAGTCATACGCAAAAGAAGAGGGCATAACCTTTGTTGACCTGACTAAGCCTGCCTCTCTGAGCAAGACAGCGCTGAGCCTGATCATCGGACAGTCCTATCCCTTAAAGGTCAACAACGGCGCAGCCTCCCTTTGGGGCTCGACCAACAAGAAGGTCGCCGTAGTAGTGAACGGCAAAGTCACCGGTCTTAAAGCCGGTATAGCATATATACAAGTCAAGCTGACGGACGGCAAGCTGCTCAAATGCAAGGTGACTGTAAGAGCCATTCCGACAAAAGCTGTAACGCTCAATAAAACTAAGCTGACGATGACGGTAGGCAACAGCTTTACCCTTAAGGCGACTCTCAATCCGCGCAACGCCACCAGCAAGACGGTATGGGCAACTTCCAACAAAAACGTCGCAGTGGTAGTGAACGGTAAGGTTACCGCTCGCAGCCTGGGTGTAGCAGTCATCTATGCAAAAAACGGCGGTAAGGTAGCTAAATGCGTTGTACACGTCAACACAGTATACTACAACACATGGGGCGGCACTTCGCTCAACCTGAGAAACTTCGCTAAGAATGTATCGGGTTATCAGAAAGGTAAGTGGGATAACTTTTCCGGCAAGGCCGGCACTATCAAGAATGGATATGCCAAGACCAAAGCAGCCAGCGTTCCGCTGGTAGGCATCTTGAGGGTAGGCGGCAGGATCTATTATATCGACATCTTCTCCTATTCTCAGACCGACCTTAAGAACCAGACCATCTCGACGATCAAAGGTCGTCTGAAGTTCCCGTTCTCATTCACACTTGCCAACGTCAGATACTATCGTGACAACAACGCGCCGGGCGGCAGGTGCTGCTGCGCTGTAGCATACTACGCAATGAACAGCTTCGGCGCTTACAAATATGATATCTTCTTTGGTTACTATAACAATGATCGCTTCTATTACCTGAGCAGTTCAAGATAAGATATCTAAGAGTGGGGTCCGTCCCCACTCTTTTTGTTTGATATCATTAAAAAATCTGTGCGTCACGTCATACTAAGATTATCGTGAGTTCTCCCTAGCCTGCACGCAGTATCATATCCCTCGACTTCGATCAGGATAGCTAAATAAAGTGAATACTCATACGACAAAAGGCAGCCCGTACGGACTGCCTTTATCTTACATAATTACGCTGATTATTTCTTAACTAACACGTACTTGGGATCGCCCTGATCGTTGCTGAGTTCGTTGCCGTTCAGGGTGAAGGTCGCGGTACTGCCATCGATAGTGATGTTGATCTTATCGCCGTCCTTCTCCCATGTTCCTTCAGCACTTAACGAGAACATCTTAGCTTCCATTACTGCTGTGCCGTCGGACTTAAGCTCCATGGTAACGATCTCTTCAACAGAGTCGACACCGAACACCTTGAGAAGATCCTCTACAGAGGATGCTGACTCGACTGTCTTTTCATCGACCATCTTCTGCAGCTGATCCTGAGGGGTCTCACCGTTGATGGATTTGACTACATACTTGCCTTCGGGGCCTGAACTGCCGCCGCAAGCAGCGAACATTGCGGCTGCCATCAGAACAGCCAGTGCGAGTGCGATGATGCGCTTCATAATAATATCTCCTTTGATAATGTTTCTCGGGGTGGAGTCCCCGGTCATTGACACATCAGCGATATGTAACGCCGATGATTCATTCTATCACATAAGTGATCGTTTTGCAATCGCTTTTTCTGATATTTTGACATCACCAATAGTACAACTCTATTCCGTTTGTGAGGGTGTCCTCCAGCACATTGACGCGTATGTTGGGGGTCTGCAGCCCTGCCGCTTTGGCAAAGGCGTACTGTTCCTTGAGCCACTTCTTGCCCTGATAGATGAGCAGGTCGGTCATGTCGCCGGTGTTGTAATAATACATCGTGCCGCGCACGTTATATCTGTATCCCTGTTCGGTGTTGAATCCGATGATGTTGTATCCCAGATACTCGGCGTAATCCGAGATTGCATTCATCGCCTTGGTCAGATCGACTGTTGTCGCTGCCGGGGTGCTGCAGATGATCGGCAGGCCTTCGGTATCGAAGTATGTGCAATACTTACCGCTGCTGTCAAGACCGCGTACGGTATATCTGTAGTACTTGCCATTGACGGCGGTCTGATCCAGCCAGGAGAGCTTGTCCGTGTCGCCCAGCTTCTTCCATCCCGAGCCGGCGTCGGCAAAGACTCTGTATTTAGCCACGCCTTCCTTTTGATACCACGCCAGTTTGACGCCGGAGGCGGTGTTAGCTATAGCCTTGAGTTCTATCCTCTCGGTGTTGAAGAAGGTGGAAGTCCAGCCTGTGGGGTTGAATCCGCTGACATACTTGCCGTCACCATCCATAGCGCGTATGGTGAACACATAGCTCTGCTTATCCTTGAGAGTCGTGTTGTATCTCCAGAACACGCTGCCCATATTGTTGTCAAAGTAGGTATCTATGACCTGCTTCCACGAAGTACCGCTCTTGACGAATATACGGTATTTGTAATAGCCGTTCTGCGACGGTAAGAACCAGCCCTCCATCGCGTTATATATGTGGGTGAACTCCGGAGCCTTGACGAACCGCAGGCTGACTCCTGCCCTGCAAAAGCTGACATACTTGCCGTTCTTATCCAGAGCGCGGATGGTATATGTATAACTCTTACCGTCTTCAACGTCTGTGTTGATATACGCTCCGGTGGTATCGGCGAGCCAATTCCATTTACTGTTCTTCCAGATGAACAGGCGATACTTAGCAGCGCCGCTGACCTTGGCATATGTGAGCTTTTGTCCCGTATAAGTATTCTCCACCTTAAGTATCGGACACTTGACATAATACAGTGATAGACCTGCTGTATCATAACCGGTGATATACTTGCCGGTCTTGCTTATGCCGCGCACGGTGAAGCTGTAGTTAATGCCGCTGACGAGCTTGTCCTCAGAGATCAGGCAGGTTCCCCACTCCATGTCGGTGTAGGTCTGCCATGAGCCCCCGGACTTCTTATAGAATATCCGATAGTATTTCACTCCGGGCACGCTGCGGTATGAGAAATTCACTCCGTTAGCTATCGGCTTGACGGATACAGGCTTTGGAGTCTGATAGTATATTGCGTAGTATCCCGGCTGCTCATAGCTCGTGGCATACTTACCGTTCTTATCAAGACCTCTTACGGTAAAATAATACCCGGTGTTCGCCTTGACCTTGGTGAAAGCAAGAGTCAAAGCGGCGGTATCGCCGAATGTTGACCAGCTGATGTTATCCTCCTCACGGTAAAAGAGGCGGTATTTGGCTACGCCGTTCACCTTGCCCCAGCTGACCTGAAGGCCGCTGTTATTGGTCACCGTACCGGTGATATGAGGGATGGCAAGACCCGTCTCAGCCAGCTCATCGACAGCAGCCGCTGAAGCGCACACAGCCGAAAACGCCACCACAGAAATCATCAGCGTTATGACCATAATAACAGGGATCAATCTCTTCATACATATTCCTCCTTTTTTCAAAGAACCGCGCGCCAGCACCCTATGTGCATCGCTGTATATATTATACTACACTGCCATAGTATAATCAAGGATAAAGAACTCTGTGCTGACCCGGATACAGCATAAATGATAAAAGAAATTTGTTGCAAGTAAAGTATAATTATGCTATAGTTCAATTACAGACATCTGCAGCGCAAAGATCTATATATAAGATGCCGTATGACACCATGCTTTAGGAGGTCTTATCATGACAAAGAAGCTGTTATCTTTAGCACTCACACTGATCCTGCTTCTCGGCACGATATCAACAGGAGCTTTCAGCGCCGCTGTCGCCGATCCTGCACAGACAGGCAACCTCGCGTCAGAGTCGTATACTATGGATGTTGGTGAAAAACTCACCCTGTATCTGGGAGCGACCGGAGTGAAGAACAAGAGCGTGCAGTGGGAGTCAAATGATTCTGCGATTTCTATCATCAGCGGCTATAACAGTTCGTTCAGCGCTACCGTCAGATGCGAATCCTATGTTTCGTACAGGGTCATCGTCACCTGCACCATCACTTATGAGGTCAAGTGGACCGTAGGCGGAGTGGACAGGAGCTATGACGAGCAGATATTCAAGAACTTCTACATAACTATCAATAAACCTGCAGAACCGCCTTCAGAACAGCCGACACAGTCCGGCGGTTCAAGTAATCCCGGCACCAATCCCGGGAGCAACCCGACATCGACCGAATATACGATAACCTTCGATCCGGCGAACGGCTATACCTCCAACAACAGGTACTATCGCTCATACGGTGAGAGCTTTACCTTCCCGTCGGCTACTTCTAACACCGCCGGTTATGTATTCAGCCACTGGGCGGATAACTTCGGCAACACTTATACAGCCGGCTCTCAGAAGACCGTATACGGCAACCAGTATTACACCGCGGTGTATAAGGTCAACAGGCTGACCGCCCCTGTGCTCACCAAGGTAGCCAACACTGTCAGCGGCGTTCAGATAACCTGGAAAGCCGTCAGCGGAGCAGGTCTCTATCGAGTATATATGAAGAACGGTTCTTCGTGGACTAAGCTCGGTGACACTTATTCAACATCATATATCCACAAGACCGCTGTATCGGGCAAGAAATATACATATACCGTTAAGTGTATCACATCAACGGGAGTGGGTCTGAGCGGCTTCAACACGACCGGTAAGAGCATAGTATATGTCAAGGCCCCTTCGGGTATCAAGATCACCAACACCGCATACGGCGCTAAGCTGACATGGACAAAGAGCGCCGGCGCGTATAAGTATCGCGTGTATATCAAGGTCGGATCCGTATGGAAGAACCTCGCCGATACAAGAGCCCTTAGCTATATCCACAGGACTGCTAAGCAGGAGACTAAGTATACATATACCGTGCGCTGTCTCAACGCCGCTTCAGCCGCAGTCAGTGCATACAATACCACAGGCTGGTCCCATTCTTTTATGAAGCCGGGCACAGTGCTGAAGCCTGTTATCACCAAGTTCCAGAACGTACTCAACGGCACCTCTATAACATGGACAAAGCGTACCGGCGCGTCTAAATATCGCGTATATGTAAAGTCCGGCAGCGCGTGGAAGTGCGTAGCTCTGACATCCGCGACTACATTCACATATAAGAACGTAGTCGGCGGTAAAAAATACACATACACCGTGCGCTGTTTCAACGGCTCCGGCAAGACCGCTATCAGCGCATATGATACCGTAGGCAAGTCTTATGTATTCATCAAGGCTCCTTCGGGCATAAAGGCGACCGCTACGACCAACGGCGGCATCAAGGTCACATGGAACAAGAGCGCCGGAGCGGTCAAGTACCGCGTCTTTATCAAGACCGCTGGCACATCGTGGCAGGCTCTGGCCGATACAACAGCATTGAGCTATACATACTACGGCGGTACCGCTTATACAAAATACTCCTTCACCGTACGATGTGTATCAGCTAACGGTAAGGCATATCACAGCTATGTCGATACTACGGGTGTTTCAATCACAAAGCCGGCCGACGACCCCGGCAACACCATCTCTACTCTTCCGGCGATAGCGGCAGGCAAATACCGCTACCTGTTCTGGATGCCCGACGGCAAGAGCGGCCCTAAGGACAGCAGCGGCAAATATATCCCCACATGGTATGTGGATGGCACTACCGGCCCTGTGTTCTATCCTTTCACCGCATACGGTAATTCAAGTTTCGAGGGTATCAAAGCCGACGCGCCGAATGTATACTACTTTGACGCTGTAAAAGAAGAAGTTATGTTCTGCTGGTTCAATCACAGTACTATGAAGTATAGATTCTCGACCACCAATATCGGATCGGAGTATTATGATCCCGGCGACAGTCCGCTTTATCCGAACGGCGTGCCCAACTTCAACAATATGATCTATATCCTGGATCCCAACAAACATTCAAATAACTCCATGGGCGGACAAAACTACGGCGGCGAGTGGTATTACTACTACGGCAACGGATGCTACGGCACTGTGAAGAACGGAGCCGGCAACCTGAAGGCCTGCTGTCTTAACCCCGATCACAATCACTTATAATAAAAGAACAGCTGTCGCACAGGCAGCTGTTCTTTTGTTCTGTTTATCACAAAAGGTTCTCGCCCTCGCCCATTATGGCTATATCTACGGCTGTTGCGTCCTCAAGATGGAAGGTCATCAGCTTGTTGCCTGTTGTTTCGTTATAGATAGCCTCCAGGTGACTGCTGCTTATCATCTGCTGCGCGTACTTGGGATCGGTCTCAAAAACCGCCCTGCCGGTATAGCGCAGCCAGTGTCCGTCGGGCTTGCAGGCTACGATCTCGACCAGCGGATTCTTGAGCATCTGCCTGTATACGTTTTTGAAGTCACCCACGCCGAAGATCAGCTTACGGTCCTCTTCGAGGAACGCTCCCAGCGGACGTAGCTTAGGCTGATCTCCGTCGACCGTAGCCATATAGAATATCCGCGCTTCTGTTAAAAAATCTTTGACCTTACTCATTTAAAAAACTCCTTATTTTAAGAATTTTTTGATAACTTTTATATCGGTTTCAGGGAACAGCCCACAAAAATGCTCCAACAGTTTTTTGTACGATTCTTCGGGTGCGCAGGCATACACCTTTTCGGTGAACGCGCTGCCCATGAACACCTCGGGCGTGGAATACTCCGCTATCCCCCATCCGTACGGCTCGCCGTATCTGTCCTTCATATACACAAAGTCGCTGATATTGACATAACACTGAGCCTGCAGGCGGTTGATGATAGTATCGAAGCCTTTGTTGCCGCCCTTATTATAATTGCCGAGCTGTTTGAGATCCTTTGATATAACGGGGGAGTTAGCCTCTATCAGGTCATAGAGCTGCTTGTCGCGTAAAGGCGCGAGACCGTCGTCATAGCGCGCGTCAAAATCATATCCGTCGCGGCGATAGTTAGCGAGATCCCGGAACCACCGCGCGCTGACATAGCACGCCTTTTTCTCAAAGAACTTGCCATAGACACAGCCGGTCTCTCTTATGATCGGGCCCTTCCAGTCCCACGCGCTCCACTCACCGGTGTCTCTGTGCCACCAGCAGTCGGGCGAGATGTGTTCTTCGATAGAGAAGCCCTCGATCGAGTTCTCAAAGAACGGTATGAACCCATATTCATCTATGACCTCGATGAGGTCTGATTTGCTTTTTATGATAAAATCGCCGAACGGCATAGCGCTCACCTCTCAGTCAGCGGGATATGACTGTGCCTACTCTATATAATGATAACAGATTTCCGACGCTTTGTCTACATGACATATTATTTGAGCTGCAGTCAGAATAACGGTCTTGTTTATACCATAAGCAAATACAGCCGGCGATCACTCGCCGGCTGTAGAAGAAGATGCGGTCAGATTATTCTGTTTTAGTCCAGATGAGCGAGCTTTCGCTGGATCGCTGTAGCATCGAGGATGGTCACTTCACCATCATTATCATAATCAGCAACTAGCGGATTAATTGAATTATCATCAATTAGTTCCGCGATAACTCTTTGAATAAAAGTTGCATCGAATATTGTTAATGCTCCATCATAATCAGCATCTCCCATAGGTCTACTAATAGATAGACTGTTTAGGATACCTATCAAGCCATCATACTCTTCATTGTTGTCAATTATTGCTGCAAGGTCAATAAAATCACTTCTTGCAACATCATAAACAGCAAATGGTGATGTACCTTTTGCTAAATCTTCACTGTAATAGCTAATAATCCTGTCATCATATTTCATAGCATCATTATTAACTCCTAGCCCTCTTAATCGATTGAGATTACAAGCTAATACCCAATCCGTTTCGCCTTTTACATTTTTATGGTGGTAAAGCTCACGATAACGAATACACTGATCATTGCAAGTTTTTTTGTATTTCTCTTCAAACATAAAAGAAACGCAAAACCCATCGGTATATTCAAATACACTCAATGCTTTTGATGGATAAGCTTCAGCTATCATATTTATTTGATCTTTTGTAATGCTCTCTTCTGCATAAGCATTAAATAAGTCTGTAACCTTTCCCCTATCATATAGATACAACATAGTCTCAGGGCTAAATGTATAAAGATAATCACCGACTCTCTCGCTTTGTGAGAAAGCAGGATAAGCAAAATCACCTGTTATGCGATAGGAGAAAACAGTTAGTTTCTCATCGAGTTCAAGCTTTGAAGATATTTGTATTTTTTCGGGACTAACAGAACCACTGATCTCAGGCAATAGCGCATTTATCAGTTCAACATCCGTAACAGCAGATATAGGAACAACAGATAACAACAATATCAGTACAACTGTAGTTAATAATGCAATTATTCTTTTCATTTACGATTCCTCCTAAAATACTGTGTTTGTTTTACCTCTTAGTCCTCCAAACCTGCCACATATGTTTGAATTGCCATGGCATCCATAATTGTAACCTCATCGTCTTCATCAAAATCCGCAGCAGGCAGCATATCTACTTCTATTTTTCATAACCACTAAAACGCTGTTATCAGCAAATTCATCACTAAGTTTAGCGCTACAAGGGATTAGCTTTTCATCAACTAGACTCAATACTTCGGATTCATTTATATTTATATTTCTATTGTTATCTAGATCTACTTGTATGACCTCTGCATAACCTTGTATAGCTACAATTGCAAGAATTATCACAGATAAGGTAACAGAAATAATAATCTTTACTAGTTTCATTTATGGATTCTCCTATTAATATACTATGTGTTATGATAGTTCAGTATGGATATTATAACATACGCTTGTATTTATGGTCAATATAATTATTTTGCTTTTTAACTATTATATTTATATTTTATACTAATGCTGTAAGCAAATACAGCCGGCGATCGCTCGCCGGCTGTAAAAGATGTGGTCAGATTATTCTGTTTTAGTCCAGATGAGCAAGCTTTCGCTGGATCCTTGTAGCGTCGATGATATCCACCTCACCGCTGAGATCGGCATCGGCATAGCTGCGCCCACCGGAATGATCGGGATAATACTTGTCATTAGCAGGCAGTTTGTCAAGCTGAGCGATATCTCTCTGGATCATTGTCGCATCGAGCACAGTCAGCTCACCATCGCCGTCGGCGTCTCCTAAGGGTCTGCCAAGCTTCAACTCGCTGATCTCCTCGTTCAGTCCGTCATAATTCTCCGGCTCCACTTCTTCTATGGGGAAGAATTTATCCTGTGCCGCGTCATATACGAACAGTCCGAAGGGGAATTGTCCTGCGCCAGGAGTCCACCATGACAGCACGGTATCGCCGATCACTTTGGATAGAACGACCGACCATGGCTCAACCATTGTTACATGAGCCCGGATCAGCGTCCAGTTGCCTTCATGCGCAGCGAGCTCTGCGTAATCCTTATACTTAAACGGATTCATAGAGTTGTCGTTATCGGAGGCAACGATGCCGTTCGCGGCCATATAAGCTTTGAATCTATCAGCTATAATACCCTCGGTCGGACTGCTGATCGGCACATTCGCAGGCACATAGTCTATGCTCACGACTTTATCTAAGTTTGCTAAGCGCTCCACGTTCTTTGCCTTTATAGTCAGGAACACCATCGGAGTGAGTTTCATAGATGTTGACTCATATTCGATATCTTCGGGGATCGAGTTCAAGAACGCGGAGATATCGTCAGCTATGATAGCCTTCATCTCAGCCATAGCCTTTTCCCTGTCGGGCCATGAGGGCATGGTATCGATAGGCTTGATATCACTTTTTACCCATACTGCTACGTTTATCTCTTCGTCTGGTGAACGCTCAGCTAAAACCTCCTTCAGCTTCTCGCTCATCTTACTCGCAGGCAACGGATCCTCTAACGGCATATCATACTCGGAAATATGATTGACTTCATCCAGCAGAATCGCGCTGTTTATTTGGCTCTTGGTGAGCTTCATAGCAGAATGGCTAACTCCATGTTCCAGAAAAACCACATCTTCATCTTTGACTCCCAGCTTTTCGATAACAGTCTGATGTAAGGAATACGCCTCGCTCAGCTTAGTTGAACTGATGAAGATGACCACGCTCAAAATATCATCGTCGCTGAAAGTTTTCAGCCGCTCGGCGAGCGTCGGAGACAGCTTTTCCTGAGGCGATACCGCCGGTTGTTCGGTATCGGTATTATTGCCGTCAGCATGTGCAACTACCGCAACGCTCATTATGCATAGTATCGCAGCTAATATGACCGACAACAGTTTAAGTATACTCTTCTTCATAATGATTCCTCCTCGTATAATATCATACTATACATTGAGACAACTTATATATAACGTATATGAAAAGCTTTTTTTCTATTCATTTTTGACCTCCATAATAATCATTTATGTACAACATAATATCTGGTAAGTAGATATTACTATAATTAGAATCTTATGTCAATTATTTTTATCTATTATTTATTTTATTTATAAGTCGTTTCTTGAAGTATTCTACATAGTATTGTCATCTATCTTAATTATAGGTTTTTCTAAATAATCACCATCACCTACTTGATTTATTCAAAAAACACAGCCGGCGATCGCTCGCCGGCTGTAGAAGAAGATGCGGAAAGGTTGTATAAAGATCATCCTATATTGGTTTATGTTCTGTCAGGCAGCAGCGCATAACTGCTGTTGTAATTAATAAAATGTAATTTGCAAAAGTGTTATCTTGATGTTTTTTATAAATATCAAGCGATTTTTTTACACCGCCGTTTATTGCGGTGTAAAACAAAGTTTGTTTTATTGTACAAGTATCCACGCAGGGTCGTACCACTCGCCGAGAGTTTCGTTCCATCTGAGCTTCCATATATGCCCATCTTGCCTTTTGTATTTCCAAACGAGAGTGTAAGCACGACCGCCGTCGTCGATAACGGTTATGCTCGTGCCGTCTCCGTCTGTATTGTTGGTAGGTTCCGCGTATGCTATAACGAATGTAGTTGAAATTACTGCCAGAGCCAGCGCTATGATGAGCGCGGCGCGCAGGATCTTCTTCATCTTGATCTCCTATCTATTCTTCGATGATAGGAAAATCTTTATACATTCCGCTTTCCACATCTTCTTTTGGGATTTCTTCTACTGGAATCCCCTCAACATTAAATGTATATGTACCATCTGTGTGCTTTACAATATAACAATTCGTGCCGTCCATTATCTCGCCTGTATTATTAAGCTCATAATCATCCACATCAGGCGCTCCGTGGTTAGGCTGCCAAATGAAGATATATGACGCCGCTGTGATCGATAAGAACACTGCCGCCGTAGCAATACCGGCTATGATCTGCCTGCTGCGTTTAGGCGGGTTCTCGAGTATCGCCTCGATCCGTCTGACCGCCTCTTTATTATTCCGGCTCTTAGAGAAGCCGGCGTTGACGGCAGGCACTCTCTTATCCTTCTCGGTCGACATGAACTTAGCCACCGTCGAGGCATACGCCGACTTGTCGATATCGCTGAACGTGCGAATAACGCCGAGGTCACAGCGCGTTTCAAGAGTACTGCTCAGGTCAAACTTGAGAAAATAGGCGAACGGGTTCCACCAGAAGATGATACAGTACAGCTCTATCAGCAGCTTTATCCAGATATCTCTGTTCTTGATATGCACGCACTCATGCCTGAGGATCATCTCCAGCTCCTGTTCGTCGAAGCTGATGTCGGGCAGGAGTATCATCTTATCTAAGAGTCCGATAGACATAGATTCGCTGACCGCGTCGGTCTTGCATAGTGTGATGCGCTTCGCTTTACCGAACACCTCATCAGCAACTTTATCAAGCACTGACAGCTCATCCCCGGAGGCGAGGTTCTCTTGCGCACAGATATAGCGTCTGTAGCCAGCGGTCTTAACGATAAGGCGCACTAGCAGCACGACAGAAACGATCGCCCACAGAGCCAGAACGATGTACAAAGGACTGAACGGCAAGAAGCCGGCAGCCGGACGCTTGCTGAAGAAATCGTAAAGGCCTCTGTAGATAACAGTGTCCTCCAGCTTTATCTGCACGTCGGGGAACTCTATCGGCAGTACCGCTCTGACGATACACAGGATATACAGCACTACAATGAAGCCAACGCCGAAAACGCCTGCAAAGTACTTGCTCTTACGCAGAAAGAACATGAGAAGGATAAGGATACTGTTGGTCAGTACCGCCATGATGAACGGAAAGATAAATTGTCTGATATCCATAATCAGAAACCCTTATTCTTTCTCCAGTTCTTAATCATCTTCTCGATCTGATCCATAGTCTCCTTGTCAGCCTTTGTCTGTGCAAAAGCGGCAAACAGGGCAGGCATATCGTTCTCCGGGTTCTCGTCCAGATACTCGTTGAGATAATACTCCTCTTTTGTCACATTGGGAGCGAACTTACGCGCGTAGCTGCGCGAGATCAACTCGAACGCCTCTATCTTGACTATGCCCTTCTTCATCAGCGACTTGATGAGAGAATGAACATAGCTGTCCTTCCACGTCTTGTCTCCGGATAACTCGACTATCTCAGAACACGACAGCGGCCTGTCAACGCTCCATAAGAGGTCCATAACCTGTTTTTCGCTTTTAGTCATCATTTAACATCACTCCAAAAATATTTTATTAAATTATAAAATATCCGTCGGATAATGTCAATGATAAACTAATTACAGTTTATCATTTATTGTATACATTTTCAATTGACATTATTTATAAATTGTTGTAGAATTATTTTGTCAATTTTTACAAATTATTTAATTATGCGACAAATCATGCAGATAAGGACGCGCTTATGGAACAGACTTTCGGAGCTTTTCTCAGAGAAAAAAGAACAGAAAAAATGATCAAGATGAATGCTTTTGCAAAACAAGTAGGTATCTCGCCTGTTTATTTGTCTTATCTGGAAAACTCAAAACGCCCGGCACCATCGGAAAAAGTGCTTAAAACCATAATAGATCACCTCGATCTCAACTCCTATGATGCCGAAAAGATAATACTGCTGGCTGCAGAAACGCATCACAAGTCGTCTATCCCTATGGATATAATAGAATATATACATAATAACGAGCATGTCATTTACGCATTACGTAAAGCAAAGGAGTATAGTATATCTGAAGACGCTTGGCTAAAGTTTATTGACCAAGTATCAACTGAACATTCAAGCGATTGATCATCAAGCTGATTGTGTGTGCCGTAATTATTGTTCAATTGTTATTTATAAGTAAAAATATCCTTGTATTACTTAGGTGATGTGTCTAAAATGCCTACGATCATACTTGGATGTTTTTATTTTGCACAGATTTTCCACGGTTCAGTTAGATAATACTTTGTACTCGTATTGGATCTATGAGTAACCGTCTGTATTCAACTCGGTTATCATGCAAAAACACCGACGGCCCTATCCATCCGGATAGGGCCGCCTGTGCGTACCATAGTATGTTTTAAACTGACATAACTATTAGTCAGGAGGTTAATTAGTTAACGGTCACTACAACCTTAGCCTTGATGCCGTTCTGAGCGTAAGCATAGATGTTTGCAGTACCCTTGCCTACAGCTGTGATAGTGCCGTCAGCGCTTACTGTAGCAACACTGCTGTGGCTGGTAGCATAGCGGATAGCAGCAGGAACATTGAGCGCCTTCTTAGTGCCGTCTGCCAGCTTAACAGTTGCGGAGATCTGAGATGTCTTACCAACAGCCAGAGTAACTTCGCTGTTTGCGACAGTTACCTTCACTACGTTGGTGTTCTTTGTGCTCGTTCCGCATACATAGATGGTCGGGCTCTTGATGAGCTTGACCTGCTTACCGTTAATATTGCGATAAGCGTATGTGATCACCATCAGGATCTTAGAGGGATCGATAGCCTTGCCGTGCAGCTTAGTGATATTGAAGCTTGTATCAGTGGTATCAGCTACCAGCTCATAAGAGCTCTCGCCGCGATATGCAGCACATACCAGGTAGCCGTCAGCGATCTGAGAAGCGCCCCAGGTAACAGTTACCTGCTTGCCGTTAGCTACAGCCTTTGAGTTAGGCATACCGAGGATACCCAGCAGTCCGGAATTGACCTTGACGTTGTAGTTGTCGGCGCCGGTCACAGTGGGAGTGATGGTATTCTTAGTGATGCTCTGGTTGAGCTTGACAGTGATCTTGTCGCCTTCTACGAGACCCTTAACAGTGTACTTGCTCTGATCGATCACGCCGCCGTAGTTTACGTTCTGATTCTGAGCTGTTACGGTCAGATCAGCCTTAGCGATGGTGAAGTCTGCGGTAGCCTCGCCGCCGTTGTAGTTAGCGGTCTCTGCTACAGTTGCCTTGACTGTGAATTCGCCTGCGTTGACAGGAACGTCAGCGGTGAACTCATCGGAGCCCTTTGCAGCATAGGTGTAAGCGACCTCGCCCTCACCTGCGTTGCCGGTGGTCTCGGGAGCGTTAGCATCCTCACCGTAGGTCCAGCCTTCGAGAGTGACTGTGGGTGTGATGTCAGCCTTAGCGATAGCGAAGGGAACATATTCTGTGCAAGGGTTATAGTTATTTGTAGCAGCGACAGAAGCTCTTAAGAAGTACTTGCCTGCGTTCACGGGAACCTCATCGGACCAGCATGCCGCAACAGCATCGTCGTCGCCTGCTGCCGCATCGAGAGCGTCAGCGCTTGCGTATGTAAAGGTGACCTCAGCTGTACCGTCGCCGTCATACTCGTCGATTACAGGCTCGTTAGCAGCCTGACCGTAGGTCCAACCCTGGATACTTACGGAAATGGAGCTTGCGGCTGTGTCGATAACGAAGATCTCTGTGTCCTCGCCGCTGTTGTAGTTAGCGGTCTCTGCTACGGTAGCCTTTACGGTGTACATACCTGCTTCGGTGGGAACGTCGGCAGTGAAATCTTCTGAACCAATAGGCGCGTAAGTGTAAGCGACCTCGCCCTCACCTGGGTTGCCGGTGGTCTCGGGAGCATTAGCATCCTCACCGTAGGTCCAGCCTTCGAGAGTGACTGTGGGTGTGATATCAGCCTTAGCGATGGTGAAGTCTGCAGTAGCCTCGCCGCCGTTGTAGTTAGCGGTCTCTGCTACAGTTGCCTTGACTGTGAATTCGCCTGCGTTGACAGGAACGTCAGCTGTGAACTCATCGGAGCCCTTGACAGCATAGGTGTAAGCGACCTCGCCCTCACCTGCGCCTGATGAGCGCACAGC
>Ga0265299_10003011_pt1 | contig 16744 bp, 12 predicted proteins | sample AusTroGonzalo_MG_4_FD_193485 | JGI IMG/M metagenome (GOLD analysis project Ga0265299, IMG submission 193485) | Bovine rumen microbial communities from tropical cattle in Woodstock, Queensland, Australia - Gonzalo_02 | ecosystem: Host-associated > Mammals > Digestive system > Stomach > Rumen ... | reverse complement strand
TGGTGCGAACTTTCTCATGCACCCCTACCCAGGTAGGGGGCACCCATGTCAACGGATCGTCTGATGGGCAGGAACGGTTTCGCAAATGTCCCAATTGGTGGAAAATCTCTTCTGAAGGGCCGACCGAAGTCGGCCGAAAGAGAAGGAGAAGACGGTGAAGCCCCTTGTCCGGGTGGTTGACGACAGTGAGTCGGTGCGTGCATCCCTTGAGTTCCTGCTTCAGTGCGAAGGTTGGGAGACGGAAGGGTTTGACAGCGCCGAGAGCTTTCTTACCGGCGACAAGCCAAGCAGGCCCGGGTGCCTCATTCTCGATGTTTCCATGCCGGGCAGAAGCGGCTTGCAGCTTCAGGCGCTGCTTCGCGAGCGCGCGAGCCGCCTGCCGATCATTTTTCTCACGGGAACCGGCACGGTGGACATGGCGGTGAAGAGCATGCAGGACGGCGCCTTTGACTTCCAGCAAAAGCCCGTCAATCCCGAGCGGCTCCTGCCGGCAGTCGCCCGGGCCGTCGAGCAGAGCCTGCGCCTTGCGGGCCTCGTGCAGGACGAATCCGAACAGATGAGCCGGTATCGGAAGCTCACGCCGCGAGAGCTGGAAATTCTGCATCTTGTCGCGGGCGGGCTCACCAGCAGGGACATCGCGGCAAGACTGGAGCTTTCCAAGCGCACGGTTGAGCATTACAGAGCTGACGCCCAGAAGAAGATTGGTCTGTCCGAGGCGGCGCGCATCGCGCTTTTCCTCAATCAGTGTGAAAGGAGCGAATCGTGAGAATGCGGTTGCTGCGCCTGATCCTGCTGTCGCTTGGCGTGATGGGGCTGTTCGCCCAAAGCGCCCATGCCGGGCTCACGGTTCAAAGAATCGAGAAGCTTTCCTTTGACCAGGTGCTCTGGCAGCCGGACGGTGCGCCGGATCCGGACAAGCCGTTCGTGCGAATGGCCGTCAACATCTTCTCCATGCCGAACCATGACGCCCCGATCATTTTGAGAACGATCGAGACGCTTGCCCGGACATTCGGAGAAAACAATTTCGAGGCCAGGGTGATTCCGGACACGTTCACCGTTGGCGCCGATTCGCAGATCGTGCTCGGCAGCGCAGGCACGTTTGCCAGGGCCCGCATCACGGGCTCGAGGGATGTTGCCACGCTCGTGAGCCGCCTGCGGCCGGATCCGAACCATGGAGAGGGAAGCCTGTTTCTCACGCTGCGCTCTTCGCCGATCCGCTCTTTTGAGGACATGAAGGGCAAGAGGGCGGCCATGCTGGGGGCCCGTGCGTTTACCGGACGCGTGACGGCTCTGGGCGAAATGCTCAGGCGCGGCTACGACCCAGACCGGTTCTTCTCACAGGAGCTGTACACGGTTGACTCGATGCCCGAAGAGATCCGGCTGCTCCGAAGCGGCGCAGTGGATGTGGCCGTGGTGCGCACGTGCTTTCTTGAGGAGATCGGCAAAGGCTATCCGGTGGAGGACCTGGCGGTCATCGGGGCGCGGCAGAGCGGTGAGTCAGCCTGCCTCACGTCAACCGATCTCTACCCCAACTGGACCGTATTCGTGACGCCGCGGGCAACCCCAGGCATCGCCAAGGCGGCAACCGTGGCGCTGCTCGGCATGAAGGCTGATGACGAAGGCAGAAGCTGGAGCGTGGCAAGTGACTTTACCGCTGTTGACTCGCTCTACAGGAATTTGCGCATGGGGCCGTATGCGTATCTGCGCTCCTTTAGCATGATGCGGTTCTGGGAGGAATACCGGGAATGGATCATTCTCGCAATTCTGATGATTCTCGGGCTCATCGCGCACGGCCTTCGCTCGAGCGCCCTGGTGGAAAAGAGAACGGCCGAGCTCAAGGTGGCGATCCGCGTGCAGCAGGAGGCCGACGAGCGTGCAAGAAAGGCAACGGAGCGCATGGAGACGCTTCAGAAGCTGGGGCTCATCGGACAGATGAGCACGATCTTTGCCCATGAACTGCGGCAGCCGCTTTCAACCATCACCGCCTACGCTTCGGGCCTGCTGCGGGCTCTGGACCGCCCGGGGGATGTGAACCGGGAGATCCTTGAGGAAGGGCTTGACCGCATCAAGGGACAGGCGCTTGCCGCGGACGGCATCGTGCAGAAGGTGCGCGCATATGCAAGGCGTCCTGAGGCTTCGCGCGCACAGCTTGACTTGCGGGAGGTCGTGAGCGGAGCGTGCGCCACGGTGCTTGCAGCCAAAAGCTGGAATGCCCGGTTTAAAAAGACTCTGGGAGAGCAGCCGGCAGTCGTTCACGGCGACCGCATGGAGCTTGAACTGCTCGTCCTGAATCTTGTCAAGAATGCTCTTGAAGCGGCGGCCCAGACGTCGGAAGGCGAAGTCGAGGTCACTCTTGCCTCTGATCAGAACCGGATCCGTCTCATGGTGTCGGATAATGGCCCGGCGATTTCCGACAGGGACTTTGCACGGCTTTCCGAGCCGCTCTCCTCCTCCAAGCCGGACGGCACGGGGCTTGGCGTTGCCATCGTGCGCATGGTTGCGGAAAAGCATCAGGGCAGCGTGACATTTGTGCGACGAGACGGGCGGGGACTTGAGGCTGCGGTTGATCTGCCCGCGAGCCGCGAGGAGGACTGAAGCCATGACCGAAAGAATCGTCTTTCTCGTGGATGACAATCGGGATCTGCTGGATTCCCTTGCGTTCATGCTTCGCCTTGAGGGGTACGAAGTGCGCACCTTTGAGAGCGCCGAGGAGTTCCTTGCGGCTGATGTCGGCGAGGGGGTCTGCGGCTGCCTCATTCTGGACGTGAGAATGAAGGCAATGAGCGGGCTGCAGCTTCAGATCGAGCTGGCAGAAAGGGGCTTTGCGCTTCCCATCATCTTTCTTACGGGGCATGGCGACATCGACATGGCCGTTGAGGCGATGCACCGCGGGGCGTTCGATTTCAAGCTCAAGCCCGTGGACGCGCAGGCGCTGATGCCTTCCGTGGCGCGCGCCCTGCAAAAGCGAGAGGAGGCCCTTGGTGGCGTGCGCTCAAGCGCGAGTGCCAGGGAGATTGATCAGGTGGGGCGGCTCACCGAGCGGGAGGCAGAGATCATGAGGGCGGTGGCCCGCGGAGCGACCAGCCGGATCATCGCCGAGCGGCTGGGCATTTCCAAGAAGACGGTGGAGCACCATCGGGCGGCGGCAGCGGCAAAAATCGGCACGTCGACGCCATCGGAAATAGCCGCGCTCTTCGCGCGCGTTGATGCGGCGCATTGAGTTGTGTACATGGGGGTGTCCTGAAGGCAGGTTTGTTTGCTCCAGAGGAATGCTCTCTGCGTTTTACGATAAAAACAGCTCAGGCAAAAGGAAACCCCGACCGCCCTTGAAAGCGATCGGGGTTGTCATTGGTGCGCCAGGTAGGATTCGAACCCGCGACCCCCTGGTTCGTAGCCAGGTACTCTATCCAACTGAGCTACTGGCGCACGCTGGTGCCGTTTGTCGGCAGAACGCACATTTTATACACGTCTTTTGAAAAATGCAAGTCCTACATGAGCCCTGTGATCAGAACCGTCAGAATCACGATCGGGCTGACGATGGTCAGGATGAAGCGGAACGCGCCTGCAAGTGATCCGCGCAGCTCCGTTGCGCTCTGAATCTTCGGCCAGACGGTCACGCTGGTCAGCAGGCACAGGATGAGTCCGCCGATCGGCAGGCCGAGGTTGCTCGTGAGGAAGTCGAAGTTGTCAAAGAACGTTCTGCCGAGGATCTTCACGTCCTTAAGCGGCCCGAAGGACAGGGCGCACAGGCTCCCGATCACCATGAGCGAGACCGTGACGAGCATCGTGCTCGCCACGCGGCTCATCTTGAGTTCGTCCACGCAGTAGGCGACCGGAATCTCAAGCAGCGACACGGCGCTTGTCAGGGCCGCCAGCACGAGGCACAGGTAAAAGAGCACGGCAAAGAGCGTGCCGAACGGGATCTTCGAGAACACGATCGGCATCGTCATGAAGGTGAGCTCGGGGCCGCCTGCAGGGTTGAGCCCAAAGGCGAACACGGCAGGCATGATCATGAGGCCGCCCAGGATCGAGGAGATGATCGAGAGAATCATCACCCAGGTGCAGTTGTTCACGATCCTGGCCCGCCGGTCCAGGTACGAGCCGTAGGTGAACATGCAGCCGCAGCCCACGCACAGGCTGAAGAACATGAAGCCCATGGCGGCGAGAAGGCTGTTCCAGGAGAAGGCCTCCGGGTGCCAGCTGAAGAGGTATTCCAGCCCTTTTTCCGCTCCGGGCAGCGTGACGCCCCGGATGATGATCACCACCATGAGCGCCATGAACAACGGCAGCATGATCTTGTTGAGCAGCTCGATGCCGCGGCTGATCTCACGGTTGACGATGAGAGCCGTCAGTATGAGGAACATGCACTGAAAGCCGATCGCCTTCACCGGGTCGGCAACGAGTGAGCCGAAGTGTGCTCCGAGGGCCGCCTTGTCGGCAACGATGCCGTTGCCGATCAGCGCGTCAATGAGGTACGCGATTGTCCAGCCGCCCACGGCCGAGTAAAAGCACATCACGCCGAAGCCAGTGAGAATGCCCAGGTAGGCCCAGGGCACGAACCCCTTGCCGCCAAGCGTGCGGTAGCCGGTGACGACCGAGCCGCCGCCCAGGCGTCCCGCGGTGATTTCTGCGATCAGCAGAACAAGCCCCACCGTGAAGGTGAGAATCAGGTAGGGAAAGAAGAACGCGCTGCCGCCGTTGCTGCCGGCAAGGTAGGGAAACTTCCAGATGGCCCCGAGGCCGACGGCTGCGCCGACGCTCGAGAGGATGAAGCCGATTTGGCTTGCCCAGGTGTTGCGAGTAGTCATGAATTACCGATCAAACAAAAAACGGGGATTCCGCCCCGGGAGAGGGGCGAAGAATGCACTGAAAGACAAGCCGCCCGGAGCGCCTGCCTGGGCGGCAATCTTCAGAAAAGCCTTTCCTAGAGCAGTCCGGTCACAAGCACCGTGATGATCACGATGGGGCTGGCGATCGTGAGCACGAATCTGAAGGCTTGTGCAAGAGCGCCGGTGAGGCCGAGGTCGCTCTGCACGGTCTTCCAGGTGGTGACGCCAGCCAGGGCGCAGATCACCAGGCCGCCTATCGGCATGCCGAGGTTGCTCGTGAGGAAGTCGAAGTTGTCAAAGAACGTTCTGCCGAAGATCTTCACGTCTTTAAGCGGCCCGAAGGACAGGGCGCACAGGCTCCCGATCACCATCAGCAGGAACGTGAGCGCCACGGTGCTCTTCACGCGGTTGGCGTGCAGCTCGTCCACGCAGTGCGCGACGCACATCTCGAGAATCGAGACGGCGCTCGTCAGCGCTGCAAACACAAGGCACAGGTAGAACATCGCGGCAAAGGCGTTTCCGAAGGGGAGCTTGGAGAACACGATCGGCATCGTGATGAACGTCAGGTCGGGGCCGCCCGCCGGATCAAGGCCGAAGGCGAACACGGCCGGCATGATCATGAGGCCGCCCATGATCGAGGAAAGCAGGGAAAGAATCAGCACCCAGGCACTGTTTTTGATCACCGGGGCCCCCTCTTTCAGGTAGGAGCCGTAGGTGAAGATCACGCCGCAGCCCACGCACAGGCTGAAGAACATGAATCCCATGGCGGCAAGAAGGCTCTGCCAGGTGAACGCTTCGGGATGCCAGCTAAAGAGGTATTCGATGCCTTTTTCGGCGCCGGGAAGCGTCACGCCGCGGACGATGATGACGATCATCAGGATGAAGAACGTGGGCAGCAGAACCTTGTTCAGGCGCTCGATCCCGCTGCTCACCTCGCGGTTGACGACGAGGGCCGTGAGCAGCAGGAAGACCATCTGAAAGCCGATCGCCTTCATGGGATCCGCAACGAGCGAGCCGAAATGCGCGCCAAGGGCTGCCTTGTCAGCGATGGCGGCATTGCCAAGCAGAGCATCGATGAAGTACGCGATGGTCCATCCGCCGACGGCCGAGTAAAAGCACAGGATGCCAAAGCCCGTGGCGACGGCGATGTAGGCAACGGGCAGATACGCCTTGCCGCCCAGCTTTCTGAAGCCGGGAACGGTCGAGGTGCCGGCGATGCGGCCGATGGCGATTTCGGCAATCAGCAGCACGAGACCCACCGTGAAGGTGAGGATCATGTACGGGAAGAAGAACGCGCTGCCGCCGTTGCTTCCTGCAAGGTAGGGGAACTTCCAGATGGCGCCAAGACCAACGGCTGCGCCGACACTGGCGAGAATGAAGCCGATCTGGCTTGCCCAGGTACTGCGAGAAGACATAGGTGCAAACTATTGTTGTTTATAAAAAGAAAAAAGAGCGGCAACCGCTCCGGGGCCGGCAGGATAGCACAGAGGGGCGGAATCCGCCCCGTCGTGCCGCAGCTGTCTGCCTCTGCTCGCGCCGCTTAGGCCATTGCTTGCACTCCGGGCCCCGAGAGCGTGCTCACGCCGCCAGGGTGCTTGGTGACTGCAATGCGCGTCGGGATCCGCTCCTCGATCTTTCCGACATGGCTGATGAGGCCGACGAGGTGACGGCCGTCCACGAGCCGGGAGAGTGTCTGAAGGGCGCGCTCGAGGCTGTCCTCGTCAAGCGTGCCGAACCCTTCGTCGAGAAAGAGCGACTCGATCGTGACGTTTCTGCTGGCCAGGCGCGAAAGCCCGAGGGCGAGCGCAAGGCTCACGATGAAGGTCTCCCCGCCCGAGAGGTTGCGCGAGGATCTGCGCTCGCCCGAAAGATCCGTGTCGATCACGTCGATCGAAAGCGGCTGCTTCTCGTCGTCCGAGCGAACGAGGATGTAGCGGCCCGAGAAATCCTTGAGCGCGCTGTTGGCCAGGGCGATCAGCCGCTCCAGGGTGAGGCTCTGGACGAATCTGCGGAACCTGCTGCCGTCCGCCGAGCCGATGAGACTGTTGAGATGCGTCCAGTGCGCGAGCTCGTGCCTGGCCTCATCGACCGCCTTGAGCTTGTCCGAAAGGCGAAGCCGCTTGCCGTCATCGGCCTCGATGAGCTTGCGGGCCGAACCGATGGACTGGTTGATTTCCTCAATGGCTTCGCTTGCCTTGCGCAGATCGTCCTCGCATTCGGCAAGGCTCCTTTCGGTGCGGCGCTCTGCGCGCAGCAGCTCGGCCTTCATCTCGGCGCTCGACTTGCGCTCCCTGGCCGAGTGCAGGGCCTCACCGTAGTTCCTGAGCGTCTCCCGGGCCTGCTTGACCGAGGGCTCGGACATGAGCGCCGACTGCCAGGCGGCGTCATCCGCAAAGCCCGAGGCGGAAAGCGCTTCTGTCCAGGCGCGTTCGGCGCGCTCAAGCTCCGTCCTCGATTGCGCCAGCTGCTCTTCGGCCTGCCTTTGCCCGGCCTCGCAGGAAATGAAGAGCTCGCCCTGGACCCGCGCTGCCTTGTCTGCGCTCTCAAGCGCGGCCTCGGCGGCGTCCAGACGCGATTTGGAGCGGTCTTCCTCGATGTCGGGAATCCTGTCCGCAAAGAGGCTTCTTCTCTCCTGGGTGCGGCTCTCAAGAGCCGCTCTTGCGATTTGACAGGCAGCTCGGGCCTGCTCTTCGGCCAGCTCTGCATCCTTAGCCGCAATCTCCTGCTCGGTGCGAGCTGCGGCAAGCGACGCAATTCCGGCCGCATAGGCCTCGCTCCGGCGCCTGTTGTCCTGGAACGCCCGCGACCTTTGGATGAGATCGTCGAGTGCTTCAAGCGGGGAAGGCATCTGGCTGAAACACGGCGCGAACCGATCATGAATGGAGCGCACAAGCGCATCCAGTCTGCCGGAGGCTTCCGACAGGCTCCGCACCGCCTCCCGATGAGCTGTTTGGGCATCATCTCTGTGAGAAAGCGCGGCGGCTTCCTTCTGAAGAACCGCAGCGCCGTCCTGGTGATGCTTCTGGAGCTGACTGCGGATCGTCTCCATCTCCTGTCGGGCCTTCGATCCCGTTTCGATGATGTGATTGACGGCTCCGAAGGACTGCTCCGTGCGGCTCCTCTCATCGTCGAGCTGCGCGGCCTGCTGCAGCCTCAGCTCTGAGAGCGCCCGGACAAGTGCATTTGAGAGCTCCCCGCAGCGCGCCTCTGAATCGGCAAGGCTCTTTGCAAGCTGCTCCATCAGCCCGGTTTTCTTCGAAAAGGACTGTTCGGCTCTGGAGAGCTGACCGCGGGCGGCACGCAGCTGTTCGCGCGTCTGTCCGAGCTTGTCTTTTGCATTCCGGGCGCCTTCAGGAAGATGATCGCTGAAGGGGTGCTCCAGGGCGCCGCAGAGCGGGCAGGGGGTTCCTGGCCGAAGAGCCAGGCGCTCTTCGGCCAGGCTCATGACCCTGGTGAGCGAAATGAGCGTGTTCTCGGCTGAAGAGAGCGCTTCGACAATGGCCCTCGCATCCTTCACGGATTGTTCAGCCGAAGCGATTCCGCGCTCGAGAGCCTTTGCCCCGGCCTGGTTTTCGGAAAGCTGCTTTTGCGCCTCATGAAGATCTTTCCGGGTTCTGTCTGCCGCATGGATCGCCTGCAGGCGCAGATCGGCCGCCCGGCGAAGCGCCTCGTGCTCTTCCAGCGTTTTTCCGGCGAGCAGGACCTGAAGGGCGCCGGCGGCCCTTTTCTCCTCGGCCTGCAGCCTGGCGCTCCGCTCATCAAAGGCCTTTTTCTCTCTGACGGCCTTCTCAAGCGCCTGCTCGCTCTGCGACAGGCTGAGCGCCGCCCGCTTTTCAGCCTGGGCGGCCGCTGCGGAGTCCTCCTTAGCCCTCAGCAGCAAGGTCCTTGTCTCGGTGATTTCACCGGCCAGGGGCTCGAGGGCGCCGTCAGAAGCGTGCCGCTCAAGCCAGGCATGGGTCGAAGCGCTCTGATCGGTGAGAGTCCTGATTTCGTTTTCCGTGCCCTGAAGCTTTTTCCTCGCGACCCTGAGCTTGTGCTCGCTTTCTTTGAATCCCTTGAGCGCGGAGTCATGAGCCGAGGCGGCCGCCTGGACGTCCTTGTCGAGCGAACGAACAGACTTGAGAAGCTCAAGAAGCCCTGCATGGCGCTTCCGCTCCGAAGCGGCTGCTTGTTCAGCGGAATCCTTTGCCTGAGCGGCCTGTTCATTTGCAGTCCTCGCCTTCACGAGTTTCTCATGCGCATCCGCAAGAGCTTTCTGCGCCCTCTCTGCCGTCTGCCGGAGGAGCTTGCGCGTTTCATGAGCGGGCAGTGCGGAGCGCGCGCGGTCCGCGGCCGCAAGTTTTTCAGAAAGAGCCGCCATTTCGGATTCTTTTGCGCCGAGCTTCTCGATTGCGAGGGATGCCTCTGCGGACTCTCTTTCGAGCCTTGCGATTTCCTTCACCCATGCGACAAGCCCCGAGCAGTCAGCCTGCATCGCTTTTGCCTCCGCGGCCTTCGCGGCAAGCTCCTTCTGACGGTGCTCAAGCTGTTCGCGCTCCTCGGCGGAAAGCGGCGGCTCTTCGGCGAGCCTGGCTTCAAGCACCCTGACGCCGCTTTCGTGCTCCCTGTAGAGCCTTTGCACCTCGATGGAAATGTCCGAATAAACGTGCGTGCCGGTGATCTGCTCGAGAATCTGCGCCCGGCTGTCATCGGTGCTTTGCAAAAAGGCGGCGAAGTCTCCCTGGGCGAGGAGCACGGAGCGGCAGAACTGCTCGTAGGTGAGCCCAGTCACCTGTTCGATGCGGCGGTTGAACTCGTTAATCGATGTGGCAAGCGGCTCCCAGCAGCTCTCCTCGGGGGCGTCAGCAAGAAACTTCTCAAGCCGCACGGTCTGCGGCTGCAGCTTGCCTGAAGCGCCCTTGGATTTGCCGCGGCGCGCACGGTGCTGCTCCCAGGTCGAGCGGTAGCGGACGCCGCCCGCGCTGAACGTGGTCTGCGCCATGCATTCGCTCGTGCCGCGCGTCATCACTTCGTTGCTGCTCTGGTTGATTCCGCTCAGGCGCGGCGTGCGGCCGTAGAGCGACAGACCGATGGCGTCGAGAATGGAGGACTTGCCGGCTCCGGTCGGGCCGGTGATGGCGAAAAGCCCGCAGTACTCGGGGCCTGTGAAGTCGATGTGCCAGCCGCCCTTCAGGGAATTGATGTTGGAAAACCTGAGTTCTTCGATTCGCATGACGGCGGCTCCTATGCCTGGGGATCGGCCTGCTGCATGGAGGCAAGCACGATCTCAAAGCGTTTTTCGAGTTCAGCGCGCTCCTCGTCCGGGACCGAAGCGATGTCCAGTCTGCGGGAGAAGACCGATTGAGGAGTGAGCTCCGAGATGTCGAGCGTGTTCACGTCCTCGCCCTGCAGGTAGGCCCTCTGAAGGCTCTCGTCGCGCGTGCGGACGATCTGCACGGGGGACTCCTTCGTCAGTGCCTGCACTTGAGCCGCAAGCGTCGGCTGGGGGCTTGGCCCCGTATGAATGACCTGGACGATCACGGGCTGGGCAAGCCGCACAAGCTCTTCAACCCGCGCGAGGATTTCCGGGGCTGTGCCGGAGATGGTTTCAATCCGGTCGAATGCCGGAACGGGAACCGTGCGCACCGTGCAGGAGCAATCCTCGGCAAACTCGACGATCCTCACGGACTTTTCCGTGGCGGCCTCTGAAAAGTCCAGGGCGATGGGCGAGCCGCAGTAGGCGCGTCGCTCATCTTCCTGAACGAGCTGCGGCCTGTGCAGGTGGCCGAGCGCGAGGTAGTCGATCTCCTGCGGAAAGACCGAGGCTGGAATGTTGCCAAGGTACCCGATGTAGAGCTTTCGCACCGACTCGTCCAGCATTCCGCCCGAGATGAAGAGGTGACCTGTAGCAATGAGCGGAACCCTCCGGTCCTGCATCAGGGTTCGGGCCTTTTGCACGAGCTCCTCGTAATGGCGGCCGATGGCGGCCGCGAGCGCTTCATTTCGAGCCTGCTCGTCCTGCTCCATGGCGCCGCGGAAGACATCCCGCTCCCGCAGGTAGGGAACGGCCGCGACGACCGCGGCGAGCGTTCCGTCGGCATTGCGGATCGGAACGAACTCCTCGTCGCCAGCGGCCCCCACGGCGTAGATGCCCATCTGCGAGAGCAGGCTGGCCGGCGCGCTGATGAGGCTCGGCGAGTCGTGGTTACCGGCCGTGATCACGGCATGGCGGCAGCCTGTGCCGGGAAGCCTCGCAAGGAACGAGTAGTACAGGTTCTGAATCCGGTGCGGGGGCGTGGTCGTGTCAAAGACATCGCCCGCGACAATGAGCAGATCGATTCCCTCCGAGCGGATGGTCTCTAGAAGCCAGTCGAGGAATTCCTGGTAGGTCTGCGTGCGGTCCAGATTGCCGATGTCCTTGCCAAGATGCCAGTCAGATGTATGCAGCAGGCGCATGGGGAAGCCCCGAAAAAAAGGGGATGGAAAAGACAAAAGGCGGCGCACCGCTGCACCGCCTTTCCCGTCGGAGGCTGATTACTTCAGCTCGAACAGCGCCGTCAGTTCTTTGGTAGTCAGGTTCTCGTCAAAGGGAACGAATTCGCCCTTGGAGTTCTTGTACACGCCGTAGGGAACCGCACGGCATCCGCAGCGGCGGTGCAGCTTGGTGTTCGTCCAGACCTTGTCGCGCAGCTCGACGGGCAGGGCTTCAACCTTGCCGTAGCGAAGCCCCCGGAAGTCTGCATCGCGGAAGTGCTCGTGGTGTTGGTCGAAAACCTTCCAGGGCTCCTTGCTCATGAGAATGGTCGTCCCCTGCGGCTCGGAATGGATGTTGAGGAACGAAATCGGATAGAAACGAACCTCAATGCGGTCAAAGAGCGGCTGAAGCCTGGTGAAGAGATGCTCGCAGTCCGGGCACTGGGTGTCGATGAAGACATGGACGACCTTGCGGCCTGCGGGTCCCGGATACGTGAAGTACGTTCCGTTTTTTTCAACGGTTTCGTACATCTTCTTGCCGTCCCAGATGGAGGGGACGACGGCAGGCTTGGCAAGGGCCGACTGAGTGCCGGCGGCTGCGCAGGCTGCGGCGGCCGCGCCAAGCAGGCTGCGGCGGGAAAGAGTTGCGTGCATTTCTCGTGAAACTCCTGTAAAACAAACTGCAAATCAAAGCTACCACCGAACTATACGGCCGAACGGCGCCAAACGACACGAAAAATGTAAATGTCTTTGTCGCTATTTGATGTTCTTCTTGTTTTCTCAGAAGAATTTCCGCTCTTGAGCAGTTTTCCCCAAACGCACTGCTAATACCTCAAGCAAGTCCCGCTGCAGGTTGTGCTTTGGTACCGGCGAATCGGTACACTGCGCCAATATCTCAGAACTTGAGGATTCTTCACTCATGCAGAAACGACAGCTTTTGATTGTGGCGGCCGAACTAGCGGCTCTCGCGGCTCTTCCCGGTGCGGCTTTTGCCGCTGACGGCCGCGTGCTAGAGGCCGGCATGGATGCCGCCTATCCGCCCTTTGGCTCCCAGGACACCAAGAGCGGAGAGTATGTCGGGTTTGACGTTGACATCATCAAGGCGATCGCAAAGGCGGAAGGCTTTGAGGTTCAGGTGCGCAATCTTCCTTTTGACGGCTTGATCCCGGCGCTGCGTACCGGCACGATCGACATCGCGATCAACGACATCACGATTTCCGAGGAGCGTGCGAAGACGGTTGATTTTTCCAAGCGCTACTACATTGCCGGTCTGGGCGTCGTAGTCCAGTCTGACAACACCACGATCCGCACCGAAGAAGACCTCAAGGGCAAGCGGCTCGGCGTCTCGATCGGCTCGACCGGAGAGATCGCCGCCAAGAAGATTCCCGGAGCTGAGGTGCGCGTCTTCAATCAGTTGAACGAGGCATTCTGGGAACTCAAGAATGGCGGCGTGGACGCCGTGATCAACGATATTCCGACGAACGACTACTTCGTGACCACGGCAGGCAAGGGCAAGGTGAAGTCCCTTGCGCTCGCCCTCACAACCGAGGACCTCGGCATTGCTGTTAAAAAGGGCAACAGGGAGCTCCTTGCGAAGATCAACGACGGTCTTGAGAAGATCATGGCCGATGGAACTTATGCGCGGCTCTATCGCAAGTGGTTCGGAAAGGAGCCGCCCCGAGAGCTGTACGGCCGTTAGTGGCAGAGGAGTCTTGCCGTGAATGTCGTCGAAGATTTTCTTGCCGGTCAGCCCTTCATGGTCCTTGACGGAGCGTTTGGCTCCGAGCTCGCTAGTCGCGGGTTCGACACGAATGATGCCCTGTGGTCGGCAAAGGCGCTTCTTGATGCGCCCCAGCTCGTGCAGGAGGTCCACCGGGACTACTACGCCGCCGGTGCCGATGTCTGCACGTCGGCCAGCTATCAGGCGAGCGTTGATGGCTTCCTGCGCAGGGGCTTGAGCCGGGATGAGGCTCGCGCGCTGATCGCCCGCTCCGTGGAGCTTCTCAAGCAGACCCGGGACGAATTTACCGGAGAGCGGGCTGCGAAAAATCTCCCGCCCGCACTTGCCGCCGCTTCCATCGGGCCCTACGGGGCATACCTGGCGGACGGCAGCGAATACACGGGAGCCTACAGCCTCGGCGTCAACGGTCTGCGTGAATTTCACCGGGAGCGGATCGGGATTCTGGCGGCTGCCGAACCTGATATTTTTGCCGTGGAAACGATTCCTCTTCTCGAAGAGGCGGTCGCAGTGATGCTCGAGCTCGCACCGTTCGACCGGATCCCCGCCTGGGTGAGCTTCTCGTGCAGGGATGCGCGGACCACCTGCGGGGGAGACGACATTGCCGAGTGCGCCCAGGCACTCTCCCGCAACCCACAGGTCGCAGCGATCGGCGTGAACTGCACCGACCCGAGATACATCGAGGAGCTGATCGGCGTGATCCGGTCGGCCTGTGACAAGCCCGTGGTCGTGTATCCGAACCGGGGCGAGCAGTACGATCCGTTCACCAAGACCTGGTCGGGAGGCGCCGAGTCATTCGTCCAGTACGTCGAGCGCTGGCATGAGGCCGGGGCAAGGCTGATCGGCGGCTGCTGCCGCACGGGACCCGAGGACATTGCACAGGTTGCCTCGTTCCGAGACAGTCTTGCGGCTTGACGCAAGTACCTGAAATCATTTTGGCACGCCGGCATTTCGTCAGCGGGCTTTCCTGTCGCTGTCCGGTCAGAGCCCGGAAATCAGCACGAGCAGCACCATGATGGGCGCGAGGATCCTCACGGCGACCGAGAGGAAATCGAGCGTCGTCTGAGAATAGCTGCGCACGAGCGAGAGTTGGGAGCGGAACTGATCCCGGGCGATCCATCCGGCAAGGATGGCGATCGCCATACCGCCCACGGGCATCATGATGTTCGTGCAGACGTAGTCAAGCAGGTCAAAGAGAATCTTCCCGCCAACCGTGACTCCGCTCCAAGGGCCGAAGGAGAGGGCCGAAGCGCCGCCCAGCGTGAAGGCTGAGACATAGATCAGCAGCGTTGCGCTCACTCTGCGCATGTGCCATTCATTGCACAGGTACGCCACCACAACCTCCACGAGCGAGATCGCGCTCGTCAACGCCGCGACAAGCAGGCATACGTAGAAAAGCGCGGCAAACACCTCTCCCATCGGAATTTGAGAGAACACGAGCGGAACCGTGACGAACACGAGCCCTGGTCCGGCCTTGGGATCCTGCCCCATGGCGAACACGGCCGGCATGATCATGAGTCCGGCAAGGATGCCGGTCTGGATGGCAAGCCAGGAGATCCAGCAGGCAGAGGAGGGGATGTCGGTTGAGTTCCTCAGATACAGGCCGTACGTCACCAGGATGGTGCATCCGAGCGAGAGCGAGAAGAACGTGAGTCCCATGGCGTTCATGACGGACTCCCACGTGAGCTTGCTGAAGCTGAAGTTGAAAAGGAAGTCCACGCCCTGCATGGCGCCGTCCAGAGTGAGGGACCGCCCCGTGATGAAGAGCATCAGCAGAAAGAACAGCGGCAGCAGGTATTTGCTGATGCGCTCGATGCCGGCTATGACGCCGAGTGCAACGATGCTGCAGGCCAGCGTGAGGAAGGTCAGATGCCAGCCGATGTTTGCAGAAGGATCGGACACAAGGGCACCGAAGCTGTCCACCAGCAGTTTCGGATCGTCCGTCACCAGAGAGCCCGAGAACGCATCAAAGAGGTATTTGACGCACCAGCCTCCCACGACCGAGTAGTAGGACAGGATGATGAAGCTCGTGAGCACGCCGATGCCGCCCAGGATGGCAAAGGCCGGACCTCCGAGCCGCTTCATGGCGCTTACCGCCGAGCCGCGTCCCGCGCGTCCGATGGCAAGCTCAGCCATCACGAGCGCCACGCCGATCGTGAATGTAAAAAAGATGTAGGGGATGATGAAGGCCGAGCCGCCGTAGGTGCCTGCCCAGAAGGGAAACTTCCAGATGGCTCCAAGTCCGATCGCCGATCCGGCGCCGGCCAGGATAAAGCCGATTCGCGAGCCCCATTCAGTTGTTTTGCTGTCAGACATGAAACTGCTTGTGGTCCTTTCTTCTGAATGGTTGCGCCATCTTGCGCAGGGAGGGGGAGGGCTGATGGAGCTTGTTGAACACTTCAAAGACGCAATTTTTGCACAGACTCGGTAAAAGTGCCTAAGGGATGCCGGGCTGAACCAATAAAATTCACCGTGTGAATGAGAATAGCCGAACTTCGGATGGTTTTTCGGTGAGAAAAAATAGCAGAACGAATAGAATCAAAAAAGTGCCGTGTCATTTCCGACCAAATGCTAACCAAGGCGCACGGCAGTCTTTCGGTTTCTGAACCTCACCGGGTTCAGGGGTGGCGAACGATTCACATGCTCGAGTCCCAACAAGATTGACTCAGGCTCATGACAGGCGTTCAGCCGCACTCAGATCATCTCCTGGCCGAAAGAGATTTTCGGAAAAAAACAAAAACGATCGATACAAGGAATGGTTTGATGACCTCACAGGGATACGAAAATGCCCCCGTGCTGAGCGGGGCGCAGATCATGATCGAGGCGCTGCATGCCGAAGGCGTCAAGTACGTGTTCGGCTATCCGGGCGGCGCAGTGCTCCCGATCTATGACGAAATTTACAAGCAGAAGTATTTCAAGCACATCCTGGTGCGTCACGAACAGGCCGCGGCCCATGCCGCCGATGCCTATTCACGCACGACCGACGAGGTGGGCGTCGTACTGGTGACTTCGGGTCCGGGTGCGACCAATGCCGTAACCGGCATCGCAACTGCCTACGCCGACTCCATTCCGATGGTGATCTTCACCGGCCAGGTCGGCACCAAGCTGATCGGCACGGATGCTTTCCAGGAGGTCGACACAGTCGGCATCACCCGGCCCTGCGTGAAGCACAACTTTCTGGTGACAGACGTTCGTGAACTTGCCGAAACGATCAAGAAGGCCTTCTACATCGCCAGGAGCGGAAGACCGGGGCCCGTTCTGATCGACGTGCCGAAGGACGTGCAGTGCGCCAAGTGCCCCTATGTCTATCCCGAAGTCTGCGACATTCCCAGCTACCGCCCTGTTCTAAAGGGGCATCCGGGGCAGATCAAGCGCGCCCTGCAGGTGCTGCTCACCGCCAAGCGTCCGATCATCTGCATCGGCGGCGGCATGAACAATCCCGAGGCTGCCGATCTGCTTGCCAAGTTCGTTGAACAGACGGGCTTCCCTGTTGTGAGCACCCTGATGGGGCTGGGCGCGTTCGATGCCAGCAAGAGTCAGAGCCTTGGACTGCTTGGCATGCATGGCTGCTATGAGGCCAACATGGCGATGCAGAACAGCGATGTGGTGTTTGCTCTGGGCGCTCGCTTTGACGATCGCGTGATCGGCAATCCGAGGGACTTTGAGGGCATCGCCAGAACCATCGTGCAGGTGGACGTTGATCCGAGCTCGATCAGCAAGTGCG
>Ga0265299_10003008_pt1 | contig 16757 bp, 12 predicted proteins | sample AusTroGonzalo_MG_4_FD_193485 | JGI IMG/M metagenome (GOLD analysis project Ga0265299, IMG submission 193485) | Bovine rumen microbial communities from tropical cattle in Woodstock, Queensland, Australia - Gonzalo_02 | ecosystem: Host-associated > Mammals > Digestive system > Stomach > Rumen ... | reverse complement strand
AGTCCAGCCCAAAGGCTGGACTCTTTTGCATATAGGTGCGGGAGGCTCATGACGAGCGACCCCATCTCCCCTCTCTCGAGAGGGGTCGGGGGAGTACAAAAGGCCCGCGATTAGCCCGCGTTTACGTGGGCTCGAGCCTCGTCCGCACCGCAAAAGCCAGTCAGAGCGACTGGCTTTTTTTATAAAAAAAACGGCATCTTCATTTAACTATCGGGGACGTCGTTAGTCTAAGGATGCAGTAACTTTTAATACAACCCATATATTATGAAAAAAATTCTTCTCGGGCTTTTCGCCCTTGTCGTGACAACTTGCGCTTTCGCGCAGATGCCGCAGTTCAATGCAGAGGACATGGCCAAAATGCGTGCCGACCGTATCAAGGAAACCTGCAACACTACTGATGCTCAGTACAAGAAGCTGTACGACTACTTCCTCAAGGACACACAGAAGATGATGGAGCAGTTCCAGCAGAATCAGGGCGGCGGCCCCGGCGGATTCGACATGGAAGCAATGCAGAAGAGGATGGAAGAGGAGCAGAAATTCATCAAGAGCGTGCTGAACGAAGAGCAGTACAAAAAGTATGATGAGGAGCAGCAGCGTATGCGCCAGGGTGGATTCGGCGGATTCGGCGGCCCCGGTGGTCCCGGCGGATTCGGCAGATAAGCCAACCCGGTTTGCAAGAACGCAAAATGCCGACGCTTGAAAACAAGCGCCGGCTTTTTTATTATATTTGTAGAAAACCTGATTGATTTAACTATGAAAAGACTACTCCTGATTCTTACCATGCTTGCCCTGGCAGGGTGCAGCAAGGTTGTCAACTCCCCTGTCCTGACAATAGAAGGAGGGCAGATACAAGGCGTCGCTCTGGATGACGCACCCGGCGTGACCGTTTTCCGCGGCATTCCCTACGCCGCCCCGCCCATCGGTGAGAACCGCTGGCGCGCTCCGCAGCCCGTCGTCCCCTGGGATGGCGTGCGCATCTGCGACAAATTCGGTCATCCTGCATTCCAGGCAGCCCATTATCCCGGCGGCTACACCACCGAATGGGGCTATGGTGACGAGGCTCCTTACAGCGAGGACTGCCTCTACCTGAACGTCTGGACCAAGGCTCCCGGCCAGACAGACAAGAAGCTGCCCGTAGCAGTGTGGATTTTCGGCGGCGGCCTGCGGGAAGGCTGGGGCAGCGAACCTGAATTCGACGGCAAAAACTGGGCGGCCAAGGACGTCGTGCTTGTGTCGTTCAACTACCGCGTCGGCCCGTTCGGCTTCTTTGCCCACCCCGAGTTGTCTGCAGAGAATCCGGAGCATCCCACCGGCAACTGGGGCACCCTCGACCAGATTGAAGTGCTGAAGTGGGTGAAACGCAATATCGCCCAGTTCGGCGGCGACCCTGACAACGTGATGATTTTCGGTCAGAGCGCCGGAGGCCGCAGCACGAAGTTCCTGAGCGCTTCTCCGCTCACCAAAGGACTCTTCAACAAGGCTGTCATCATGAGTGCAAGCGGCCTCGTGGACCCGCGTGTTCCCGCTCCGTCAATTCCCGGTATGCCTGCCATGCCCAGGGCTTCTCAGAGCCACTATACACTCGCAGAGGCCGAGGCTTCAATAAAGGACGTGGCTGACTGGGCCGGCTTCAAGGATCTCGCAGCTCTGCGCAGGGCTTCCACAGAGACCATTTTCGCAATGGGCACCATTTACACATCTTCTACAGGCAAGCGCAGCGTGCTGTCAGCATCGCCCGTGGCGCCGTATTTGGACGGCTATGTACTGGACGAGACTTTCGACGAGGCCTGCATCGACGGCAATCTTGCCGATGTGCCTTATATGATTGGATATACTCTCAATGACGCCGGCAGCATGGGAGAGCAGATCCGCACTTTCTGCCTCAACCGCGAAGAAACGGGCGGTCGTGCCTATGCCTATCAGTTCGCCCGTCCGCTGCCTACCGACGGCCGTCCGAACGTGCTGCAGGGTGCATTCCACTCTTCCGACCTTTGGTTCGTGTTCAAGTCTCTCGAGCATTGCTGGAGGCCCTGGACGCAGGGGGACTGGGATTTGTCAGAGAAGATGCTCACTGCATGGTCCAACTTCGCAAAGTATGCCGACCCTAACGGGCCTGAAGGCGGCGAATGGACGCCATATACCGCCGGGAAACCGGAGTTCATGGTATGGAAGCTCAACGAGGTTGACGAAGAGGATTCTGCAATGGGCGAACCTCAGACTCCTCCGCGTCCGGCTTTCGGAGCGAGACCGTAATTTCGTTCATCGACCACATGCCATTTTTTTTGGGATTTTTTGCGGGATGCACTATATTTGAACGTTTTATGCAATATTGTGCAACGCGAGGAATTTTGATATGAAAAGAACGGCATTGATTGTGGCTTTACTGCTCTGCGCCTTTACATTTTCATCCTATGCGCAGATGACGGACAGCCAGGTGGTCGATTATGTTAAAATCGGACTGGCATCAGGCAAGAGCCAGGATCAGATCGGCAGGGAACTACTTGCCCGCGGCGTGACTGCCGAGCAGGCTGAGCGTATCAAAAAGACTTACGAGTCCCAGCCGGCGGACGGTGTATCCGTCACTTCCCAGGCTTTGTCGCAGGGCGTTATTGCACGTGAGTCCAACGAGGAAGCGGTGTCTTCCCCGGATGCCTCTGTCCTTGACGGCGCGGCGGGAGGCCCCACTGCCGGAGGAGGTGCTACACTCGTGTTCGGCCATAACATTTTCAATGGCCGCACCATTACTTTCGAACCGAATGAAAATGCGGCTACGCCTGAGGATTACCGTCTCGGTCCCGGCGACCAGCTCATTATCGATATATGGGGGAACAGCGAAGGCAACTATGTCGAAACTATTTCGCCCGAAGGGCGCATCAACATCAGCCAGATAGGTCCCATCCAGCTCAACGGGCTGACTATCAAGGCCGCCTCCGAAAAAATACGCAAGGCTCTGGTGGCTAAATACTCAGGAATAGGCGGCAGCCGGCCCACCACGTCTGTGAGCGTCACCCTTGGCCGGATACGCACCATTCAGGTCAATGTCATGGGTGAGGTCAACACCCCAGGCACCTACCGCCTGTCCTCTTTCTCAACTGTGTTCCATGCTCTGTACCGTGCAGGTGGAGTCAGGGGAAACGGTTCGCTCCGAGACATCAAAGTCATAAGGGGCAGCGAGCAGATTGCAGCCGTTGACGTTTACGAATACCTGATGGAAGGCAAGTCAGAAACTGACATTGCCTTGAAAGAAGGAGACATCATAATCGTTCCGCCCTATGTCAACATAGCGACGGTGAACGGAAGCGTAAAGCGTCCGATGTCATACGAATTGCTGGGAGGGGAGACTCTGTCAACACTTCTCGAGTACGCAGGAGGGTTTACGAGCGATGCCTATCCCGATGACTTCCAAGTGATTCGCGAGAAGGGGGAGGAACATCAGATTTTTACCGTCAAAGCTAAGGACAAGGATTCTTTCGTCATGGAAGACGGCGACCTTGTCTCAGTGGGCGCCAATCTTGACCGCTTCTCCAATATGGTAGAAGTCAGGGGCTATGTATTCCGTCCGGGCATGTACGAGCTCGGCGGGGACATTGCCACCGTGCGCCAGCTGATTACAAGGTCTGGCGGCCTGAAGGAGGATGCCTTTGACGGCCGTGCACTCATTGTCCGTGAGAAGGAAGACCTCAGTCTTGAGACCAATTCCTTCGATTTGGGTGCGCTGCTGGCCGGTAAAACCGAAGACATCCTGCTGCGCAGGAACGATATAGTGGTCGTTTCAGGCAAATATGAACTCTATGACCGCGGGGTTTTGACCATCAACGGATATGTAGCCAGTCCCGGCGTGTTCCCCTTTACGGAGAATACGACCGTAGAGGATTTGATTCTTCTGGCCGGCGGTCTGCTTGACGGAGCCTCCATGGCCCGTGTGGACGTAGCCCGCAGAGTTACAGACCCGAACAGCATGGCTCCCCTTGAGAGCGTCGGCGAGACTTTCTCCTTCGCTATCCAGGACGGTCTGGCAATAGGGGAGGGCGAGAATTTCATTCTGCAGCCCTACGACGTGGTGTCAGTTCGCAAGAGCCCTGCCTACAGCGTCCAGCAGTTCGTAGAAGTCGCGGGTGAAGTCAATTTCCCCGGTTCTTATGTCCTGCTTGCTCCGGGAGAGCGGCTTTCGGATTTGATTAACCGTTGCGGAGGCATAACCCCTCAGGGGTATCTTCGGGGAGGAACCATCCAAAGGAGGCTTACCGAAGACGAGATTGCAAGACAGGCCGTGAAAGGAGAGTTGCTGCGCTCTGTCAGCGGACGCGACACTCTTGATGAGGCTTCCGTTACAATATCAGACACATATTACTTCGCCGTTGACATGGAGCAGGCCCTTAATCATCCCGGTTCGAGATACGACCCCGTGATGCAGGAAGGCGACCGGATTTTCATCCCCGTAATGCAGTATACTGTCCGCATAAGCGGTGCGGTTCTGTATCCGAATACAGTGATTTACATGCCGGGCAAGAACTACCGCTATTATGTGAATGCTGCAGGAGGCTTCACCAGCAACTCCCGCAAAAATAAGGCATTCATATTATATCCCAACGGAATGGCAAGACCCGCACACTCGTCTTCGGCGGACATAGAACCCGGGTGTGAGATAATAGTGCCTCAGAAGGGTCGGAGGACAGGCATGTCAACCGGCGAGATCCTTTCACTTGCAACTTCGACGACTTCACTTCTTTCAATGATAGCCCTGCTCATCAGCAGGCTGTAACTTGATTGCCGCAATGGAAGAAAACAATTACACCGCGCCTGCTGCCCAGCAGGAGGACTACGACGAAATAGACATAATGGAGCTTCTGCGCAAGCTCCTCAAGGAATGGAAACTGATTCTGAAATGGTGCGGCATCGCAGCCGTCGTAGGCCTTGTAGCAGGCTTCAGCATTCCGAAGGAATATTCTGTCAACTCTGAGCTCGCACCGGAAATCGTGTCAAGGTCGGCCAGCTCAAGCCTCAGCTCCCTCGCAAGCATGGCCGGAATCAACCTCAGTTCAGTCAGCACCGCTGACGCGGTATATCCCGACCTGTATCCCGACATCGTCTCATCCACACCTTTCGTGGTCGAACTCTTCCCCGTCCAGGTCGATTTCAAGAACAGGAAGGAGGAACTCAGAACAGACTATTACACATACCTTAAAGATTATACCCGCAACCCCTGGTGGAACAAGGTAATCAAGGCGCCCATGAAGGCTCTCGGCTGGTTCATGGGCCTTTTCAGGGAGAAAGAGGAGCCGGTTGAGGGTTTCGCGGTGCTCAATCCCTCAGCTCTGACCAAAGAACAGGAGGGCATAGCCAAGGCCATCAGGCAAAGTGTAACCCTGACCGTTGACAAGAAGACCTCTGTCATTTCGCTTGCGGTGTCGGCTCAGGATCCCAGAGTCGCCGCCCGTATTTCAGAGGAAATAATCACCCGTCTTCAGACCTACGTCGTCAACTACCGAACAGAAAAGTCCCGCAAGGATCTGTCATATTACGAGGACCTCTATGAGGAGGCCAGAGCTGATTATTACGAGGCTCAGCAGCGCTATGCAAGCTATGTGGACCGCAATCAGGGAGTTGTGCTGCAGCGTGTGCGCACCGAGCAGGAGCGTCTCCAGAACGAGATGAATCTCAAGTACAACCTCTACAACTCCTGCGCCCAGCAGCTTCAGGCCGCAAAGGCAAAGGTTCAGCTCGAGACCCCGGTGTTTGCGGTAATCAAACCGCCCCAGGTGCCTCTCCAGCGTTCAAAGCCTTCAAAGGCCAAGATTCTGGTGATTTTCGTTTTCCTCGGCGGGGTGGTCGCTGCAGTGTGGATTTTGTGGGGACGCGACTTCATCGCGGGGCTTAAAAAGATTGAAGAAACGGTAGAAGACAAAGATAAAAAAGCTAATAATGGCGGAAAAAAGACAGCTTGACGCTCATTGTGAGGCTATCCTGCAGGAATACCGTGACAATCTGCTCCAGTTCGAGGAGGTTGCAGCACAGGTTTGCAGCAAGCTGAAGAAAACCTTTGCAGAGACGGGACTCATCGTGGCTGCGATTGAAAGCCGCGTCAAGACCGAGGACTCGCTTGCCGGTAAGCTTGAGCTCAAGGGAGGCAAATACAGGTCGCTTGCGGACATTACAGATATCGTAGGTGTCCGCGTCATTACATTCTACATCGACGATGTGGACAAAGTCGCTTCGGCAGTGGAACGCCATTTCGAAGTTGACTGGGACAACTCTGTGGACAAGCGCAAGATTCACGAAATTGACAGTTTCGGCTACATGTCCCTGCACTATATCTGCTCCCAGACAGGTTTTCCTTACCGCTTTGAAGTCCAGATGCGGACAGTCCTGCAGCACGCGTGGGCCAACATGAATCACGACACCGGCTACAAGAGCGGAGTCGAGGTGCCGAGGGAATATCTGCGCAACCTGAACAGGCTCGCCGGGATGCTGGAGCTGGCAGACGAACAGTTCAGCCTTATCCGCAGTGAGCTGACTGACTACAGGCGCCGCGTACAGGCCCTTGTGGCCAGCGGCAATCTCGACGAAGTCCCCCTCGACGGCGATACTTTCCGCAGTTATCTCAACCTAAAGCCTTTTGCCTCCCTCACAAAGCGCATTGCGGCAGTCAACCAGGCGGAAATACAGGAGGTGTCGCTGATGCCATATCTGGCAATCTTCAAGGGAATCGGATGCAAGACGCTCGGAGACATATCCGAAATGATAGAAACCTATGGCGAAGGCGCATATCAGCTCGCCTGCTACCAGATAGGCCTGACAGACCTCGACATTATTTCATCGTCCCTCGCTCCCCAGGATGTCTGCATAGCATATCTCCTTAAGAGCGGTGCAGGCAGGGCCGGCATACGCTATGTGCTCGACAACCTGAGCGGCGCTTCCGAAAGCAACGAGATGATGGCGGAAATGCTGACCGAGCAGGCTGCGTCCCTTCCGTTCATGAACCAAAAAGACAAATGACATGGCAAACAAACCTTTAGATACTTCACTTCTTGACAGGGCGATAATCTTCGCGGTTCGGGCTCATGCGGGCACCGAGCGCAGAGGAAAGGGTTTCCCTTACATAGTCCACCCGATGGAGGCTATGGAGATTGTGGCTACCATGACGGCGGATCAGGAGCTTCTGGCTGCTGCTGCTCTGCACGACACGGTTGAAGATACGGGAGTGACAGTGGAACAGTTACGAGAGGAGTTCGGCGAGCGTATAGCATCGCTGGTGGCTTCGGAGAGCGACACTTTCGTGGAAGGAGTAAGCGAAGAAGACAGCTGGCATGCCCGCAAGCAGGCCGCTATTGACCGTCTTGCCCGCGCACCTCACGATGCCAAGATGGTGGCTCTCGGAGACAAGCTCTCCAACATGAGGGCCATTGCCCGCGACTATGCCGTCCAGGGCGACGCACTTTGGAAGATTTTCCATGCAAATGACCCCAAGGATCACGAATGGCACTACCGCGGACTGGCGGATTCGCTGCGGGAACTGCAGGATACTTTTGCATTCAAGGAATTTGAACAATTGATAAATCAGGTATTTGGAGAGAATTAACAATGGAGGCGATAAAGATATCTCTTGACGATTATGTACTTTCCGGAGGAGGAGCCAACGGCGAGAGCTACGACCACCGCTCCGACCCGGAGGTGATGCTCAAGCTTTATTTTCCCGGCAAGATACAGCAGCCTCTCGACGAGATGAAGCTGGCACGCAAGGTGTATGAACTCGGCATTCCCACTCCCGAGCCGGGTGACTATGTGGTGACGGAAGACGGCCGGTACGGCATCCGTTTCAAACGGATAATGGGGAAGAAATCTTACTCCCGCGCTACCGCCGACGAGCCTGAAAAGGTGGCGCAGTTCGCTGCTGAATTCGCTTCCATGTGCAAGAAGTTCCACTCCGTTCATGTGAATACAAACGAGTTCCAGAACGTCAAGGACCGCTACTACCACCTGCTTGAAGAAAACCCCTTCTTTTCCGGCGAGGAAAAGAAAAAGCTGGTCCGCTTCATATCCGACACTCCTGACTCGGACACAGCCATTCACGGCGACTTGCAGTACAGCAACGCCATCTTTGCCGGTGACAGGCGCTATTTCATCGACCTTGGCGATTTCTGCTACGGCAACAGCCTCTTTGATGTAGCTATGGTATATCTGTGCTGCTGCCTCAGCGATGAAGCCTTCATAATGGAGACCTTCCATCTGCCGAAGTCGCTCTCCACACGTTTCTGGCAGGAGTTCGCACCTGTTTATTTCGGGGCGGACCGTCCCCTTAAAGACATAGAACAAGAAATCCGCCCCTATGCGGGGCTGAAGACCCTTATCATTGAGCGCGACACCCGCCGCCCGATGCCAGAATTCCGTGAAGTGCTCACTACGATTCTCAAATAGAATGTGAAATGAAAAAACACAGTTCATCGGTCAATGGTGCTAACCACAAGACGGCAGGAGCGGGCCTTTTGCTGATTCTTGTGGCAGCGCTTACGCTGGAAGCAACATCCCTTCTGCAGAACTTTTTCTCTCGCAGAGGGCTTATGGAAGAAGCTCGGATGCGGGCGGAGAGCCAGCTTGAGGCTACCCGTCTCCAGTTGATGGATGCCACCAATCAGGCAGAATCCGCCGTGCGCAACAGCATTTGGATTGCCAACTGGTGCCTGAGTTATCCCGACAGCCTGCAGAGTGTGCCATACAGGATTGTTGAAAACAATCCTACCGTGGTCGGCTCGACCCTTGCGCTGGTTCCGGACTATAGCCGCAGACACCCGTTGTACGCCCCTTACGTTTACCGGGATGCAGGGCGCATCGTGACCAAGACCCTGGCTACGGAAGAGTACGACTATCCTTCCCAGTCGTGGTTTACCAAGCCTTTGGAATTGGGCAGGGGGGTCTGGGCCGAACCTTACGTGGATATAGGAGGCGGCGATGTGCTGATGACGACATACTCCGTACCCATCACGGATTCAGAAGGAAATCAGGCGGCAGTGCTGACTGCCGACATTTCGCTCAGCTGGCTGGCTCAGCTGATAGGCAACTCCCAGTTGTATCCCAACTCCCGCGAATTGCTGATAAGCCGCGGAGGGCAGATACTTATCAGCACGGCCTACGGCCAGTATGTAAGGACTACCATAGATGAAGTTGCTAAGGAGATTGACGACAGACCGTCTTTTGCCAGACTGGTTGCAGAAATGCGTTCCAACCAGTCCGGCAGCATCCAGATCAAGGATGACGGCAAGGTACATCAGGTTTTCTACGCACCCGTAGCCGTGACGGGATGGTCTATGGCAATCGTGATACCTGACAATGAGATATACGGCGCGCTGCGCCGCGCAAGGATTATCGAGAGGATTTTCCAGCTGCTGGGACTCGGCATGCTTGTGCTTATCCTCCGTATCACAGCCAAAAACCAGTCGAAATACCGTGCAATAAACGAGAAAAAGGAGAGGATGGAGAGTGAACTCCAGATTGGCCGGAACATCCAGATGTCGATGATTCCGAACACTTTCCCTCCGTACCCTGAACGCAAAGACATAGATATTGCGGCCTGCCTTATACCTGCCAAGGAAGTGGGCGGCGACCTGTATGATTTTTATATCCGCGACGAAAAACTATTCTTCTGCATAGGCGACGTGAGCGGGAAGGGAGTCCCGGCATCACTGGTGATGGCCGTGACCCGCAGCCTGTTCCGCACGGTTTCTGCTCATGAATACAGCCCGCAGCGCATATTGACGACGATGAACGATTCCATGACGGACATGAATGACAACAATATGTTCGTCACCTGCTTCTGCGGCATCCTCGACCTTGCCACGGGGCACTTGCGTTACTGCAATGCAGGGCACAACCCTCCCATCGTCTTGTCCGAGAACGAACACATTCTCGAAGTAGCGCCCAACTATCCTCTCGGCGTAGTGCCGAAAGTATCTTTCCGGGAGCAGGAAACCGATCTGGAGTACGGCGAATCCATATTCCTGTATACCGACGGTCTCAACGAGGCTGAAAATTCAGAGCACGAGCAATTCACACTGGAGCGCATGGAGACAGTCCTGCTCCAGCGCCGTGATGCCCAGGCGTATATTGATGCCATGAAAAAGGCAGTAACCGATTTCGTGGGGGGCGCACCACAGAGCGACGACCTCACGATTCTTGTCATCCGATATTTAAACGAAAAACAAAGCGATATGGCTGAGCGACACCTCATTCTTCACAACGACATACGCCAGATTCCGCAGCTGGCCGAATTCGTAGAAACTATAGCTGTCGAAATGAAACTGGATCAGGCTCTTTCGATGAGTCTCAATTTGGCTCTCGAAGAGGCTGTGACCAATGTGATTATGTATGCTTATCCCGAAAACACCGACGGCCTGGTGGACATCGAGGCCATTCTGCGCGAGAAAAGCCTTGAATTCAATATTATCGACAGTGGCAAGCCTTTCGACCCCACTGCCGCGCCCGAGGCGGACGTTACCCTCGACGTAGAGCACCGCCCCATAGGCGGCCTCGGCATATTCCTCGTGAACAAGATTATGGATTCCGTAAAATACATGCGCAAAGACGGAAAGAATATATTGACAATGACAAAAAAAATATAACAAATGGAATTAATTATCAGCAAAGAAAACAATGTGGTGACCGCCGCACTCGTCGGCCGTCTTGACACCCCGGCATCTCAGGAAATCGCGGACCAGGTCAACGACCTCTGCGCGGAAGCGGGCGGCACAATCATCCTTGACTGCAAGGAACTCAGTTACATTTCCAGCTCAGGACTCAGGATTTTCCTGACACTGCGCAAGGCTGCTGCCGAAAAAGGAGGAAAGGTAATCGTGCGGTCCATCAGCAATGACATACGCACAGTCTTCATGATGACCGGATTCCTTAATCTGTTTGAGATAGAGTAATGCTGTCGGACGAACTGCTGCTTCTGGCATCGCTGCTCATCTTTGCAGCTGTGCTGGTCACGAAAGTCGGGAGTAAGCTGGGGGCGCCGTCGCTGCTGTTGTTCCTGCTGCTTGGTATGTTAGCCGGTTCTGACGGGCTCGGCCTCAGTTTCGACAACTACGAACTTGCAGAATCGATCGGCCACTTCGCCATGACAGCCATCCTGTTCGGAGCAGGTCTTACCACTTCATGGGAAGAATCCAAGCCGGTAATCCGGCAAGGTATTCTGCTTTCGTCGCTCGGAGTCTTCCTGACCGCCTTGTTGACAGGCTTGTTCATCTATTTTACGGTGGGCAGTCTGATAGGGGGGATTGCAGGCAGCCTTGCAGGATGCCTGCTGATTGCGGCAGTCATGTCATCTACCGACTCGGCTTCGGTGTTCTCCATCCTGCGAGGCCGCAGGCTTCACCTGCGTGAGAACCTCGGCCCCATGCTGGAGCTCGAATCCGGAAGCAATGACCCCATGGCCTATGTCCTGACCATTATTCTGGTTGACGGCATTGCAGCCGGGTTCAGCAGCACCGGCCAAATGCTTGGCCACGGAGCGCTGATTCTGCTCATGCAAATTGCCATAGGTTTTGCAATCGGAGTCTTGATGGGCTATGTCGGGAAGTGGCTGCTTGAAAAGATTCATCTCGACAGCACCTCGCTTTACGCCATACTCGTGCTCAGCATAGGATATATCACCAACAGTTTTGCTTCTCTTGTCCATGGCAACGGACTTCTTGCCCTGTATGTGTGCGCCATGTTCATTGGCAACAGGGCAAAACTTGACTATCGCAAGGATGTAGTGCACTTTTTCGACGGTATAACATGGCTGATGCAGCTCATCATGTTCTTGATGCTGGGTCTGCTCGTCCGCCCGTCGCAAATGGGTCCGATTATTCTGCCGGCCCTGCTCATCGGCCTTTTCATGATGGTGATTGCCAGACCCGCAAGCGTGTTCCTGATGCTTTCTCCTTTCCGCAATATCAGCGCAAGAGCCAAGACTCTGGTTTCCTGGGTCGGGTTGAAAGGCGCCGGTCCTATTCTCTTCGCTCTCTGCCCTGTAGTTGAAGGGCTTGAAGGGGCTACCGACATATTCAACATTGTGTTCCTCATATCCCTGCTTTCGCTCATAATGCAGGGCTTCAGCCTTGCGCCGATGGCGCATGCACTGAAACTTAGCTATGAAGAGGATCCGGTGGTGGATACCTTCGGCATTGATGTTCCGGAGGAGATGGGCATGCTGCGTGACCACACCGTTACCGAGTCTGACCTTGTGAACGGCGGCACCCTCCGCGACCTCATGCTGCCACATGGCATCCGTGTGATGATGGTGCGCCGCGAAGGCAAATTTCTCGTTCCCCACGGCAGCATGAAGCTGCAGGCAGGGGACAAACTCGTCATTATCATGGGCGATACTGACGATTAGAATAAAAGTTGGATTTTTTTATTTGACAATGACAATATACAGCAAGAACCTTAAGCAGTGGCCGTTTCTCGTGTTGGTCGCTTTGCTGTCATACAGTTGCTCCGGCAACATGGATTATGACATTTCGGAAGGTTTTAACAAGGAATTCACCCTTTTCGAAGACGAAATCTCAGTGCCGGTCGGCAGCATAGGCCCCCTCACGGTTTCTTCTGTGATGGACCGATTGGGCAAGACGGAAGGTCTGGGAGGTATTATAGCCGAATTCCTCAAGCAGGATGCCGACGGCTGTTTCTATATTGAGGACGAAGGTGATATATACAAGCAGAATGTTTATGAAATCGTGAAGGCAACCGAAGATGTCAGCGTTCCCTTCAAATGGGAAGCGGGGTCTCCCTACTCAGGCATAGGCGGCCTGCCCATGATGCTGGGCATCGTAGGACTGAAAGTGATGAACCAGAAAGTTCAGCTGCTCTACATCAACCCTTTCAGGAATGTCATTACAATCAAGAGCAATGCAAGCCTGAGCTGTAAGGACAGCAATTGGCAGGATACTTACTACGTCAAGCTGGATGAGGCCTGCGACGGCGTTCTCACGGGCTACAACAATCAAGAAGTGCTGTGCGAAAGGATAATCCCCGCCGATCTGACAGATATGGTGAGCAACATATCTCTTGACAGCCTTGTCCTGGTAATTCCGGCCAATCCCGCGTCGAGGCTTGTGGACAACACTGTCAATTCGGTCATCTCCATTTCGTACGCTTACCAGTGCGGCATCACTTTGGGCGAAACTTTCCAATTGTCAGATATTTCAATAGACCTGGACGACCTGAATCTCGAAATCGGAAAATTCAGATTGAGCAAGGGAGTCGTTTCAGTTGAGATCAGCAACACCCTTCCTGTTGCCGTGACACTCAACAAGCTCGAGGTTCTGGATAAAACAGAGGAAGGCGAATACATCGTGAACGAGAACATAAAGTTCAGTGAAGGAATCCGCATTGCAGGCGGCTCTCTGGCCAATCCCGCTACCAGCACCCTGCAATTCGAGGTTGCGGCGGCATCCGGAACCATTCCGGATATCGGCGCACTCCGTGTCACAGTTTCCATTGCGGCGGAGCCCGGTCTGGGCCCCGTGGCTCTGTCAGCCCGCCAGGGACTGTATGTCAAGTCCTCTTCCGCCAAGCTGAACGGTGGTATTACAGTAACCTTAAAATAAGACGCCATGAGAAAACATATATTGCTGTTCGTAGTGCTGATTTCAGCAGCAGCCTCTGCCGGAGCGCAGAGCTTCCAGCAAGGCTTCTTCCTCGAAGGGTACAAGATGGCATACCGCTACAATCCTGCCATTCAGAATGAAGACGGGTTTCTCAGTGTCGGCCAGTTTGAAAGCCGGCTGCGCAACAATGTCGGAGCGTCAAGCTTCCTGTACAACAGGAACGGCGAAGTGGTCACCGCTTTCAATTCCGGCGTGAGCGCCACAGAATTCCTCGGAAGCCTCAAGGACGACAATTTCTTCACAGGTGACATCAATTATAACTTAGTGTCTTACGGTTGGAGGAGCGGGGCGGCATATCACACTCTCGAAGCGAATGTCCGCGGCCATGCAGGAGCCTCGGTTCCCAAGGAAATATTCGAGATCATTAAGAAGGGAACGGGGGAGGCCTCATACGATTTGGGTGGAATGCGCATTTTCGGAAACATATATGCCGAACTGGCCTACGGATATTCGCACAAACTTTCCGACATGGTTTCAATCGGAGCCCGCGCGAAGCTGCTCCTCGGCTTGTACTCCGTCGATTACAATGTCACCCGTTTTGACATGGAATTAAACGAAGATGAATATCGGGCCAATATAGAGGCCGATCTTGACCTTACCAGCCGTTACAGGAAAATGAAGACAGATGAGAACGGTTATTATAAGCTGAAGGGCCTCAGTTCCAAAGATAAGTGGAAACTGCCTTCGGCCGCCGGACTTGCCATTGATTTGGGCGTTCTTGTGAAACCTGTCGAGGGGCTGGAACTGTCGGCTTCCATTCTGGACCTTGGCGGTATGCTATGGTACTACGGCAATGCGGGAAAATCGCAAGGCACGGTTTCGTTCGCAGGTGTGACTGACCTCACGATAGAGCAAATCAAAGCAAAGGATTTCGGAGACGAATTTCAGGAGGTGAAGGATGAATTCATCAAAACGATGACACTCAGGCCGGTGGACAAGAAAGTCAAGCTTTCGGCCGTTCCCTTCACGGTCAATCTCGGTGTAAAATATGCGATGCCGTTCTACAGTCCTCTGTCTGCCGGCGTTACAGGAACTTTCATCTGCCAGAACGGCATGGCCTACAATGAAGGCCTCGCAGCCGTGGCGTGGAATCCTTCAGGCAATTTGGGCGTGACTGCCAATGTCGGAGCCGGAACCTACGGTATGGTATATGGCTTCGGCCTCAACGCTGCGTACAGGAACTTCAGACTGACAGTCGGCTACGGCAACGGAACGGGCGGCAGGATTCCTTACAAGAAAACCCCGCTCAAGCCCAACTTCAAAGCCGTCACTCTGGGCCTGACTTACGACCTGTAGGAATGGCTGGTCAATATTTGTATTGATACAATACAAAACTGTTCTTTTTGTTCAGTTTAAGTTTGATGCGGCCTTCCCGGGAAACTCTGGCGCGGTCTTTTCTGCCATTACCCAAGATTGGCTCCAGGTGCACACGAGTTCCGGCTGGAATCCATGTTTTAATGTATCCTTCTGCTGAAGAAGTATCTTCACGGAACACAAGGATAAATCCTTCATTATCCGATGTCAGAGACTGGAACCCCGTCCAAGAGCGACCAGACGGTTCTTCTCCGATAGGAAGGACGGTCCCGGAGTGGAAAGCCGGTGCTATTTCACGATAGCGATGGATAAGATTTCCTATGTCGAATGCCTCTTCCGGAAGATTGGAAGCCTCCATCCAGGCAAGCGGCTGACCGGCGAAGGTGGTTGCAGCGAGATATGCAAAATCATAGTTTGCAGGCGCGAAGGGATCTCCGGCGGGATATTTGTCTGCGTTGCGCCAGCAGTTAAGAAACTCAATCTGGAGATTCTCGGCAGGCACATAACGACTTAGCATCCAAAGATTTCTAAGCGTTTGGTAGGGATAGTAATTGCCCCAATCCGTGTAGCGGTTTTCAAGGAATATATTTCCGTATTCGGTAAAATAGTGATACCCGGTCCTGCGTCCTGCGGTTACGTCCAAATTAAAGACAACGGCGTCGTCAGTTGCTTCGCGAACCAGATCTAACATGCGTCTGAGGTTCTCTTCTGCGGTCTTGGTAGGAATATTCAGGCCGTCTATCTTGAAAATACGTATCCCGTACTGCCGGTATAAACCGATGATGGCATCTGCATCTTTCCTCCAGTCGGCGAAATCGTCCTGAACACTGGGATTGAACCACAAGCCAAGCTCAATACCCAACTCCTTAGCCCTTACTGCCACCGGAGTCAATCCACTGGGATATTTCACGGGATCGGGAGTCCAGAAGTTCGGATCCTCCCAAATGTTGCGGAACGAGCCCTTGGCGAACTTGGAGTTCGGGCTTTTGCCGGACTGCCACCCGTCATCTATCTGAAAAACGCCGATACCCAAACGTGCGGCAAGTTCCAGTTCGCGCAGGCAGAATTCTTCGTTCACCTTGGAGTCCTGGCTACGATCCCCCCAGGTATTCATCATAACCATATCGTCGTGATAGCGTACGGATTTCTGCCACTTTCGCAGAGCAGTCAGCGCTGAAATCTCTCCTTGGCCGAAGACTCCGGTCACACAACCGTACAGTCTTGTCCATTCCTCATTCCTTATATCTCCGGGAGAAATACCCGCACCAGTCACTTGAAAGCGTCCGAATTCGGCAGTAAAGTCCCCAGACGGATTGCCCAGCTGTACGTCGGAGGCCGGAGCTACCTTTACGAAAAAGAATCCGTTGCCACTTATTCCATCGCGAACAAAAAGCAGGTTCCCGTTGTAGGAAAGCTTTCTGAAAGAGATGAAATCCTCCTCATGCACCAAATTATTGTTCCAATCCGTTACGTCGCGGAAGGCCACGGCTCTGCCATGCCAATGTCCCCCTTCGAAACAGAGTTGATCCAATATGGCGCCGGGGTCACTGTCCGAGATAATATCGGCATCGGACTCTATGCTGTTGAAAGCGCCGGTATAAGCATTGATATTGTCCATATCTTCATTGAAATCACCACGCACCCAGGTATCGCAGCTTATAGCAGGCACACCGTCGTACAGACGGTACTCGCGCCTCAACTCCAGATTATCCTGCTTGTAATAAACATTCACCTGAAGATATGCAGGATGTCTTTTGCTTGCCGGAACCCGGATCTGTTCCATCCTTCCGTTTGAAG
>Ga0265299_10003004_pt1 | contig 16777 bp, 15 predicted proteins | sample AusTroGonzalo_MG_4_FD_193485 | JGI IMG/M metagenome (GOLD analysis project Ga0265299, IMG submission 193485) | Bovine rumen microbial communities from tropical cattle in Woodstock, Queensland, Australia - Gonzalo_02 | ecosystem: Host-associated > Mammals > Digestive system > Stomach > Rumen ... | reverse complement strand
CAAGGATGCTCTCGTCTACGTGTATCTTCAGGTCGCCCTTTACCTTGCACTGGCATCCTAAACGCCAATGGTCCTTGATCTGCTTACGGGTGAAGTGAGGCTTCTCAGAGTCGAGAATCTCGCCACCGCCCTCCAGCACCTGTACCTTACACTGTCCGCAGCTGGCCTTACCGCCACATGCTGAAGGCAGGAAGATGCCATTCTGGTTCAGGGTAGCCATCAGGTTGTTGCCCTGAGGCACGTTGAGCACCTTATCGCCATTCACTGTAATATTCACGTTGCCGCTGGGGCTGAGATACTTCTTAGCCACCAACAGGATAATCACCAGCAGGATGATCACCAAGAGGAAAACCCCTATACTATATGCTATAAACTGAGCCATATTTCTTAATTCTTAATTCTTAACTCTTAATTACTATATGTTCAGTCCACTGAAACACATCATTGCCATAGCCATGAGACCCACGGTAATAAACACGATGCCGAGGCCCTGCAGGGGCTTGGGAACATCAGAATACTGCATCTTCTCGCGGATAGCACCCATGGCAACGATAGCCAGAGCCCAACCGATACCTGAGCCGAAGCCATAGATGACGGCATCCCAGATAGAGGTAATGGCCTGCGAATTGCTGGGATCCATCAAGATGCGCTGCTGCATGAACAGCGAGGCACCCATGATAGCGCAGTTAACGGCAATCAGAGGCAGGAAGATACCCAGTGCTGCATAGAGCGATGGAGAATACTTCTCTACCGTCATCTCGACCAGCTGCACCATACCGGCAATCACAGCGATAAAGAGGATAAACGACAGGTAGCTGAGGTCGACACCCTCAACGAGACAGTCGGGGCCCAGCACCTTGGTCTGCAACAGATAGTTAACGGGAACGGTAACAGTGAGCACGAATGTCACAGCGAGACCCAATCCCAGCGAAGTCTTCACAGTCTTCGACACTGCCAGATAAGAGCACATGCCGAGGAAGAAGGCGAAGATCATATTGTCGACAAAGATCGACCTGAATAGTAATGATATTGCGTGTTCCATATCTTATTTCTCCTTATAAAAGTAAGCACGATGAACCCAAATCACACATCCCACGAGAATCAGCGCCATAGCAGGCATCGTCATCATACCGTTGTTAACGTAACCGAAGTCGTAGCAGGCATCGGGTACAATCTGGAAGCCCAGCAGACTGCCGCGGCCCAGTAACTCGCGAACGGCACCAACAATCACCAGGATCATAGCGTAGCCCAGACCGTTACCTACACCATCGAGGAACGAAGGCCAAGGCTTGTTCTGCATGGCGAACGCCTCGAGGCGACCCATCAGGATACAGTTGGTAATAATCAATCCTACATATACCGACAGCTGAACGCTCACATCGTAAGCGAAAGCCTTCAGGATCTGGCTAACGATAGTTACCAGCGCAGCCACAACCACCAGCTGAACCACAATACGAATGCGGTTAGGGATAGTGTTGCGGATGATTGAGATAATCACGTTTGAGAATGCGGTAATCACAGTAACGGCGAGTCCCATTACGATGGCAGGCTTAAGCTGCGATGTAACAGCCAATGCCGAGCAGATACCCAGCACCTGTCCAAGGATAGGATGGTCGACGTTTAATGGGTTTGTAAAAACCTCCTTATTTTGTTTACTGAATAATGCCATAGTTTATTCCTCCTTTTCTTCTGTAAATACAATGGTTGAATCCTTTACTAAGATAGGGATATCCTTCAAGCATTCCTGAATCATGTCACTAACACCATTCGATGTAAGAGTCGCACCAGTAACTGCATCAACTTGGGTTTCAGGATCTGTTACTTTCTTTACAACAGAAAGAGCCACTCCATCAACACCTTCCTTGTGCAGTTTCTTGCCGATGAACTTCTCCTGCCATTCTTGAGATTCTTTAATTTCTGCACCTAGACCAGCAGTCTCACTTTCGTGGTTAAAATATACGCCATATACAGTATTATTATCATCTTCTAAGGCTATGAAACCACTAATACCACCCCATAGTCCCATTCCTTTCAGCGGGAACACATGGAGTTCCTTGCCATCCACTTCGCAAGTATAGAACTTATTTACGCATTGTCCTTCACCAGGTTCATACTTCACAACTTCCTTATACTTAGCCTCGGCCTCGGCACCATCAAGGTCGCGGATGTTGAGCGAGTAGAGAATCTGCTTCTTAACATCAAGTGCTACGTTAGCATCCTGCATAGGCTTCAATGCCTGATAGACAAATGCCAGCAGGAAAGCTACGATAACCACCATTATCGCGCTATATATAATAATGTACGCGTTAGAGTTTGTATTCAGTTTCATTTGCGACCTCCTCTCTTTAAACGGTTAGAGATATTGCGCTCCACAACGAAGTGGTCGATAGTAGGAGCAAACATGTTACCAAAGAAGATGGCGAGCATCATACCCTCAGGATAACCGGCATTCAATACACGGATGATGATGGCCATAGCACCAATCAGGAATCCGTAGATATACTGACCTGTGGTGGTGCGGCATGATGTAACAGGGTCGGTAGCCATAAACACAGCACCGAATGCGAAACCACCCATTACCAGGTGATGCCACCATGTCATGCCCTGACCAGTCTGCTCGAAGAGTACTGCAAGTGCGATACCACCAACGAATACGCTGATCATGGTGCGCCAAGAAGCGATGCCTGTCCACAGCAGGATAGCAGCACCGATGGCGATGGCAACGAGGCTGGTCTCACCGATAGAACCGGGGATGAATCCGAGGGCCATATCGAGGATAGAAGCATCGGGGGTGATGTTCTGAGCCAGCTGACCGAGTGGTGTAGCAGCTGTGAATCCATCGGGCAGGTCGTTACCCAGACCGAAGATAGAGCTCTGAGCCACCCAAACGGTATCGCCAGTCATCTTTGAAGGATAAGCGAAGAACAGGAACATACGAGCTGCAACAGCTGGGTTGAAGATGTTCATACCTGTGCCACCGAATATCTCCTTACAGAAGATTACTGAGAATGCGCAGGCCAGAGCCAGCATCCAAAGTGGGCAACCAATAGGAATAATCAATGGAATGATGATACCAGAAACGAGGTAACCCTCCTGGATTTCCTCACCCTTCCACTGTGCCCAGGCAAACTCGATGCCCAGACCTACGATGTAGCTAACCAGAATCTTTGGCAGAACAGCCAGGAAACCGTAAGCAAACAGCTCGAAGAAGCTTGCGCCGGCGAGTGTGCCTGCTGCCAGATAGTTCTGATAGCCGATGTTATACATACCAAACAGCATGGCGGGCATCAGGGCGATAACCACCATACTCATAATGCGCTTCGAGTCGATGGAATCGTGAATATTCACGCCACCAGCCTTCGCTGTGTCGTTAGGCACATAAAGGAAGGTCTCAAAGCCGTCGAACACAGAGCGGAAGGCATGAAGCTTGCCACCCTCCTCAAAGTTCGGCTTTATCTTATTGAGATAATTTCGTAATGCTTTCATTGTCGTTATGCGTTTTCTTTACGTAATATATTAAGTCCCTCACGTACAATGCGTTGCAACTCCAGCTTAGAGCTATCCACGAACTCTGCGAGAGCGAAATCCTCAGGACTTACCTCGTAGATACCCAGAGCCTCCTGACGGTCGATATCGCCAGCGATGATAGCCTTGATGAGGTACTCGCCGTAGATGTCCATAGGCAGCACCTTATCATACTCACCACTCATAATCATGTGGCGCTCGCCACCCTTTACACGGGCATCGAGAGCATACTGCTTCTTGCCACACAGCCATGAGAAGTAGCTGCGGTTAACAGAGAACTGCTTGAAACGAGGCAGAATCCAACCCAGCATCTCATCAGCATCGTTACCCTCGGGGATAACTGTAATCTCGCTGGTGTGAGCACCAAGGAATCCGTCCTTAGTTGTTGGGCGGCCTGTAAGCACGTTACCATTGATAATACGAACGCTCTTCTGTGCATCGTAGCTGTTGCTGAGCAGGGTCGACAGCTCCTCGCCTACCAGCATATCAACGCAGGCAGGGTTCTTAACCTCGCTACCACACAGGGCTACTGTGCGGCGCAGGTCAACCTTACCTGTATTGAACAGGCGGCCGATGAACAGCACTACTGTTGGATCGCCGATGGTCCAAACCACCTCACCCTTGTTAACTGGGTCGATGTTGTTAACCTGAACACCTACGTTACCTGCTGGGCACTTGCCATCGAACACGGTAACCTCAGCATCCTTAACGTTCTCAAGCTTTGAACCTACACCTACTCCAACGTAAGTCTTGGCAATCTTAGCCAGAGCCGAGATACCTGTCTGGAAGTCCTGCTCCTGGCCCTCAACCTCGTACTCGAAGTTGCATGCCAGAGGCTTGTCGCGCAAAGCAGATACAAAAATTGCCTTAGGCTGAACACTTGGATTGGTTGACACAGCATAAGGCAACTGGTTGATGTATCCGAAGATACCTGCTTCCAACAATGCATTAATAACTTGCTCGCCCGTAAGCGTGCCGACATCCTTCTTGCCGAAGTCAACGAACTCCTGCTTTTCGTCGGCATCTACACGCACGCAGAGCACTTTTCTACGTTCGCCACGAACCACCTCGCGGACTGTTCCGCTAACTGGCGAGGCAAACTTAACCTCAGGATACTGCTTGTTAACGAACAGAGCATCCCCGGCCTTGACCTTATCGCCCTCTTTGACAACAACCTTTGGAGTCACTCCCTCGAAATCATCGGGTACAAGCGCGAACTTGCCATTTGATTTCAGCTGGATTTTCTTCTCCTCGGCCTTGCCCTCTAGGGTAATGTCTAAGCCTTTGCGTAACTTAATCACATTTGCCATTTATATCAGAAATTTATAGATAGATTCACGAATCGAGTGCAAAATTACTAAAAAAATGCCACATAACTACAAATAATGGAAAAAAAATGCCCAAATCCGGACAAATTGTCGTAATTTTGCCTCGTGAAGTTACTTAAACGTTTAGTTAGTTGGACAATTTGGGGTGTCATACTGCTTAATGTGGCACTTATGACGCTATCATATATACCCCAGACGCAACGCTTCATCGGAGGCAAAATTGCAGGGGCTATTTCAGATAAACTCGGCACCGAAGTTAGTGTAGGCAGAGTGGATCTGGGACTCTTTAGCCGTATAATCATCGACGATGTTAAGATACTGGACCAGCAGCAGAAGGAGATGCTGCGGGTGGGACGATTGTCGGTACGCCTGGAACTGCTGCCGCTGCTGGATGGAAAAATTTCCATTTCATCGGCTCAGCTGTTTGGCGCACATTTCCTATTATATAAGGCAAATTCCGAGAGTAAGCCTAACTTCCAGTTTGCACTCGATTCGCTGGCATCGAAGGATACCACAAGCCACACCCCACTCGACTTGCGCATAAGCTCGCTGATTATACGCCGTTCAAGCCTTACATACGACCAGCTTGACCAACCTCGTACCAGCGGTGTTTTCAATCCGCAGCACCTTAAGGTTCAGGGACTCAGCGCCCACATCAACCTGCGCGCCCTGACCGACGACTCGCTGAACGTAAACGTAAAGCGCCTGGAGTTTAAGGAGCAGAGCGGACTAACCGTGAAGCGCATCAAGTTCTATCTGGCAGCAGGTCGCAAGCACTCGCAACTGGAGGATTTCTTGGTAGAACTGCCCCAGTCGCGCGTACAGATCGACAGCCTTCGCGCCAGCTATCAGCTAACCGACAGCGGACTACAGAAAGGCTCACTCGACTACTTTGGAAAGATTTCAAACACAAGCATAACTCCCTCAGAATTAAGTTGTTTCATCCCTAAGCTAAAGGATTTAAGCAACCCCATTTCCATCGCCACCAGCTTTAGAGGCTCCGATTCAGAACTGCACATTCCCAGCCTATTGGTATCGTCGGCAGGGCACGAGCTCGACCTGAACGCCAACGGCTGGATAAGCCATTGGCAGCAGCGCCCATCATGGAATCTGCAGCTCAACCGCCTGGCTGCGTCTGAGGGTTACCTGAACCTACTGGCGAAGGCATTTCCGCAGATTCCATCGCAGCTCACCACCCTTGGCGACATACAGATACAAGGCACCTGTCATCGCGACAAACAAGGCGCTGGCGCATTACAAACCGATATCCACACAGGCGCCGGCGATGCCAAGGTTGCCATGGACTTAGCTGCCGACCAGACATTCGGCGGTACGGTAGACATAAACGAGCTGAACCTGCAGAAGATTCTGGGCGACAACAACCTTGGCAAACTTACCTCAGCCCTCAAGTTGAACGGAAAACTGCACGAGGGAAAGAAGCCCGACGTGAACGTAGAAGGAGTGGTTAGCCAGCTTGACTACAAGGGATATTCGTATCACAACCTGGCACTAAGCGGCGGCTACAACAAGGGTATTATAACAAGCAATCTGGATATAAACGACCCGCATCTTGAAGCGCAGATAGAAGCTATACTATCAGATGAACATATCAGCGATAACAAATTGAACAACATCAAGTTACAAGCTGCAATCACAAAGATAATTCCATCAGCTTTGCACCTTACCGACAAGTGGGGCGACGCTGCTATAAGCGGACATTTAGAGGCCGACATGACTGCCCACAACCTGAACGATGCACAGGGAAACATACGTCTGAGTAACTTCCACATGACTGCTGCCGGAGAACATCCGGCATACAGTCTGGACAACCTTAACATCACAACAGGAAAAGATAACGGCATACATTATCTTACGGTAAAGAGCGACTTTGCCGATGCCGAACTGAAGGGACAGTTTGACTACAGCACCCTGACAGCATCGCTAACCAATCTGGTAAAGTCGAAGCTCCCCACTCTGCCAGGATTGCCCACTACCAGCAAGAAGACCAACAACAACTTTATTCTGCGACTGATGGTGAGCAAGAGCGACTGGCTGAACCGACTATTAGGCGTAGACCTGAAGATAAGCCAGCCTATTACCCTGCAGGCACGTGTGAACGACTTTACCAACGAGCTGTATCTTAACGGCGACCTACCATCGTTTGCATACAACGGATCGTGGTACAACGACGGATTTATCAACATTTCATCGCCTGCCGACACTATGCGTTGCAACGTAAGCATACAGAAGCTGATGGACAACGGTCAGCATCTGGACCTGGGCTTATCGGCACATGCGGCTAACAACAACCTCACCACATCGCTTATATGGGATAACCACGATAGCAGCGAGCGCATGAGCGGACAGCTGAACACCATTATGCAGCTGTATCACAACGTGGCCAACAAGCCTGAGGCGCATCTGCGCATAATGCCATCGCACATCATCCTGCGTGGCGAGGGCTGGGATGTAGAGCCATCAGACATACTGTATAGCGACAAGTTTCTGCTGATTGACCACTTCTCGGTTCAGCACGGAAAACAGCACATCATCGTCGATGGAATCGCATCAAAGAACGAGAGCGACTCGCTTACAGTTGACCTTCGCGAGGTGGAGGTGGGATATATCCTCGACCTGGTGAACTTCCACAGCGTAGAGTTCAGCGGCAAGGCTACAGGTAAAGCCCAGGCATCATCGCTGTTCGATGAATTCAAGGCAAATGCCGACCTGAATGTAGATGAATTCAAGTTTGAACGCGGACGCATGGGTGTGCTGCACGCAAAAGCCAATTGGAACAACGAGGCCGAACAGATAGATATACACGCCGTGGCCGACGACGGACCTGAGGCGCAGACACGAATAAACGGCTATGTATCGCCTGTACATAATACTATCGACCTTGCCATCGAGGCCGATGGAACCAGCATAGAGTTCATGCACAACTTCACCAGCAGCTTCCTGAGCAGCATTACAGGAAGAGGCGAAGGATTGGCGCGCCTGTCGGGAACGCTCGACAACATCAACCTTACTGGACAGCTGGTAGTGGATGGCGAGGCAACGGTTACGCCGCTGAACACCACCTACAAACTGGTAAAAGATACCGTGGTGATGATTCCCGATGAAATCGAACTCCATAATATGCGGATTGTCGATGCATTGGGCAACGAAGGCATCCTCTCAGGTGGTATTCACCACGAGCACCTTACCAATATGAGCTACGACCTGTTTGTGAGAGCCGACAACCTGCTGGCATACGACTTCAACGACTTTGGCGAGTCGACCTTCTATGGTACGGTATATGCCTCGGGCGATGTGTCGATTAGCGGACATGGCAACGATGTTATCATAAACTGCAACGTTACCCCCCAGCCCGGCACAGTATTCGTGTATAACGCCGCAAGCCCCGATGCCATCAGCAATCAGGAGTTCATAACATGGGAGCAGCCAAGCAAAGCCAATACGGCGAATGCAGGCTCTGCCAGCCAGGCAGCTACAGCCAGTTCGAGGGCCGACGATACCGATATCTACATAAACTTCATAATAAACGCCAATCCATCGGCAGCCGTAAAATTGCTTATGGACGAGAACACCAAGGACTACATAACCCTTTACGGCAACGGCGCCCTGCGTGCATCGTTCCACAACAAGGGCTCGTTCAATATGTTCGGCACCTACACCGTGGATCATGGTACCTACGGCATAACCATACAGAACATTATCAAGAAGAACTTCACATTTAATCGCGGCGGAACCATTGTCTTCGGCGGAGATCCATATCAGGCTGCACTCAATCTGCAGGCTGTTTACACAGTTAGCGGCGTAAGTCTGAGTGACCTAAACATCGGGAACTCGTTTACAAACAACACAATCCGCGTGAACTGCTTGATGAACATCGGCGGACAGCCTGCACAGCCTCAGGTTGACTTCGACCTCGAGATGCCTACTGTTAATGCCGACGAGCAGCAGATGGTGCGCTCTATCATCAACGGTCAGCAGGAGATGAACCAGCAGGTGGTATATCTGCTAGCAATAGGCCGATTCTACAATCAGGGTGCCAACAACAGTGGCACCAACGAGCGTACAGACCAGACCACGCTGGCCATGCAGAGTTTCCTGTCAGGAACGTTGTCATCGCAGATAAACACACTCATTAACCAGTTTATCAAGAACGACAACTGGAACTTCGGCGCCAACATCTCGACAGGAAACGAGGGCTGGCATAATGCTGAATATGAGGGAATAATAAACGGACGCATGCTGAACAACCGTCTGCTTATTAATGGACAGTTCGGCTATCGCGACAACGCCACACACGCCAATCCATCGTTCATAGGCGACTTTGACGTGCAGTATCTGCTCTACCCCAACGGCAACCTGGCCCTAAAGGTGTATAACCAGACTAACGATCGCTACTTCACAAAGTCAAGCCTCAACACCCAGGGCATCGGCCTCATCATGAAAAAAGACTTCAACGGTATCCGCGACCTCTTCTCATTAAAGAAACGCAAGAAGAAATCAACGGCTACCGATGTAAAGGAAGACCATTCCAATTAATACTAACGCCAGATCGAAAGCTTTGGCCTTAAGATTCTTCTCGTGGAAGAACATAGCACCAAACATGAAGCTTACGATAACGCTGCCGCGACGAATCATCGACACGATAGATATCATCGCCTCGGGTAGACTGAGCGAATAGAAATAAAGGAAGTCGGCTGTTGACAGGAATACGCTAACGCCCACAATAGACCATGACCAATGGAACGGCGTAGTCTGTTCGTGCTTAGGCCACCACAACAGCCACAGCATGGCCCCCATCATAAAACATTGGTAGATGTTGTACCACGACTGCACCATCATGCGGTCGAGTCCTACTCCACCATTCTCTACAGGAGCCATGAGGAACTTATCGTAGAGTCCGCTAACGGCACCAAGCATAGCAGCACCCACAATCATATATATCCAATGGTCGTGCTTAAAGTCGATACCCTCTTTCTTGCCACTACGGCTCAGCAACAGGAACGAGGCTATAGCCAACAACACACCAATCCATTGCCAATGGTTCAGTCGCTCGCCAAACACCAGCAGGGCTCCTACCAGCGTCATCACAGGACGAGTTGCATTGATAGGACCGACGATGGTAAGTGGTAAGTGCTTCATGCCGAAGTAGCCCAGAATCCAGCTCGACAGCACGATAAGCGACTTAAGCAATATGTATTTATGAACTTCCCAACCGCCGCTCGACACATGGAACATGCCTCCATCAAGCACATCGGTAGTACCGCTAAGAATGATAAACGGCAGGAAGATGATACTAGAAAACAAAGTGTTAAGAAACAATACTGGTATAACGGCATTACCCCTGAGAGCATGTTTCTTCAATGAATCATAGCAACCCAACAAGGCCGCCGACATAAATGCTAATATTAACCACATTATCCTAAAAAATTAATCAATCCGTAAAATCCGTATAATCCGTAGGCCAGTTATTTAATAAACCACATTTTCAAGGAACAAAGCATTTCCCGGCATAGAGTCGCCGGCATCGCTGCGGCGCTTACCCTCAATCACAGCACGCAGACCTTCCTCAGTCAGTCGTCCACGACCCACATCAATAAGAGTTCCCACTACAGCACGTACCATATTACGCAGGAAACGATTGGCTGATATAACGAAATACCAATCTGTCTCGCCTGTCTGTATCCACTCAGCACGGGTAACATGGCACAGAGTTGTCTTTACATCCGAGTGTGCCTTGCAGAAAGCGCCGAAGTCTTCGTACTCCATCAGTATACGTCCAGCACGGTTCATCGCCTCAAAGTCGAGCGGATAGTGTATCTCGCACGAGTAGTGGCGTTTAAACGGATCCTTACGCGTGTGTATATAATAATGGTATGTGCGCTCGGTAGCCGAGAATCGTGCATGCATATCAGGAGCAACCTCCTCTACCTTGCTTACAGCGATATCTTTTTGAAGCATGCGGTTCATCTTGTAGGCCAGCTGCTTGCAGTCTACTTCACCCTCATAATCAAAGTGCGCCACCATAACACGTGCATGCACACCGGCATCGGTACGTCCTGCCCCAGTAATTGCTATCTCCTGCCTCAACAGAGTAGATAGTACACGTTGCAGTTCACCTTGCACCGAAATACCGTTAGGCTGCACCTGCCATCCGTGATAGTTAGTGCCATCGTAGCTAAGGGTTATAAAATATCGCTTTGCCATTATGCTTTCATTTTTTCAGCGTGCAAAGTTACTGCAAAATGGCCTAAATTGCAAATAATTTAGGAATTTTTCCGCTATTATAGTAAATAAATGTTAAATAACTACATTTTTCCGCTAAAAAAAGTATCACGAATTAAAAATCTCCTTATATTTGCAAAAACAATTTAACAAAGACAATTTTATTTATTAACTTAAAAGACAAGAAATTATGAAAAAACTAATGATGATCGCTATCATGATGATAGCAGCAGTAAGTGCAAATGCGCAGAACGAAGTAGGTCAGGTTTCTATTAAGCCTATGGCAGGTATCAATCTTGCTACTATGACCAAGACTACCGACTCTAAGATGCGTGTAGGTCTTGCTGCTGGATTGGAATTTGAATATGGTGTTGCCGAGAACTTCGGCCTCAGCGCTGGTGTACTCTACTCTATGCAGGGTGTAAAGGGCAAGGAAGTTTGGCTTGGTTCAGCAAATAAGGCTGACATCACCTATAAGTTTGACTACATCAACATCCCAGTTCTGGCTAATTTCTACATCACTAAGGGTCTAGCTATTAAGGCAGGTATCCAGCCTGGATTCAATGTTAAGAAGAAGGTTGCTGTTGAGGTAGCAGGTGTAAAGGACGATGCTACTGTTGACGATGTTAAGGGCTTTGCTCTGAGCGTTCCTGTAGGTCTGTCATACGAGTTTGCTAATGTAGTACTCGATGCTCGCTACAACTGGGGTCTGACAAAGGCTATCAAGGATGTTGATTCTAAGCACAGCTACTTCACAATTACTCTGGGTTACAGAATCCCATTCTAAAGAATTTAATAAACTCAACAATAAAGGCTCGCTAAAAATGGCGAGCCTTTAATTTTTGATCCCATACACTAAACTGTACGCTAATGTTAGGATTGATGTTATACTTGATTGATGCGCCTATCTTGTCGCCAAAGTCGGCCCCTAACCACCACATCTGCCGCAACGGCATATTAGGTTGCATCATCGACTTCTGCGCAAAAACGGCAGCCTCCCAATGCTCATCTATGCGGTAGTTCAACATCGCCGTCAGTCCTGCATCCTTCATCTGATGCCGCCCCCAATCCAGAAACGAAGAATAGCCTCCGATAGAGAAAGAAAGTTTCGGCATAATCTGTCCGGCATACATAACCGCCATACTATTGGCAAAACCACTCCCCGAGTTCTCTCCCAACCCAAAGATAGCCGACGCCGAAAGCGAGGCGTTCAATCCAGGATGCAACTCCCAGTTACCCAGACCAGTAAACATGCTACCGATGTACGGATAAGTAGCTATAGTGCCCCGATAAGTAAGCGGTGGCAACGAGAAATTTGTGTCGGGCATCAGCACATCGCGCTGCTCTTGCGCCTCAGCGCAAGCACAGCAACACAACATTACTATCATTACCCACTTTCTCATTTCGGGTGCAAAGTTATGATTATTCTATGAAACATCCAAACTTTTTTAAACAGAATTGTTCCAGTTCCAGTTATTCCAATTAAAAATTGAAGGTCCATTGTTCCTATAAAATCATTATAACTAATTGATATATAAATAGTTATATATATAATACTAAGAAATTGGACTTTCAAAAAACAAACTGGAACAACTGGAATTGGAACGTTTTCCTTCTCAACACTCATCTAAAGGACTGAATATCAACAAGATACAATATTCCAGTCTCATCCACGCCCGTCATACTAATCCTCTAAAAGGCCTCAAATACGAAAAATACAGGCTTTAAATCCCATTTTTTGACTGGGATTTTATATTTTCAAGCCAAAATGAGGTATTTTTGCTCTCTAGTTAGGCAACAAAATTTCCCTAGTTAGGGAACAATTGTTACCTAGTTAGGCAACAAAACGCCCCTATAAGACTATTTCAAAGGTTAAAGAAATAGAAAAGGATGGAGAATTAACGAAAGTATGATTACCTTTGCAGTCGATATGAAAGATAATAGTTTAGAGATATTCCCAATAGTAGATGAAGAGGGACGCGTGATTGGCAAGGCCACGCGAGGCGAGTGTCATAGCGGTTCGAAGCTGTTGCACCCGGTGGTGCATCTGCATGTGTTTAATAGCAAGGGCGAGGTGTACCTGCAGCGCCGACCTGACTGGAAGGATATTCAGCCTGGTAAGTGGGACACCAGCGTAGGCGGACATATTGACTATGGCGAGGAACCAGAACAGGCTCTTGTGCGCGAGGTTCGCGAAGAATTAGGCATCACAGAGTTCACTCCCGAACGAGTTGGCAAATATGTTTTTGAAAGCAAACGCGAGAAAGAGTTGGTTTACGTACATCGTACCACTTATGATGGCCCCGTAACACCATCGGCCGAAGAACTGGACGGTGGACGATTCTGGCCCCTCGACGAGATACGCGAGGCTATCGGAAAAGAGGTGCTCACCCCTAACTTTGAGAGCGAATTCCAAAAGTTTTTCCTATAAACAACGTAAGGTATGATTTTCTATTTCAGCGGTACAGGTAATACAAGGTTTGTGGCTAAGGAGATAGCTGCAGCCATCGGCGAAGAGTTGCTTTTCATCCCCGACCTTATTCGCGAAGGGAGACATGAGTTTACGCTTCAGCCTGGAGAAACTGTAGGTTTCTGTTTCCCAACTCACGGCTGGCAGCCGCCAAGAATAGTAAGGGAATTTGTAAAGAAGCTGAAGATAAACACCTCATACTGCTGGGCTCTTACCACTTGCGGCGACAATATGGGCGAGGCAATGACTATATTGAATAAGGATTTAGAAGTTGCAGGCCTAAAAGCCACGACTGTGTTCAGCGTCGTTATGCCAGAGTCGTACGTTTGTCTGCCGTTTATGTATACAGATACTGAGGAGAAAGAACGCCAAAAGATAGCAGCAGCCAAGAATTTGATTCCACATATTATAGAATGTATACGTGAGCGCAAGGAAGGCGTTGAGGAATTAGAGAAAGGCGGCACTCCCCGACTATACTCGTATGTGATTGGTGCATACTTCAACGCACGAATGGTGAACGACAAGAAGTTTACGGTAGATGATGACGTTTGCATCAAGTGCGGCAAGTGTGCCAATGTGTGTCCTGTAGATAATATAACAGGAACACCGCCCGTGTGGAATCACAACGGACGGTGTACATCATGCTTGGCTTGTTATCATTACTGCCCTACTCACGCCATTAACTTCGGAAAGATAACACGCAAGCGCGGACAATACTACTTCAATAAACGCGGGGACCAAAAATCTTAGTTCCTACGCGTATCATGGTAGAGCCGGTTTCAAGAGCTATCGGATAGTCATCGCTCATACCCCACGAGCGCTCACAGAATGCTTCATCATCGGCAAAGTACTTACCTTTAACCTCATCGAAGAAGTCGCGGGCAATAGTCATTTCGCGGCGAATCTGTTCGGTATCGTCAACAAACGATGCCATCATCATCAATCCACAAATCTGAATGTTTTTCATCTCGCGCCATTCGCCAGCTTCTAATAATTCGCGACAGGCATCGAGAGAAAGACCGTACTTGGTTGCCTCTTCGGCAATATGCAACTCGAGCAGCACCTTTATTACTCTACCACACTTCTCGGCCTGCTTGTTAACCTCGCGAAGAAGTTTGAGTGAATCAACAGCCTCAATCATCGACACGTATGGGGCAATATACTTAACCTTATTGGTTTGCAAATGACCTATGAAATGCCACTCGATATCAGAAGGCAGCGACTGATGTTTCAATCGAAGTTCCTGCTCGTGACTCTCGCCGAAAACACGCTGCCCCTCCTCGTATGCAGCCTCGATATACTCGTTGGGGTGATACTTAGAGATAGCCACAAGGCGAACGCCCTGTGGCAAATGGTCTATAACCTCGTGAAGATGGGATTTAACGTCGTAATCCATGATTACTGCTGCTCGTATTCAGGCTTATCGTTAGTCTTACCATACTCGAAGACATCCATCAGAGTTGTCTCGGCCACCGATGCTATAACATAATCAATCATAGTACCACCCATAACCTCATCGATGTTCTTCATAGCGCCGTTCATTGAGCCAGCCTGAACAAGATAGGTAACGGTAGAGCGCTTCTCCTTCTCGGTCTTCTCGTCGATGGTGATGAACTGAAGCTTTGCCTTGTACCACTTGTCGGCGATGTTATCGTCGGTGAAGAACACCTCTTTGAAGGCTGCCTTCTTGATATCTGCAACCTCAAATTCTCCGCTGATATATGCTGACATCTCCTCTGTAATGCGGGTCTCGGCCTCGCTAAAGCTGAGTGCGTCTACTACATAATTCTCATTTACTTTCTTCTGCAAGCCATCTTCCATTACCTTTTCGTAACGGATCTTGCATTCAAACCACATTGCTGATCTGCTTCTCATTTCTTTTCTGTTTTATTCTTTTTTATTCCTAAATAATCCTTGTCAAGTGCTTCCATCTTCTTGGTGGTAAGCTGGTCAATAATCTCGCTGGCAATACGCTGAGAGCGCTCATTGCCAAGGTTCGACGATTTAGCAAGTTCCTGCTCCACCTTTGCCAGTTCCTCAGTCATACTACGGCTACGAGCCATAAAATCCTTCTCATTAAGGTTCATCTGCTTATTGTTATATACCTTAGAGAGGATGCGATCGGCCTCCTTAGTGAACTGCTTACGGAATATCTGCTCGGCTTTGGCCTGATAGGCCTTCATCTCCTTCTCGTCGATAGACAGCGAGTCTTTCAGGCGCATCTGCTTTGCCACGATGGTAGCGATGGTAGCCGAGTCGGCATCGGCACCCAGACCGTATAGCAGATTCTCCTCATCGAGCATATCATCAGGTATAGGTTCCTCTACAGCCTTTACATACTCCACCTGTTCTGGCTGTGGCAACATATAGAAATAGCAGCCAACAATAGCCAGGGCAATAGCGATGGCAGCAAAGCCAACAAGAGCCGTACGGCGCATGTTCTTATAGTTTATAAGAGCATTATAGAATTCCTTTACCGATGAATAACGACGCTCTGGGTCTTCGGCTGTGGCGCGAGCTATAACATGACGCCACTCAAGTGGCAGACCGGCAGAATGATACAGCCAGCCTACAAACTTAGCCAGCGAATAAACATCGGCACGGGCTGTAATCTCGCCTCCAGCCAGAACTTCAGGGGCTACATAGTCTTCCAATCCGTCGTAAAGTGTCTCCTGATCGAGCTTGGCATAGAACGAGCCGTGGCACAGAAGGCGAACTGTAGAATCGTTCTTGCGGGCAAGTACATTACATGGAGCGAAACATACATGGTAGATGCCCTTATCGTTTAGCAACTCGGTGATTTCAACCAAATCGCGCAGAGTGTCAGCAGCGAATGATTCGCGGGCAATAACAGCAGGATTCTCATTAAGGAGCTGATCGAAAGTGATAAAATTGCCCACCTCTACGGCTATGGCATATACACCACCGTCGCCCTCGTTAGGCACAAAGTGCAGCTGGTATTTGTTGCCAATCTTCTCCATATCGGCAGCCTCGGTGCGAACACAGTTGCTAAAAGCGACATGATCGGCAACCTCGTCGTGAAACTCCACAAAGTTCGAGTACTTTCCATCTATCAACCGCTTGTAGAAGTAGCCGTAAGGAAGACGTACTTTTGTGGTTTTCCTGACATCGCGCGTTTCTAATAATTCCTCGAAATTCATCGTTTGCTAAAATTTTGGTGCAAAAGTAAACAAATAAATCGAAAAAAAGCAAG
>Ga0265299_10003003_pt1 | contig 16782 bp, 12 predicted proteins | sample AusTroGonzalo_MG_4_FD_193485 | JGI IMG/M metagenome (GOLD analysis project Ga0265299, IMG submission 193485) | Bovine rumen microbial communities from tropical cattle in Woodstock, Queensland, Australia - Gonzalo_02 | ecosystem: Host-associated > Mammals > Digestive system > Stomach > Rumen ... | reverse complement strand
ACCGTCGACACCGAGCACATGTCGTGGACCAATAACGGCAAGTTCATGCACTGTCTGCCCGTGCGCCGCAACCTCATCGTCACCGACGACGTCATCGAGAGCCCCAACAGCCTCGTCATCCCTGAAGCCGCCAACCGCGAAATCTCCTGCTCCGTCGTCATCAAACGCATGCTCGAGGCACTTTAAGACAGTTCAAAGTTCAATGTTCAAAGTACAAAGTCTATGATTTCCTTTGAATGCGACTACAACAACGGGGCGCACCCACGGGTGCTTGAAAACCTCGTCAAGTATAACGACGCCAGGCCCACCCCTTACGGCTTCGACGAGTTCTCCGAGCGTGCCAAGGACCGCATCCGCGAGGCCATCGGCATGCCCGATGCACAGATCTTCTTCCTGACGGGCGGCACGCAGACCAACGCCACCACCATCGACTCCATGCTCTATCAGTACGAGGGCGTCATCTGTGTCGGCTCAGGCCATATCAACGTCCACGAGGCCGGTGCCGTGGAGTTTACGGAACATAAGATCATCACCATTGCCGATACTCTGGGCAAGATGGAAGCCCGCGTGCTCGACAAGTATCTCGACGACTACATGCACGACGGCAACAAAGACCATGCCGTACACCCCGGACTCGTCTACATCACCTTCCCCAGCGAACTCGGCACGCTCTACTCAGCCCGCGAACTCGACGACATCTATCAGGTCTGCCGCCGTTACGACATACCGCTGTATATCGACGGAGCCCGACTGGGCTATGGCCTCATGGCCGACGACAACGACGTCACCCTACCCTATCTCGCCCGCCACTGCGACGTGTTCTACATTGGCGGCACAAAGATTGGAGCCCTCTGCGGCGAGGCCGTCGTCTTCACCAACCGTCAGGCCCACAAGCACTTCTTCTCCATCCAGAAGCAGCACGGTGCCGTCATTGCCAAGGGAGCCCTCATCGGATTGCAGTTCGAGGCACTCTTCACGCCCGTCGACGACAGCGGCACGCCGCTCTACTTCCAGCTCTCGCGCCACGCCATCAACATGGCCATGCAGATGAAGCGCATCTTCCAGAAAAAAGGCTACGAGTTCTGGCTCGATTCGCCCACCAACCAGCAGTTCGTCATCCTGCCCGACGCCAAGGTCGAGGAGCTGGCCGCGAAGATGGACTTCACCCACTGGGGACAGGCCGAGGGCCATCGCACCATCTGCCGCTTCGTCACCTCGTGGGCTACCACCCCCGACGAACTCAACGAATTGGAGCGACTACTATAAAATCGCTGGCGATTGTAAGTAAAATCCAAAAAAAATTTTGAGATTCCAAAAAAAAATTGTAATTTTGCACCCGCTTACGAAAAATCGGGATGTAGCGCAGTTGGTAGCGCACTACGTTCGGGACGTAGGGGTCGGGCGTTCGAGTCGCCTCATCCCGACCAGAAAAAAGCAAGGTGGTTGATTTCCTCAGCCACCTTTTTCTTTTCTACTTTTTTAGAACGGGCCGTAGCCCATGCAGCTCGTAGTTCCCAGTGCGGTCAGTTCGTAGCTTCAGATTTCTGCGCACAGGGGGGCTGAAGTCCCCCTGTGATTTATCATTATTCCAATTTCAGTTTTGCCTTTGCCGCTTCAATAGTAGATTGTATCTCTATGAATCTGTTTTCTAATGAGTCGCCGGAAGCATCATCGCCCATCATGCTTTTGTCTATCTGCTCGCGCTGCTCGCGATAAGCGTCGATATCCTCGTCGCTGACTTCCATCATCTGCTTGCATTGGGCATACTTAAGCTGCATATCTTTCAGCATACCATTGCTCACAACAGCATGGAAAGAGTATTCGAAATCAAGCGAATTCTTTAAGGAAAAGAATGGCTTGTTTCGGATTATTTCATTGGTTATGGAGTCACAGACCGATGTCTTGTAAAACTTGCGCATCTGATAGAACTCTGCCACATTCTCGGTGAAGAGCACATTGCCCACGGTGTTGATGGTTTCGATACTTGACGAGAAAATACGCTCAGTAGTTTCGGTATATTCAGCCTTCGGTATCAGTTGTGCAAAATTGTATCGCAGCGTCTCGAACTTGGTGGTATCTTCTGCTATCTGCAACTGTAATTCCATCGCCTGCTGGATGGTCGAGTCGGCCTTTTCTATCGACTGCAACGAGTTGTACATATCGTACATCACCATCATTACGATTTCGCGCTTCGCCTTCTGCTTCGCATTGTAGTCGATGATGGCTGCCGTGCCAAACGTGAGCGCAATGGATACGCTGGTAGCGAAGAGCGACAGCAGGAATTGCTTAATATTTGACATTCCGCTGCCAGCCTTCAGGCTCTTCGGGGTGTGTAGTTTGATGTTCATATTAATTCAGTTAGTGTTATTATTCTCCTACAAGTTTCTCCAGCCTGGTGTGCAGTGCCTTACCGCGAAGGCCGCGGTCGATGATCTTGCCTTGCGGATCGATGAGGATGTTATCGGGGATTTCGTCAACCTTATAGACGGGAGCAGCGGCACACTGCCAGCCTTTCAGATCGGAAATCTGCAGCCAAGGCATCTTCAGCTGACCGATGGCCTTGATCCAAGCCGCCTTCTTATTATCGAACGACACACCTACGACCTCAAAGCCCTTGTCGTGGAATCTGTTGTAGGCCTCGAGTACGTTGGGCATCTCAGCACGGCAGGGACCGCACCACGAGGCCCAGAAATCCACGAGCACATATTTGCCGTTGCCCACGAGCTCGCTGATTTTGTGCATCTTGCCGTCGGGATCGGCCATCTCCAGGTCGGTGAACTGCTGGCCGATGAAGGCCATCTTCTCACCGTCCTTCGGCCTTGTCTCTTCTGTGACTTCATCTCTCATCTTCTTCAGATAAGGATGGTCAGCAAACGCCACCTGTTGCTTCACCAGCTCATCGTAAGCCTCCACGCCATTTTCCAAGAAGTAATAGCCGGCGAATGCGACGGGTATCAGCGAGTTGCGCTCCTCATTAAACGCCCTGTTGGCTCTGGTTGTCAGTTCGGTAAGCATCTTGTTCATCTCGTCCGAGAGCTCTGAAGCATGCGTCCCTATTTCTGCCTCAGTCATTTTGGATACCTTGTCACTAAAACGCTTTCGGGGCTGCTCCATCTCATAGTTAATCTTCGTCAGACGCTCGTTCTGCGGAGAGCCTTTCAGCGTGCTGTCGTTGAGATTGATGCTGACGGGCGTGCCATCGTTGAAGAATTGCGATTTCCAGTGATTCTTCTTGGCCTTGACAGCCATCAGGGCATCCTTGTCGGCAGTGCCGCTGAAAGCGAACTTGCCGTTGGCAACAACCACGCTGTCGACGGCCTTTCCTGTCAACTCGTCTATCAGATAGACCGTTTTGCCGTTTCCAGCGAATGATCCGCTTATGGCATACTTTACCTGCGCTTGTGCATTTATGGCTGTCATTATGGCGACTATGAGCAAAAATAAATACTTTTTCATTGTTGCTATATTTTTATTCATGCTGCAAAGGTACGCATAATCGAGGAAAGTACAAAAAAAATTCTTTTATTTTGTGTGATAGTAAGGAGGCTCGGGCAATGAACGCTCGGGCCTCCTTGATGATAATGGAAAATGTACGTAGTGGATTATTCGGCCAAGGGGTCGAAGGTGCCGTTGGCACCGCCGTTGTTGTAGTCCTGCCAGCCAATGGTCTGGGGCAGGCCCTTGTTGGCATTCTGGGCGCCACTGGAGAGTCCGAGGAAATAGTACTTCGGACGGAAATTGATGTACTCCAGATTGTGCTGCGAATCCTGACCGTCGCCATTTTTGTACTGGGTGACGAGGTTGGCGTTGTACCACGTCTTCAGGGCGGTGAGCTGGGTATCGATGTCGGCCTGACGGAAGTCGACACCTGCAGGGCGCTCGACGCCAGCCTTGACCAGCGGGTCACCATCCCAATAGGCAGTGCCTACACCAAACTGGTTGCCCGTGCGGAACTCGACGCGCTCGCGGCGCTGGCCATTCATCGGGGTGAAACCGAGCCATGTGCAAGTGTTGCCGCCAAAGCCAGTCATTGCCCAGGTTGAGGGTGCACCCTCGGGCAGCTGTGTGCCGCCGTCGAAGAGCATCCAGCGACGCATGTCGTCGAAGCGCTTGCCCTCGTAGGCAAACTCAATCTGGCGCTCGTAGAGGATGGCGCTCATGCAGGTGGCCTGGTCGCTGGCGAGGTTGGCCTGCAGACCGAAATTGTTCTCAGCGGTATAGCCGGCACGCTGGCGAATCTGCTGCAGAATCTGCACGGCCTCGTCCATGTGGCCTGCCATGCAGGCTGCCTCGGCCAGATTCATGAGCACCTCGGTATAACGCAACTCGATGAGGGGTGCCTGCGAGAAGAACGGGCCGGCGCCCTTGGATGCCAGCGGGTCGTAGACGTAGAGCTGGGTGCCGAGGTCGAGGTCGTCGCTCTTCTTGCGGACGTAGATGCCGACATTGCTGGTGTAGAGGTTGTCGGCACTGTAGGAGTTGCCGTCCTCGGGATTACCGGCTGCACTGGCATCGACATACCACTTGTAGTTCCAGACGACATAGTCCTTACCGGAATTATAGGAAGGATTATGAGCGTCGCGCTGGGTGGGGTCGCCACTATAAGCCCAGCGGAAGCCGGGGAAGGCGAAGGTGCGATAGAAGCGCGGGTCGCGGTTCATGTAAGGTGCTGACTCGTCGTAGGCATACTGGCTGCGCTCGAGCTTGGAATAGGTGTCGGTATAGCTGCGCTTGCCGGCCTTCTCGTGAGGAGTGAGCGTGTTCAGGTTGGCTATCTTACCGTCGGCCATGGGGAACAGCTCGACCAGAGCCAGACCGGCAGCCTTGCCGCCACCACCGGTGTTGGCAGGACGCACGTCGCGCTCCCAGCGGTTGTTCTTCTGATTGTCGAGTCCGTCGTTGCTGGCCACATTATTGTGCAGGGTGACGAAGACGGCCTCAGGATTACTGCTAACAGTCAGGAACTGCTTGGCAAAGTCGGATGCGTTGACATTATTACCAGTAGAATAGAGTCCGTAGCCACAGGCATTGATGGCGGGGAGGTCGGCCTTCATAGCCTCATAGGCAGTCTTCCAGCGGCCCTCGTCGTTCTTGCGGTTGAACAGGGGGCTGGCCCACAGCAACAGCACGCGGCCCTTCAGAGCCAGGGCGGTGCCACTGGTGACGCGGCCGTAGTCGCTGCCTGACCATACCTTGCCATTGAGCAGCAAAGCGGCACGCTCGAGGTCCTCGAGGATGAACTCGAAGGTCTCCTTGGTTGTAGAACGCGGAGTGAAGGACGACTCTACGGGTTCCAGCACGTCGGTGACGATGGGTACACCGCCGTACCACTTGACGAGGTTGTAGTAGCACCAGGCACGGAAGAAATAAACCTGACCAAGCAGGAGGTCCTTGTCTTCCTGTGCTATCGAGCCACCCTCGATGCCCTTGATGCAGTCGTTGATGTTACGGATGCGGCCATAGACGGAGGTCTGGATATTATTGTTAGAACCCATGAAATAGTCGGGAACCTGGTTGTTGTCCATAGAGGTCAGCTCGATTTCGGGATTGACGAAATCGCTGAAGCCGTAGTACTCCTCGGTGGACTTTCCTGCAATGTCGGCAGCACCGACGGACACGGACAGGTAGTTCTGGCCGGTGGACAGATCGCCTACGGCAGGCAGACACCAGCCATAGATGTCGTTGACACGGCCGTTGCAACCACTGAGATAGTTGTAGATTTCGGTGGTGGCGTTGTCGTAGTTCTTTTTGTCCTCCAGGAACTGGTCGGAGCAAGCAGTGAACAGCAGAGCTGCTACTGCAATGTAAAAATTAAATAATTTAATATTTGTTTTCATAACCAATTGCTTTTTACATTATTACATTTTTTAATTCTTACATTACTCTCAGAAGCTCATGTTGATACCGACATCCCACTTGCGCAGGTTAGGATAGTTGCCGTAGCTGCCCGCCATGGGGTTGGTGAACTTGTCGGGATATGGATTGTAGAAGTTAATCAGGTTCTGGCCTGTGATGTTGATACGGACATTCTTCACACCGACACTCTTAAACCACTTGTTGGGCAGCGTGTAAGCCAGGGTCAGACGGCTCAGGCGAACGCTGGCAGCGCTGACGCGCCAGAAGTTGGAGGTGACGGAGTTGATGCCGTAGGCCAGATTAGGATACTCAGCATCGCGGTTCTGCTTCATGATGAGGTTGCCCGAACCGTCGTAGATGTCCTGATAGACGTACATGTTGTCGGGATTCCAGAAGGAAGGCATGTTGTAGAACTCGAGGTTGGAGGTAGAGGGCACGCTGATGGCCGCAGAGGGCAGCGTGGTGTAGCCACCCCAGCTGGCACCGAGCTGTGCGGTCAGGGCCAGGCCCTTCCAGTCGGCATGCAGATTCATGGTGAATCCATAGGGATTCGAACGCTCGGACAGGCAAACCTGGTCGTTGTCGCGGTCGACAATGCCGTCAGGACCGGCATAAGTACCAGTTGCTTCGTCGTAGGCTCCACGTACATCCTTATAAATAAGCATACCTGGACGAACCTTGTCCTTGGTCATGCCCATATAGGATGTGATGTTATACTTGGTGAAGTACTCCTCAATGTCCTGAAACGAACGGAACATGCCAATACACTGCATGCCCCACAGACCGACGTCGGTACGTCCGCCTTGCTGAATCTGACGGTAGATGTACTGTGTGGCGAAATCCATTACGAGCACCTCATTGTCGTGATAGCCGGTGTTGATGCCGATGCGGTACTTGAAGTCCTTGCCGATCTTGTCGCGCCAGGTGATGCCAAACTCCCAACCCCAGCTGTTCATTTCACCGAGATTGGTAGAGGCACTCTGCGTACCGACAGTGGCGGGCACGGTCTGGACGATGTTCATCAACATCTCGCGGTTCTTCTCGTAGTACCAGTCGATGTTGACGGCCAAACGCTTGTTGAGCACCTGGAAGTCGAGACCGATATTGGTCTTGTAGGACTTATCCCAATGCACGTCCTCGTTGACTGCCGAGTTGTTCTTGTTGATAGTGATGCGGCTGCCTGAATCGCTGTTCTCGCCAAAGACGACACCGCGGTTGGCATCCTGTGCGTAGATCTGCATCCACTGCCAAGGAGTGAGGTTGTCACGACCGGTGAGACCCCAGCTGGCACGAATCTTCAGGAAGTCAACGAACTTGAGCGCTTTGACGTTCTGGAACCAAGGCTCCTCGCTGACCACCCAACCAGCAGAAATGGCGGGGAAGGTGCCCCAATAGTTCTCAGGAGCGAACTTGGTAGAAGCGTCGGAACGAAGCAGGAACTCAAACAGGTAGCGGTCAGCATAGGCGTAGTTGACGCGGCCGATGTATGACAGCGTACCGCTCTCAGAACGACGGAACTGTGCGTCTTCCTCGCTGCCGCTCTTCACGGAGTTGTCCTGACCTGTGGTGAACTCATAAGGCATGGTCTTGCTGGCATAGGTCAGCTCACTCTCAGCTTCCGACTTCTCGATGGAGAACAGGGCACTGACGTGATGTTTGCCGAAGTCGCGGGCATACTGTGCGGTAAAGTTCATCTGGTAGTTGTCCGTACGAATCATCTGACGGCTCAGGATGTCGCCATTGTTCAGGTTCAGGGCATTGAAGTTGCTGGCATTCAGATAATCGAATGTAGGGTCGTCGCCGCTGGTGGGCGTGTAAAGGTGACTGCCACTGCCATAGCGACGCGTCATCTGGTAGAGCGTGAAGCTGGAACCGTACTGGTTGTTCTTGTCGGTGCTGATGCTCTTGGAGTAAGAGAAGCGCAACTTCAGACCCTTCAGGATCTTGCTCCAACCAAAGTCATAGGACAGACTGGCATTGATGTTCGAATTGGACGTCATGGTGCGGGTGTAGTCGCCATTGTTCTGGAGTACTGCAAACGAGTAGTTCTGGTTCTGCACACGGGCGCCATTGCTGGGACCATAGGCGGGAATATAGTTGCCGTCGACCTCCTCAGGAATATAGCGCGGACGGGTCAGCATCAGGTTGTAGTCCTTCTCATCGCTGGTACCGCCGACCTTCAGCATAGGTTTATTCTTCTTGCCGTAGTCACCGCTGACAGTGAGGTTGGCAGACAGGTGGTCGGTAATCTTGACATCGATGCCGGCACGGTAGTTCCAGCGGTCGTAGTCGAGCTTGCCGAGGTTACCGTCCTGCTTGAAATAGCTGATACCACCGAAATAGCTGACCTTATCCGTCGCACCGCTGACATTGACGGCGTGGCGCATGGTGAAACCGGTCTCCCAATACTTGTCGAGCAGGTCGTAATCCAGACTCTTCATGGCTTCCAACTCGTCGGCCTGGAAGAGTGCTGTGGTCTTGTTCAGACTGGTGTTGGTGGGGTCGGCAGCTGTAACGGCATTGTACAGGCGACCGTAGTCGTAGGCACTGAGCATCTTGGGACGGGCCACCTCGTTGGTGAAACCGAAGTTGCCGCTATAGCTGATGCTGGGAGCACCCTGCTTACCCTTCTTCGTGGTGACAAGGATGACACCATTGGCTGCACGGGCACCATAGACAGCAGCTGAAGCATCCTTCAACACAGAGATGCTCTCGACTTCTGAGGGATCGAGGTTGTTGAAGGCCTCGGCACCGAGGTTCTGGTAGCTATTGCCGACCTTGACATCGTTGGGATAGATGTAGCCGTCGATAACAAACAGCGGCTGTTGGGCCGTAGAACCGACGTCGCCGAGAGAGTTGACGTCACGGATAGAAATGCGGGCCGGTTCACCGGGACGGGCATCACCACCACTGACGGACATACCGTTGACCAATCCGCTCAGCGAGCTGGCCAGGTTGCCGTTGGCGAGGTCTTGGACATCATCCATGTCGACCGTGCCGACAGCACCGGTCAGGTGGGCTTTCTTCTGCGTGCCGTAACCTACGACAACGACTTCCTCGAGGGTCTGCTTGTCTTCTTCCAACTTCACAGTACCGCCAGGAGCAACGGTCATAGGCATGTAACCGATATACGAAATGGTAATCTTCTTACCTTTGGGGACGGCAATCTTATAGACACCGTCCATGTCGGTAATGGTAGCGGTCTTCTCGCCCTCAACCGTCACCGTAGCACCAATGACGGGTTCGCCGAGCTCGTCGAGCACGGTACCAGTCACCGTCTGCTGAGCCAGAGCCGATGCCGAAAACATGAGCATCAAACCAAGGCATAAGGTTTTAATATATCTTTTCATAGTTTTACCTTTTTACTTTTTACTTTTTAACTCGTTAAGGCAGCCAACGCGGGTCACCGGTTTTACGGGCCAACTGCGTGGGACCACTGATGTGGTAGTCGCCGACGGTAGGATTAGCGAATTGCGGGTCTTCCTCAATATTGGTTCCAGACTGGTCGTAATTCTGGGGATCTTGGAAAGTTCCATCGCTCTTCATATAGGTATTATTATTGAACTTCTTGTTCTGAGGACTTGAAGCATAAGCTTGTCCGTGCAGGAAACGACGGGGAACACTTCCCTTTAGACTACAGTCATAGAAAATGCAATCAGTCATTGTCCAATAGGAGTCGGCCTTTCCGTTCATACCATTATAGTTACCCCATTCGCCCTCGTTGTTCAGATAGCCAATGCGGTAGAAAGTGCTGTTCTTATAGGTCACGCTGTTGCCAGGACCGCCTTGGTCAGTTCCTGTACCACCCATGCCGATATCTTTTGCACGATAGCTGCCAGCCTGATAGAAGTAATAGATATCGCCAGCTTCTGTCAGGTTGTAGAAAGTAGAATTGCTGATTGTCAGGTCGTTGATGTGTCCGCCTTTGTTGGTCCAGATGACACCGGCCTTTTGGAATGAGGGAGGAGTGAGCTCAACCAGACAGTTGTCGATGAGGAACTGTACAGCAGCCACCTTTTGTTCTTTACGATTGTCCCAGAAGAAGTAGCCGTTGACATTTTTGAAGGTGCAGTTGACGATGGTGGTATTGCCCTTAAAAATCACAAAACCAGTTGCCTCGTCACGCGCTGCAGTTGGTGCCTTAGAGAATCCGAAGACGCCATTGTTGTTGGCCATACCTACACAATCGAAATGTAGATACTTGGCATTGAACGGTGCGGCAAAGTTGATGCACGATGCAGCATCCGTGTAAGTAATCGTAGCTGGATTGCTCTTGCTGTTGCTGCGCAGCGTTACCCAGCTGGCGTCGAAGTCGAGCTCGCCACTGATGGTATAGCTGCCGCCAGCCTCGAGGTCGAAGTTCAGGTTCTCTGTCAAAGCCTCTTCGGGAATCGGGTTGGCAGCAAACCATTCGTTCAGGTTAGAACCATTGGGAATGGTCTTGAACGTCGGTGTGAACGTCGAGAACTCCTTGGTGGTTTCGGCAGTGGCATCAGTATTGCCCTTCTTGGCATTACCGATGGGCAGGATGGTCAGTTTGTAGTTGACATCCTCCTCGCGCTTTCCCGTGACAGAGCAACCGTCAACGATACTGTCGTTGATGATTGGCTCGCTGGGGTTGCCGAGATCAATCAGGTTGACGCGGTAACCGCCTGCTCCCATTACAACAGGCCACGAGATGGTTTGCGACTTGCCATCGGCACTGGGTGTAATCGTGATATCGTCGGCAGATATGGATGCTACCTGCGTGTTCGTTACACCGCTGTCGAACGATTCATCGTCGAAACCATCCTTGGCGCACGAAGCAAGGAACAGAGCGCTTGCTCCTGTGAGGGCAAGCACGCACATCTTACTGTACGTAAAGAATTGATTCTTCTTCATAAAATCCTTCATTTAGTTTAACTTATTGATTTTTCTTTGTTATTATTGTCGTTATTTCGATAATCCGTTATTGCGACTGGAAGATTTCCTTCAAGTAGGCAACGTTAGTGCCGAAATTGCCTCGGACGTTGCGGACGTCCTGGGCATTGCGCGAGCGCTCTACGACGAGCCATCCGCTCCACTGCATCCCGTCGAGGGCTTCCTTCACCTTGTGTAGGTCAATGCGGGGGTCTTTGTCGAGTGTCACACTGTCAGTCAGCGAGGCGTGAATCTGGGCGATGTTTTCTCTGCCCAGCGTCTTCAGTTCCTCTGACGGACAAAGGCCCTGGTCGACGGCATCCTGCAGGTTGTAGTAGATTTTGATACCTTTGCTGTTGACCTCTTCCAATAAAGAGAGGTTCGCGCGGGCGTCCAACTGGGTGCGGATGGCAATGGTCTTGCCTTGGACAAGGGCCATCTCACCCACTTCGTGCAATCGACGCACCATCTCACGACGGGCTTCGCCGGGTGTCTTCCATTCGTGGCCGCTTCCTCCCAGCGGTAAGAATGCCACCTGGGCGTTCATGACGTCCATGGTTTTCAGACAGTCGTCAATCAGGTCGCGGTAGTTCTCGCGCTTCAGAAAACTCTGGGCAAAGAATCCGGACATAGCTATCGAGGGTACTGCTATACCCAAGGAATCTGCCGTACGTCGGAACAACTGCTGCGACTGAGGCTCACGCAGTTTGTTCTCGAACAGCACACGTTGTCCCAGCGGCCCCATGTCGACTTCCACTCCGTCGGCACCAATGTCCTTGGCAAGCTGGAATTCGCCCAGCTTCTGACGTTTCAGCATCATCCAGTCGCACGCAGCAATACGATATTGTTGCTTATCGGCCTTCTGGGCATATACACCCAAGGGCAGTGTAACTGTTACGAGCCACACGATGAACGTGCCTGCCAAGAGACGACCTTTTAACCTTAATTGATTCATTTAAGTAGTTCGAACTATATAGTTTACATCATTTAAGACGTTTTAGCACTCCTTTTGTCATCATTTTACTTGTTTATTCAAAAATTTGCACTATCTTTCACCGTTGGTGAAGGCAGGCTGCATCTCGAAAATGAAAATAAATCGCGATTTATTTTGCATTTTACTCGATTTGCACTACCTTTGCAGCATAAATCATGATTTTATGAAAAAGTTAGCATTATTCGTAGTGGCCTTGATGGCCTTCGTAGCTTGTCAGGAGAGCAAATCTCCGTTTAACTATCGTGGCTTGGCATTCTCGATGCCTGTCAATGATATGGTGGATTCCTTGTTGGCTCGCGGCTTTGTCGTGGACTCAGCAACATCGGATAGCGGACGACAGGTGCAACTCTACAAGACTGGAGAACCCTATCATGTATTAATTGCCTATCAGGATGATCAGGTGCAGGCTCTGCAGGAAAACTATCGCCTGTCGACGAATGACAGTACGCGCCGGTTGTGGCAAGAGATTCGTGACGGACTGGAAAAAGAGCTGGGTGCCTGGCCCAATTGTCCCATCTTGAAGGATGATCACAAAAAGGCTGATTTCGAGACGGACGGAGGGTTTATTTCTGTCACTTTAGAGAATACTTATAAGCCTACGCTAATGGTGCTCTACAAACCTAAGAAAGAGAAAAAGTAGGATAAAGATGTTAAATAATTATAAAAGTTGCGCGCGGGGAAGAATTTCTCGCGCGTATTTTAATAGAAAAGCGTACCTTTGCAGTCCGATTTGGGGAGAGGCTTAGAATCCCCGTGAGCTGGAGTGTGAATAGCGGCGTCTTTGGCCGGACGTGGTGGTTCGTGAATCGCTGGTTCAAAATTCCGCAAGGTTCCGAAAGGACGGCGGAGCGCACGTTAGACTAACAACCGGGAGTTAGACCTCGGGTGTTTATTTATGTGCGTACATTATTTATATTAAGTTAAGTAAACTGTTTTTTAGTAGTAAAATTTAAAAGAAATGAACACTTTAAGTTACAAGACTGTTTCCGTATCTAAGGAAGCTGCTCGTGAGCAGAAGGAATGGGTCGTTATCGACGCTACCGACCAGGTAGTAGGCCGCCTCGCTTCAAAGGTAGCTAAGATTATCCGCGGAAAGTACAAGCCTACCTTCACTCCTAACCAGGACTGTGGTGACAACGTTATCATCATCAACGCTGACAAGGTAGTATTCACTGGTAAGAAAGAGACTGACAAGGTATACACCCGCTACACGGGCTATCCCGGTGGTCAGCGCTTCAACACTCCCGCCGAGCTCCGCAAGAAGCCCTTCGGCGTTGAGCGCATCATCAAGCATGCCGTGAAGGGTATGCTGCCCAAAGGCCCCCTTGGTCGCGCCCTGTTGAACAACCTGTATGTTTACAATGGCACAGAGCACAAGCATGAGGCCCAGAAGCCCAAGGCTATCGACATTAACCAGTACAAGTAAGTTTATAGTTTAAAGTTTAAAGATAAAAGTTAAGATGGAATACATCAACGCAATAGGTCGTCGCAAGAGCTCAGTAGCTCGCGTTTATCTGTCAGAAGGTACTGGCAAAATCACGATCAATAAGAAAGACTTGGAAGTATACTTCCCCTCTGCTATCCTGCAGTATGTGGTGAAGCAGCCCCTGAACCTGTTGGAGGTAGCTGAAAAATATGACATCAAGGTCAACCTCGACGGTGGTGGTTTCACTGGCCAGAGCCAGGCCCTGCGTCTCGCCATTGCCCGTGCACTGGTGAAGATCAACGAGGAAGACAAGAAAAAGCTGAAGGATGCCGGTTTCCTGACTCGCGATGCTCGTGAGGTAGAGCGTAAGAAGCCCGGTCAGCCCAAGGCACGTCGTCGCTTCCAGTTCAGTAAGCGTTAATATACTGAACAGTTTAGTATCTAAATCGGTGAGACTCTGGCTAGTGCTACTAGTACGACTAGTCCAACTAGACTACTCATCGGTTGATTCTGGACAAGAATTAAAAAAGAAAGTAAACAACAAAAAAAGACAAAAACAAAATGGCAAGAACAAATTTTGACCAATTGCTGCAGGCTGGCTGCCACTTCGGCCACCTGAAGCGTAAGTGGAACCCCGCAATGGCTCCCTACATTTACACCGAGCGTAACGGTATCCACATTATTGACCTCCACAAGACCGTCGTCAAGATTGACGAGGCTGCAGACGCACTTAAGCAGATTGCCAAGAGCGGCAAGAAGATCCTGTTCGTCGCTACTAAAAAACAGACCAAGGAAATCATCGCCGAGAAAGCTCAGAGCGTTGGTATGCCTTACGTGATTGAGCGCTGGCCGGGTGGTATGTTGACCAACTTCCCGACTATCCGCAAGGCCGTAAAGAAAATGGCGAACATCGATAAGCTGATGCAGGACGGTACCTTTGCCAACCTGTCAAAGCGCGAGCTGCTGCAGGTAACCCGTCAGCGTGCCAAGCTGGAGAAGAACCTCGGTTCTATCGCCGACCTGACCCGTCTGCCCAGCGCACTCTTCGTTGTTGACGTGCTGAAGGAGAACATCGCCGTTCACGAGGCTAACCGTCTGGGTATCCCCGTATTCGGTATCGTCGACACCAACTCTGACCCCAAGAACATCGATTTCATCATCCCCGCTAACGACGACGCTAAGGATTCAGTAGAGGTTATCCTCTCTGCTTGCTGCGCTGCCATCAACGAGGGTATCGAGGAGCGTAAGGTCGAGAAGGCTGACGAGAAGGCTTCTGACGCACAGGCTGAGGACGCTGAGGAGGTAAAGCCCAAGCGCCAGGCCCGCAAGCCCCGCAAGGCTGCTGCCGCTGAAGAGGCTCCCGTAGCCGAGGAGGCAGCTCCCGCTGAGGAGGCTGCTCCCGCCGCAGAAGAGGCTCCCGCCGAGTAATCATAAATTTCAAAGTTCAAATTTCAAAGTTCAAAGTAAATTATGGCAATTTCAATTGACGATATCAAGAAGCTTCGCGCAATGACTGGCGCTGGTCTGGCTGACGTAAAGAAGGCTCTGACCGAGGCTGAGGGCGACTTCGACAAGGCCAAAGAGCTCCTCCGCGAGCGTGGCCTCGCTATCGCTGCCAAGCGTAGCGACCGTGAGACATCTAATGGTTGTGTACTCGTAAAGAAGGTAGATGGCTTCGCTGCCATGCTCGCCCTGAAGTGCGAGACCGACTTCGTGGCTAACGGTGCCGACTTCATCGCGCTGACTCAGAGCATCCTCGACGCTGCCATCGCTGCCAAGGCTGCTGACATCGAGGCTGTAAAGGCCCTCGACATCAACGGTCAGACCGCTCAGGAGGCTGTTACACAGCGTTCTGGTATCACTGGTGAGAAGATGGAGCTCGACGGCTACCTGACACTCGAGGGTGACAACGTAGAGATCTACGACCACATGGGTAAGCACACCCTCTGCACCATGGTACAGACCAACAAGGCTGCTGCTGAGCAGGGCCACCTCGTAGCTATGCAGGTAGCTGCCATGAAGCCCGTAGCCCTCGACGCCCAGAGCGTTGACCAGAAGATTCTCGACGAGGAGTACAAGACCGCTGTTGAGAAGACCAAGCTCGAGCAGGTTGAGAAGTTCGTGGAGATGAAGGTTAAGAAGGCCGGTATCAACCCCAACCTCGTTGACTCTGAGGATCACATCGAGAGCAACACCGCTAAGGGTTGGCTGACCAAGGAGCAGGCTGACGAGGCCCGTAAGATCATTGCTGAGGCAAAGGTCGAGGGTGAGGCTCAGCTGAAGATGCCCATGATCGAGAACATCGCCAAGGGTCGTGTACAGAAGTTCTTGAAGGAGAGCTGTCTGGTTGACCAGGAGTTCCAGTTCGGCGACGGCGACAAGGCTACTGTAGCCCAGTGGCTCGCTAAGCAGGACAAGGATCTGAAGATCACCGCTTTCAAGCGCTTCACGCTCGTCGCTGACTAATCCAATAGTCACCATACAAAAAACAGTATCGGCATTGCTCCTCGCAGTGCCGATATTTTTTTGCCCATATTATTTGGTTTTCTCCCCGCTTATTTGTAACTTTGCAACATCAAAAACTATAGATACTATGCTTGTAAAGACCTTTTGTGCAGCAGTCAACGGCTTGGAAGTGACTACGGTTACCGTCGAGGTCAGCATGTCGCGTGGCGTGCAGTTCCACTTGACGGGACTGGCCGATACCGCCGTCAAGGAGAGTCACGACCGTATCAAGGCGGCACTAATCAACAACGGTTTCAAGATGCCCACGATGGACATTACAGTCAATTTGTCGCCTGCCGATATCAAGAAAGAAGGCTCCAGCTACGACCTGCCGTTGGCCATCGCCATTCTCGCTGCTAACGGCAAGGTGCAGAGCGAGCAGCTCGACAAATACATGTTGGTAGGTGAGTTGGGCCTTGACGGGCACTTGCAGCCTATTCGTGGCGCACTACCCATTGCTATCCGTGCCCGTCAGGAGAAGTTCAAAGGGCTCATCGTCCCCCAACAGAACATTCGCGAAGCGGCTGTTGTCAACCAACTGGAGGTCTTTGGCATGGACACGCTGACGGATGTCATCCGCTTCTTCAATGGCGACACATCTTACGAACCCACCGTCATCGACACGCGTCGCGAGTTCTACGAACAGCAGAACCACTTTGAACTCGACTTCAGCGACGTGAAGGGCCAGGAGAGCGTCAAGCGTGCCCTCGAGGTGGCTGCGGCAGGTGGTCACAACCTCATCATGATCGGTCCGCCGGGCAGCGGCAAGTCAATGCTTGCCAAGCGTCTACCCAGCATTTTGCCTCCCTTGTCGTTGGCAGAAAGCCTCGAAACCACCCAGATTCACAGCGTGGCAGGCAAGCTTCCTCGCGACACCAGCCTCATCAGCCAGCGTCCCTTCCGTGCGCCGCATCACACAATATCCCAAGTGGCACTTGTGGGCGGTGGCAACAATCCCCAGCCTGGTGAAATCAGTCTGGCACATAATGGCGTGCTCTTCCTCGACGAGATGCCCGAGCTGCCACGCTCCGTCCTCGAGGTGCTGCGCCAGCCGTTGGAGGACCGCAAAATCAGTATCGCCCGAGCCAAATACAGTGTGGAA
>Ga0265299_10003002_pt1 | contig 16788 bp, 10 predicted proteins | sample AusTroGonzalo_MG_4_FD_193485 | JGI IMG/M metagenome (GOLD analysis project Ga0265299, IMG submission 193485) | Bovine rumen microbial communities from tropical cattle in Woodstock, Queensland, Australia - Gonzalo_02 | ecosystem: Host-associated > Mammals > Digestive system > Stomach > Rumen ... | reverse complement strand
TCATGTTCATCATGTCCTTCAGGATATACAAGTTCATTTGGGGCAACAGCACAAAGTAGTTGTTATATATCATGTGCGGCGTGATATTATTTGAAGACAGCGAACGCAAGTAGTTGTACAAGTTGTGGAAACTGAACATATAAGGCAGCCCATACGGTAAATTATGGAAGTACAAGTAGTTGTAGTGCATGTACAAATAAACCATCATCATGTTCAACATATACAAGTCCATGAACAAGTAATAACTGTAGTTGGGCATGTAATGCATGATGTTATAAGAATGGAAGTTCATGTTCATCATGTCCTTCAGGATATACAAGTTCATTTGGGGCAACAGCACAAAGTAGTTGTTATATATCATGTGCGGCGTGATATTATTTGAAGACAGCGAACGCAAGTAGTTGTACAAGTTGTGCGAATGGATACTATAAAGCAGCCCATACGGTAAATTATGGAAGTACAAGTAGTTGTAGTGCATGTACAAATGGACCGTCGAGTTCAACATATACAAGTCCATGAACAAGTAATAACTGTAGTTGGGCATGTAATTGTTGATTCTATAAGAATGGAAGTTCATGTACGTGATGTGGAGCATGAAAATATAGTAGTTTTTGATCAACTAGTTGTAGTACAGCGAGTGTAGGATATTATGCAAATTCATCATGTAGTCAGACTGCATGTACAAATAAACCATCACATTCATATTATACAAGTAATTCAAGTAGTAATAGTTGTAGTTGGGCATGTGATTCTTGTTATTATAAGAATGGAACTAGCTGTACTTCATTGGGTAGATATAGGTGTGCACTAATTGGTTCAGGTGGTGCTTGTAGTAAGAGTTATCCAGATGTATATAACAGTTGTTCAAAATGAACTTTAACTTATTGATGTGATAGTACATGTAGTGGTTTAACGTCAAATCCAGGTTATGCTGCTTGTTTTAAGTGTCAGAGTTATTAGTGATATGACACAAAAATATACTAATTAGTAAAGATGGGGAGAGAAATCTCCTCATTTTTATGATCAGTTTTTTTAGTTATTTTTGGATAATAATAAAAAAGTGTTCAAAAATTTGACAAATAATGATATTTGGAGTATAATTTAGTAAGATATTTTTATTATCTAAGACATGGCCAATGAAACAAAAACGAAAGGAAATGGGCTTATTTTCATCAAAAATGGGACTAAATGTGTTATGAGTTGTAGTCTTATTGGGAGTACTATGAGGGATTTTGTGTTTAGCATCTGTGTGACTATTGGGAAAATCAGCGATAGCAGCAGATAATGCACCACAAAATAAGCTCAATTATGACTGACTAGAAGATAGAGATGAGGTGGTGTATGAGGTTCTTTTTATAGAGACTGATGAAAATAAACAATTAACAGAAGATGATTTTTCTAATGTCTATAAGAAAGGAAAAAGTCTGTATATTACACCAAAGAATGTAGTTGTAACCCTTGATCTCGATGAAAATCCAGAGATGGCTGTGTATGTTAATAGAATTAATAAACAAAATGGTGAATATGTGTATGGACATGTTTTGTGATGAATAAGTAATACATTATCATCAAATAATGTAACTCTTATAGGATGAATCGGAAATACAGTAGGAGCAAATACTTCAAATTCAGCAGTTTTGTGATGAAAAAGGAATTCTGTTGATAATGGTAGTAAAGATAATAGTGTGGTTTTGGTTGGATGAGAATGAAATACGATAACTAATAATAATAAATGAGATGTGATTATATGATGAAAATCAAATACAATATGATCATCAGCATCAGATGTGGCTATATTATGATGAGTATGAAGTACGGTAGAATGAAGTAATACGATAGTTTGATGATCTAGTGTAACAGTAACAGGTAATGTAGAAAATGTTTTTGCATTTTCAAATAAGGGTTTACAAATAACATCTCAAGATGATTGATCTTGACCTGAATCTAAAGCCTTTTATCTAGATGTAGCAAATGGTGCATGAATAAATGTTAAGCCAGGAACTGAATGAATAGATGTAGGATGAGCAGTAGGAATTGGAGTGATAGATATGGATAGTGATGATGCTGAATGTAATCAAGATAGTTATGGATTGCAGTGAACGTATGAGTGATGTTTAATGTGATGTACAAAGAATGGATGGGAATTATTGGATGGTAGTGATGAGTGTCAGCTTACTTGTGAAGAACTTAAACAAATTAGAGAAAATCTAGGTATAAATGATACGATATGTACTAAAGATTGTTCAGATCCAGAGTTTGCACAGCAGCATCCAGATTTTTGTCCAGATCCAGCTCCTTGAGAGTGTGTATGAGGTTTGGAAACAGATCCTGTTCGTATGCATCCATGTACTGATAAAGGTCGAGAAAAATATTTGGGTATATTGTTTGAGAAAGATTTTATAGATTCTGGTGACACATGTCCAAGTCCTGATGGAAAAGATTCAAGGTTTGGAGATAATAAGTGTATATATCAGTGTAATTCAGATTATCATCGTAAAGAAAATATTGTAGATATGCAACCAAAATATAAACCTGGAGTTCGATGATGTTTCAAAAACTGTAGTAGAAATGGAAAAACAATTGAACATGGAGCAATTAGTACTTGGTATAGCAAGGATAAAGAATCTTGTGCGTATGGTGATGATGATGATAAAGATCCAAAATCAGTGTACACTTGTGGATTGTATGAAGCTCCATTGATGTGTGTAGATGGAACTTTATATACGATAAAGAAAGACGAATGAGGAAAAGACATACCGGATAAAGAGGATACAGAACATCAATTTGCGAATTGTACTTTGGATTCGTATACATGTGATAAATCAAAGTATACTCTTAGTACATCAGAAATTACTAGTAGTCCGTTTAGTGATTCATTAACTCAACCTGGAGATAGACAGTCATACGAGTGAGCTAGATGAACATATACGTTATGTATCGATTATGATGCTATACCTAATAAAGAATGTAAAGAAAAGGATAAGAATTATAATGTTATATGTAATAATAAAACAACTCCAGTAAATATTGGATGAGGAAAGTATAAATGTGCCTATACATGTACAGATAGAAATGGAAACCCAGTACCTCATTGAACTAAAGATGTTGCTTATAAAGCTGCACAAGTAAATTGTGAATGGCCTATACCAAACCCAAATAACAGTTGTGAGACTGTAAATGTTCAATGTGAAGATGGAAAATGGTTAGAATTGGATGGTGCTTGAAATTTAACTTCGAAGGAAAATAGTATTTGGAATTGTGAAACCATTACTTCTCCTCGTTGTGAAGGTTTTTGGTTCCCATCTCGAAAATATAACGCTCTTATTATGTTTCATGATTCGAGCCAACAGGAGTTTTATGAATCTTGTGGATTTAATAATAGTAATGGAAAATGATGTGAAGGGGCTATAAAATATAAGTTTAGTTGTGCTAAAGATGGTTATACTCATAACACTGTAGATTTTCAAGATACTGGTTTAGTGGATGTATGTGAAAAGATACCAACATGTGGTAAACCAAAGAGTGGTAAAGAATGTAATGATTGAGATTTGGTGGATGGTAGTTTTGAAGAAAAGGTAGTAAACTGATTGACATGACATCAGTGGCAATGTAAATGAGCATATGGAACAATAGTTCCTTGTGAAAAGTTCTTTGAATGTAGTAATACTGCACCAAGTTGAGATGGAATAATATTAACACAAAAATATCCAACTACAGATGAAGAAGCGAAGAAATGGTCATATAGTTCTTCATCACAAGCTAATTTGAAAGCGTGTGAATTTACGTGTGGAGAGTGATATCATATTAATGGTGATAAAACAGGATGTGATCCAAATAAATGTAAATGAGAAAAACCAGCAGGAACTACTGCAAATTCTGATAAAAAACCTGCCTCACATAATAGTGTGTCTTGGACTTGTGATGCGACATCAACAGATGCATGTACATATAGTTGTCAAGGAACTGATGTATGTAACTCAAATAAGAATGGTTGTGAAAGTGAGAATAAGTGTCAGTGATCTTATCCATCAGGAGCAACTCCATCAACTGTAAAACCAAGTAATAATACAACATCTTGGAAATGTTCAACATCATTGACAAATGCTTGTACATATACATGTCCAAAAAATCAAAAGTGTAGTAATACAGGTTGTGTGGATATTCCACCTGATGAAGAAGATTGTGCAGGAAATGATCCAGACAAGAATGGATGAGCTATAAAGTGACCATCAACGTACAAATTTACAGGATCAGAGAAGGTTTGGGGAATTCCAAATCCGGTTCCATCAAATCTAGATGATCTAAAAGCATGTGAATATGTATGTAAGGAATGTTATTATAATCATGGATGAATTTGTGTTGGAAATAGTTATGAAATAACTTATGATTGTAATGGATGAAGTGGAAATCCGTGAAAATCTGGTGTTAATTATTATGATGGTTGATTAATATTAAAGGGAGATGTATGTAGTAAGTCAAATAAAACTTTTGTATGATGGGCAGCAAGCGCAACGGCGAATGGGCCAACGTGGTTGACATGAACAGTATATACATGATGTACTACTATAACATTATATGCGGTATATAATGATAATACATGTGGAGGAAAGATGCCAGAATGATCTGCATACAAGACATGATCATCAACATATGCGGCATGACATACACCAACGAGCTGGACATATACATCAAGCTCTAAACCAGGAGCATGTCAGTATACATGTGATACAGATGTAGCTAGTTGGAATGGATCTACGTGTGTAGAGGGATCAAAATCATGTGGAGGAAAGATGCCAGAATGATCTGCATACAAGACATGATCATCAACATATGCGGCATGACATACACCAACGAGCTGGACATATACATGAAGTTCTACACCATGAGCATGTGAGTATACATGTGATACAAATGTAGCTAGTTGGAAGGATGGTGTATGTAAAAGAGATGAAAATATATGATGTTCTCAATTGGAAGCATATAAATGTGATGATTGAAGTGCTGGAACAGGTATATGATATGATGTATCTAGCCTTACATATACATGGAAATGTGGAAATAATAACTGTAGTTTAAGTAAGTGATGTAATAACTGTGCAAAGAATGGATTACCTTATTGTTTCCCTATCGATTTTAGTTCAAGTTGTAATGAAGGTTCAGATTCATATATTAATTTAAGTAATTCAGCTATTACTATCAATGCTTCAGCATGAACATTCCTTAAAGAGTATTGAAAGAATAAAGATACAAATGCTTTGACAAAGGATAATTGGAATGGAGTAATGAGTAAGCTGGATAGTAAAGTAGTAAGTTTAGGTATGAATTAATATGTAATTAATTTTATTCTCTAATAAATATAAGATGAAAAAATCTTCAAAATCAGGAAGATCCTGGGTAATGGTAGTATCTATCGTAGCCTTCCTAGCAGTATGTTGAATCGCAGTATATGCGGCAACTAATTTTACTAGTAGTTATGGATCGGGGGGGGCATTAAGTGATGATAAAATAACAAAAGAAGAATGGAACGCTCTGATGAAAGATTTGGATAGTTTGAGTTGTCCAAGTTGTCCAGCGGCGGTTAAGTGTGATTCTTGCTGTAATGCTACTTCTTGTTCTGATGGTTCTTGTGCAATGTATCAAAGTCCTAATAAGAAATATATTCATGCTTCAAAACCTGAAGTTGGTCAGCTTTGTAATGAATATGGTGCATGTTGACTTTTTGGGAAAATAGAATCAGATATAGATGATAATACTTCTCTTTGTAATGGTAAAAAAGGTCATTGGAGTTGGGTTAATCTTTTGACTGGATCTGAAGTTTGTGGTATAAATGATGGTCAGTGTGATACAAATAAAGTAAGATATACAGCGGTTGGCGGAAAATGGTATAAAATTCAATATACTTATTGTGCTCCATACTGAGGTTATCTTAATTTTAAGGTTGATACTAGTCGGTGACCTGTTGATTATAAATATACATTTAATCTTTGTGATTACTGGAAAAATACTCAAAAAAATGCACCATTTCTGAAGAGTAAATTGGATAGTTTGGATTTATGATGGACTACAGATGAAGCCTTAAAAAATTTAGATAAGTAAGTTGGATGGTTTGGATTTATGATGAAAAGATTCTAAGATTTTGTAAATTATAAAATCCCACATTATTGTGGGATTTTTTTATGTGTATGTCATTCAGAGGCGAAAGAATTGAGCCGAAGAATCCAGGTGTTTATAGCTGTTTGCTTAAATCATTCCATAAAGGGTTATTTTCTTCGATTAGTGCTAGTTTTTTCTTTCTACTCATTCATTTTAAATGTTTTTCCCATTCAATTGCTTCTGTTATTGTGGGAAATTCTTGATATCGAACTAAATCATGAATATGATATTTTTTAGTAGATCATTCTATTGATTCGGATTTATGCTCGAAAATTCTTTTTTCTAAATTTGAAGTTACTCAAATATAAATGGTTCAATTTTTTTGAGATGCAAGGATATAGACGAATCAGGATTTATCCATTTAATATGGTGATTTGATAAAATATTTAATTGTTTATTGTCCTGGATTCTTCGCTAACGCTCAGAATGATAAGTTTGATATTGTCCTGGATTTTCACCCAGATTAGCTGGGCAAGCTGACGCTCAGAATGACAGATGTCTGTAGTAGTGTGTCATTCAGAGGCGAAAGAATTGAGCCGAAGAATCCAGTGATTTTTACGTTTTCCTGGATCCATCACTTCGTTCTGGATGACAACTTACACCTAAGATTTTTCGCTAATACACAGAATGGCAGTAACGTGTTACTGTACATTTATAGAAAATTCTTTATCTATATTTAGTCCGTTCCATTTATCATCTACTACTATTACTCTTCATTCTAGCTTTTTTCATTTGTGTCACATTTTTCTGCATAGATCTCAGTTTAGTCTCCATTCTAATGTCATAGGATTCTGATTTTTGATTAATGATTTATTGGTATCATTGTATGCTATCCATTTTCAGTTGATCTTTACTTCAGCTCATGGTATATCAAATATTACTCATCTGTAGAATCATTTATTTAGTGTGGCTGTATTTCATGTCTGTATGCTAGAAGGTAGGTCTGTAGGCATGAGATATTTCTGGAAAAATCATGCAGGATTCATGAGCTGGAGTGGTTGAGTTTCAGGCTGACCATTATGGTTATCATTTGTATCTCCATCTCCATTTAGATCAAATCTGATATAGTCAGTCAGACATGTGGATCTGACCATTTCTAGAAACTCATCTGCATCAGGTACATCCGCTTTTAGCTGAAATAGTATATCTGCTATAGCTACATTTACATAGTTTGGATAAGATGTTGCATATTTTCATTTAGCTCCACCTATCTTTCAGGATGCTCAATCAAGGTAAGGAAATGAACGTCCAGCAAACAAAACTTTATCATGAAATCATACAGGGAATTTGCTAGATTCATATATTTCATTTGTCTGATCTATATCTCATTCACTATTGGTTCATATAGTTACTAGCATGTGTCTATCTATGCTATTATCACTTTTTCAGTTTGTCGCAGATGCTTCACAGTACATTCAGTATTTATCGTTTGTAGATATATCTTTCTGATATACTTTATTTTTGAGAGTTTTAGGATTTCATTCGTTACGAATATTTGTTCATGCATAAAAAATTATAAAATTTTTTGCTTTTAATATATCTTTTATGTTGTTGGAATTTTCTCGTTCAATATATTTATTTCTATCCCGATCTACAGAGGTAGATTTTCAAAATATATTTATGCTATTGGGGTTGTTTTTTGTTAAATTGTATAAATCTTTGTATCGTTTATCATATGCTACTTTAAATTTTGTATGACTTACTAGTGTGTTTAGTATGTGCCGTTCATTATGTGCATGATAAGATGGGTCTCGATCAATATTTCATATCTGTTCATAGTTACTATATCATTTAGGCAATTCTCATATCATACCGGTATTGAGTCTGGACATGAGTTGCTGATACTCCTCTGGAGAGTATTTACCTGCACCATACTCCCACATCATATCTCTGACTTTGGTAGCTTCTGCTAGTCTGAGAGGTTCTATAGGTTTATATACATCTACGTCTCCAGCCTCTACCTGTCAGATGATAGGTAGGATTTCTTCAGGAGCGATATTATTTATTTCCATAGCTCTGTAGTCTAGAGCTTTGATGGTTAGGTTATCTACTTTATGTTCTGTTAGGTTTCCATCTTTAGATTTTACTGTGAGTATTATGCTACATGTTCATGGATATGCTGGTATGTAGTGCTGTGGATCAGATATCTCTACCTTTTCTCAGTCTAGTTCTATTTCAGTTTTTACTAGTTCGGCACCATTACCAAAAGTTACTCAGTTGAGTAGATTGATTTCTTGGTCAACCTGCATATTGAGATTCTGTATATTTTCTAGTCATGATATATCTGGTTCTACTGTTACATTTAGTTTGATGTTTGTATTTTTCGTATTTCATGCTTCATCACTCACCTTGATATCAAGTGTTCATTCCTCATTTATGGTAGTTCATGATGAGATTGTTTGTCAGTTGAATGAAAGCTCTACATTACAGTTTGTAGTTTTATTATCACTTCGTGATGCTACTAGAGTGCTTCATATATAGAGCTGATTTCCACTAATTTTGATTTCTTTTCATCATGTGACATCTATGGTACTTTGGTTTACATCTATACTTGGAGGAGTAGTATCTTTTTCTGTTGGTTTTGGTTTCGGAGTATCGATTATATCTTCTCCACCTCCACATGCAGTTAGTAGTCCTGCAGCAGCTCATAGTGTGATAGTACTGATAGCTGTAGAGGCTGTAGGTGCTATAGCGGTGATAGTATTTACACTAGCGGGTATAACTGTAGTAGTTGCCATAGGAGTCATGGTACTTGCTGCGATTCATGTTTTAACCAAAACATCTCTTACAGCTTTTTTGGTGTTATCTAAAAATTTTGAGTATTTGCTGGGTTGTTTAGTTAGCTGCTTAGATTCTATGTTGTTTAATTCAGTCATTATTACTGATATATAGATATAAAGTATGTATATACGACTATATTATTAATTATTTTATACAATAAGTCAAGTGTTGATTTTTGTTTTTTTTGTGTCATTCATAGGGAGATAAATAAGAGAAGAAGTTATTAATTTTTATGATTTCCTGGATTCTTCGCTACGCTCAGAATGACAGTGAGATGGGTAGTTGATTCTTCGCTACGCTCAAAATGATGAGTTTGATGTTATCCTGGATTCTTCGCTACGCTCAGAATGACAATTATTCGCATTATATTCGTCATTCAGAGGTTCATTTATGAGCCGAAGAATCCAGATGTGTTACATTTTTATCTAAATTTTTCGCATCTTTTCAAGATGACAATTTTTGCAGTATTGATTTTTTGGCATTATTTATTATATATTCATTGTTTATTCTTACATAAATATGGCAATTCAAAAAAATCAATCATTTATAGAAACTCCTGATAATGTATTGTATGATATATTTTTGAAGTGACTCAGTGAAGATACTATCAAAAAAATCTCATTTGACCTACAGGAACCAGAGTGGATGCTGCATCATAGACTCGAGTCATTCAAAATTTTCCAGCAAATCAAAAAGCCTGATTTTGGTCCAGATATTTCGTCTATAGATTTTGATAATTTAGTTTATTACGCCAAGCCCAAGAAGTGATTTGTTTGAGCGGCAGATTCTCGAGATAAAGTGCCTCAGAATATCAAAAATATTTTTCAGCGTCTAAATATCCCAGAAGCAGAACAGCAATTCCTTGCATGAGTAGGGTGACAATTCGATTCATCAGTAGTTTATCATAAACTCAAAGAGAAACGACAAAAAAGCTGAATTATTTTTGATGATATTTCGGTGGCTATTCGTGAGCATTCTGACTTAGTAAAAAAATATTTCATGAAATTAGTTCCACCAGCTGATCATCAGTTTGCTGCACTTCACGGAGCGGTTCGAAGTGGTGGAACTTTTGTTTACATTCCAGAGTGAATTCAGATTTCTGATCCTTTGCAGGCATATTTCCGTATGAATACCTATGAATGAGGTCAATTTGAACATACTCTCATCGTTCTCGAAGATAGTGCTTCGTGTTCGTATATCGAATGATGTTCTGCACCTAAATATGACAAACGTTCATTACATGCAGGTTGTGTAGAGATTTTTGTGGGTAAAAATTCTTCTATGCGTTATACTTCTGTAGAAAATTGGTCATTAAATACATTTAATTTGAATACAAAACGTGCATTGGTTGATGAAAACTCTCATATGGAGTGGATTGGATGAAATTTAGGTTCATGAGCCACAATGCTCTATCCATGCTCAATTCTCAAATGAGATAATTCTACGTCGGATAATCTTTCGTTGGTCGTGGCATCTGCAAATCAGCATCAGGATGTGTGAACCAAAGTTATTCATATATGAAAAAATACATCATCAAATACAATATCGAAATCTATCTCCAAATCTGGATGAGTGAATACATATCGTGGATTAGTTCAAATTCAACCAAGTGCGGAAAATGCTGTAGCTTCTACACGTTGTGATGCATTACTTTTGGATGAAATCTCAGTTTCAGATACGATTCCAACCATCCAAATTAAAACTGATGATGCTACAGTTTCACATGAAGCGACAGCTTGAAAAATTGATGAAAATCAGCTTTTTTATCTGATGAGTAGATGATTAACCGAAGAAAAAGCTATGGCGATGATAGTGAATGGATTTATTTCATCTATTACCAAGGAATTACCTTTAGAATATGCTTGAGAACTTAATCATCTAATTCAGTTGGAAATGGAAAATAGTGTGGGATAGATATTCCTGTAAAATTATATGATATATTATATAAAAAAGTCCTGGAAAATTTGACAGGATTTTTTTTTTGACTATAATTAGTTAGTAAAGTTTATTTTATATACTAAAACAAAAAGGCATGAAAATTAAAGGTTATGTTGCTTTATCATTGGCTTGATGCATAGCTGTGGCATTATGAGTGTGAAAAATGACCACTTTAGCAGCAGAAACGACAATAAGAAATGTTTGAATAGATCTAGATAATGCAGTTCAACATATGGTGAATGTAAGAATTCTTTGTGCTGAGAATGATAATGAATGTATAAATGCAGGTGAATCAGTTAAATCTGTATTGAAACTTGCAGGTACAAATTTGGTGTGAGTCCAAACTAATAATTTTATTCTTTCAAAAGATGAATCTACTCTTAAATCAGGTGAAAAGATGAATACAATAGATGGTTCTTTATCTAATATATTGTGAGGAGTATCAAATAAAATTGATGGATGAATAGCTAGCACAATATTATGATGAGAATCCAATACAAATAAGGGTAGTTATTCTACAATTTTGTGATGAGAGGGTAATAATATAAACGGAAATAATTCTACGATAGTAGGATGATCAGGAAATGTATTAAACGGAAATTATTCGGTTATAGTTGGGTGACGTTGAGATGAATGAAAGGAAAATAGTATAGTTTGAAATTATTCAGTTGTATTGTGAAATGGTAGTTCAGTTAAGTGAAATAACTCTGTAGCACTGTGAAAAAATTCTAAAATTAAAAATAGTAATAATTCATTTTTGTGGACGGATGGTTCTAAAGGTCCATTAGAAAATGTTTCTAATGTATTTGTAGTAAATTCAGAACATTGAATGGTAGTAAATGCCAATAAGGCACATCCACTTGCTCAGTTGACTGTTGGATGACCATTGGTAATCCATGAATCAAATACTGATCTTGAATGTACAGATAGTTGAGTGATAAAAGTTGTAAGTTGAGAAGATAGGGACACTGAACGTAAGTATAAATGTTTCTGTGGATGTGATGGAAATGGGTATTGGCATTCATTGTACGGACAGTGAAGATGCGAGTGAAAATGTAATAAATCTGAACATCCAGCTGGATGTAAAGAAAACACAGATCAATGATGAGATGGAGAAGGTACATACCATATGAGTGAAGATGGAACGCAGTATATATGACATTGTAATATATATTCTAGACCTGTAAGGTGAGAAAAAGCATATGCAATAGATCAACAAGGTACATTACGATGGACATGTCAGACAAATGCATGATTGACAGCAAGATGTCATGCAAGTACAAAAGGATAGTAAAAAGTTGTTATAGGATTATGTTTTATTCTTTAAAAATTATTGTTATGAAAAAGTCATCAAAATTAGCTTGTTTGTTTGGTTTATGATTATTAAGTACTTTGCTTACTGTAGTTTCAATTAATGTAGTTTGAGCAAGTGCTTGAGTTAAGATGGATTTGAGTAAGTTTACAGATTTACAATCAAAGACACTTCATAAAGTTCGTTTGAAGAAGTTATATCTGTGGGATGGTGATAATGATTCTAAAAAAGCATGGATATCTGCTTCCTCTACTGCTGAAATTTTGGACATTTACAAGGGTTTGATTGTAGATGATAGTATTGATGTTCTTACTGATGAAAATCCTGATAGTTGAGATCTTATTGTGGTAGGGTGATGACAATCTAATAGAATAAGAAACTCAAATTATTCTGGTATTGCTTGATGAAAAGGAAATACAATTGAATGATGAGCATCTGCAATTGAAAATGCAGCAATTGGTGGAGGAAATGGTAATTCAGTATTATGAAACAATGGAGTGGTGGCATGATGAGAGGGTAATAAATGAGATGCATGATGAGTAGTTTTATGATGAAAAAATAATACATCTACAGGTGTAGTATTATGATGAATTTGAAATAGTGTAGGAGAAAATGGTTTGGCGATGTGAAAATGAGCAAAGTGATGAAATTGATCATTTGTTCGAAATGATGGAACATATAATGGTACTGCAGATGGAAATTCGGCGATAATTTGAACACTAAGTTGAGTATTGATTGGTACGTATGATATAAAGGATTGAGTTACTTTGGTTGTTAATTGACCGGTACAGATTTGAAAGACTGATGATTCAACTTCAACTGGTACAGAGTGAGAAATTAGATCAATAAATGGATGTTTATATGCTTTTGATGGGGCTTACCGACATGTTATGGGTAATAGTAGTGCTGAAACTTGTAATGGAGATGGCTTGCAACCTATGGCAAAGACATGTAAATTTGGAAGGGTGTATTTGCAGGAATGAGATAGGGTAACAGCTTATAAAGAGCAGATTTCTACTAGTTGTGAAAGTAAACAGGTTGTTTGTAGAAATGAAAACTTGGTTGTAGAAGGGGAATCTTCTACAGAATATATGTTTCCTTCATGTTTTCAAACTTCAGCTACTCCTTATTATTTGCCTAACTAATTTTCTGGTTAACTTTCCAAAAATCCCCTTAAGAGGGGATTTTTTCTTTCAAAAAATTTTATATTAGAACCATTTCTTCTGTTTGAAATATATCATAGTTCATATTGTTAGAGCTATCATTCATCATAGTAGTCGCCAAAAGACTCCTATACTATTCTGTGCAGGTAAATCTACATTCATTCAGTATAGTCAGCTAATCCATGTCAAAATTCCAAGTAGAACTGTGAATATAGTTAGAACTGAAATTATTTTGTTTGTCCTGATGGTAGTTAGTGTATCTGAAACGTCGAATAATGATTCTGTATTTTCATGGGCGATAGATACGAGTGATAGTATTTTATCAGTTTTATAGAGTAGATCTTCAAAATATACATCTAAATCTCATTTGTAAAATTTCATAGTTGCGGATTGTAGCTCGGTTAGGATTTCGCTGTGTGGGCTGATGATATGTCTCATCAAAACAGCACTTCTTTTTTTAATTAATAATTCTGAAAGAGTTTCCTGAGTGATGGAATTCGCATCCATAGCAGCATCTTCGATTTTTACCAAGTCTTGAGAAAATTTATTCATTCATGTAAGTAGTTTATCGTACATTGCATCGATTATCATATACAGGATATAGTATGGAGATAACTTAAATTTCTCATCAGCTTCTGCTTCTGCTACTTCTTTACGATATTGATTCTGAATTTTTTCTACATTACTAGTTACATGGGATGTTACTGTAATTATAAAGTTTTTTCATAGGATTGCGTGCATATGATTGGCAAAGTGTTTTTTAGTTTTTGTGTTGTATTTTGGGAAACGCATAACGAGGAAAAGACATCCATCATACACATCGATTTTGTCCTGAGTAGTAAAATCCAAAAAATCTTGTTCGATGATTTCGTGTAAATCGTATTTATCTACTAATTTATCTATTTGTTTTTTGTCTGGATCTACTAGGTGAATCCAAGTAGTTCATCAGATTTTAATTTGTTCGTCTTTCATTTTTAGATTTTGTTACATTGAATAAAATATTATTCATATTTTTCTTCATTACCCTTTGTTTCCATATAATCTCTAATTACTTCTCATAGTGCATCTACCAAAATATCGAATTGTCTCTGATCTCATTCCAAGTCTTGTTCTATTTTTTTCTTTTTGAGTTCTTCGAAATTTTTCTTATTTAATGTGAGTTTAGAGGCTGATTTCCTAGGATGACTAACATCATTGAATGCAAAATCTATTTCGTTTCACATTTGTATTAGTAGATCTCATTTTCCAAATAATTTGTCTCGTAAGCTATTTTGTTTATGAGAAATCACTGAAATTTTTCATCGATCGATGACTTCAGTCTTGTATTCTAGTACTCCATCCCACAGAAATACAGTCAAAGCATCTCTGCTAATCAAAATACAGTCCAGATATAGATTTAGAAATCCCAATAACCATTTGAAGAAAATTAGAAGTCAGAGTATTCCAGCGATTCGTCTCACATATGGTACATTTTGATATTCAGGATATTGCTGTGAGATTGCATATGCTACATAAACAAGAAAAAGAAGAACACTATAGACCAATACTCCTCTCAAATATATGAAAGGACTATGACCTAGAATGTCTTCTACATCTTTTAGATCAACATATCTTCCTAATAAATAATGTCTGAGCATCGATAGTTATTTTGCCTTGATAAAAAGTGGATTGTCCACAGTCAAGGCATACCTTCACTTCATTCTTTTCACTCAATAATGAAGGAATACCATAAACTATTAAGCAGATTTTTTTGCTTGAGCAGCTTTGATAGCTTCTTGCTTTTCCAAGAATTTTTCCATTCTTCCTTTGATAACTTTCTTTACTTCCTTATTTTCGTTGAAAGCTGGATGACATTGGTAGCAAGTTTCTACCTTGATTGGTCCAGGAACAGTTGCGTTTATTTTGAAATTTGCTCCACAGATACATGTTACTTCTACATCATTGTAATAAGGAGCGTGAATTCACTTTTTCATAATTTGATAACTTGAATGAATAAAAAATATTCGTGGTGGTTACTATTTAGTATATAAATTTTCATTTTTAATTCAAGAGAAAACACTATATATCATTCTGAATGAAGTGTAACGAAATGAAGAATCTTGAGCGAAACACCCAAGATTCTTCGCTACGTTCAGGATGACGATTTCGAGCGTTTATGTTGAAAAAAAGGTTGAATTATTTATAATTAAGTGTTGTTAGTTATTGAATTTATGAAAAATGTTATCATGTTGAACTTTGCATCATTAAAACATTTGGATTATCATCAGAAATTTTTGCAGAAAAGGGTTCAGATTTCTGATATTTTTTTGGTATGATGATGTGTGCGTGATTTATTACTCTGAATCAGTAAAGATCCACTTGATATAGATTTTACGTGCGAATGAAAACCAGAACAGCTTGATTCGCAAATTAACACCGAATGATTATCCCATTTTAAAACTGATAAATTCTGAACTATAACTTTGATTCCATCAAAAGAAAAAGAACGTAGTTATCAACTCACGCCACTCAGGACAGAATGAGATTATGAGGATTTTCGTCATCCATGAGAGATAAATCGAAGTAATGATATTCTGCTTGATGCGAAGAGAAGAGATTTTTCTATTAATGCGATGTATTATTTTTCTGTTGAACAGAAAACAAAAAAAGAGCTAGATTATGTAAAAGAAAATCCAAAAATCTTGTCAGAATTGGATCTGCTCAAGGTTCTAAAAACTCAATGATATTGTTATCTATCTGATATAAATTTATTAATTCTCACAGATTTACAATTTATTTCACAGGTATTTCCGCAGTCACATTTTGATGAATATGCTTTTCGTTATTTAGTAGAGACTCAAAATGCTTGTTATAATATTTCAGACCAAGTAGAAAAAAAATCTGAAAAACTTTTTCGTGTAGTGATAGATTCTACATGATGAATTGAGTCTATGATTCATAGAAAATTGATTACAGTGTGAAATCCAGATCAACGTTTCTGAGAAGATGCTTTACGTTTGATTCGTGGGCTTAGACTCGTGAATGTTTGTAATTATCAATTGTTACAGTTAGATAAAAAAAATAAATCAAAGAAATCTGATAAAATCCCTCTCGGCTTCGCCGTATCTCCCTTTAAAAAGGGAGGACAAGAATTAAAAGAAAAGGTGCAGCTTTTTGATTTTTCTGCTGAGACTTGGGAATCTATCAAAAAAAATACTCCACTTCTAGCTCATGTAGCTAAAGAACGTATCAAAGAAGAACTCTGTAAACCATTTATAAAATGAAATCCCTTTGCTTTTGTTGTTCTTCTCGATGCCACTGGAATGATTCCAATTTTATTCCCAGCATTAGCAAAAACTAAATTTGTGGATCAGCCGATTCGTTACCATGCGTTTGATGTATATACTCATATAATGCTTTCACTTAAAGCAATTCAAGAAATGAATTCTGATTATTTGGTGC
>Ga0265299_10003001_pt1 | contig 16792 bp, 18 predicted proteins | sample AusTroGonzalo_MG_4_FD_193485 | JGI IMG/M metagenome (GOLD analysis project Ga0265299, IMG submission 193485) | Bovine rumen microbial communities from tropical cattle in Woodstock, Queensland, Australia - Gonzalo_02 | ecosystem: Host-associated > Mammals > Digestive system > Stomach > Rumen ... | reverse complement strand
ATGATGTAGCGGTAAGTACCTGCGAATGTGCCAATCTTCTGTAGTTTCTCGTTTGCTTTTACTTTCAGCATAATTGTTTAGATTTAATGGTTAATAATAGTTGGTTAATTTGTAAATTATTTTCTCCTTGTCATTAGAGCGGGATTTTTACTGCTACGTGAGGCAAAACTCTTTAGTGCACGTGGGAATTTTTTCCGCCTCGTGTGGGAGTAATTTTTATCCCTTTCTTTTGACACTGCAAAGGTACAACAATTTCTTTGTGGTGTAAAACATATTCAAAAAATAAGCACGCAAAAAAGCACGCATCTTTTTCGTCGATAAACGAAGACGGCATATCACATATCATGCATATCATTTGCATTTTTGTTATTGTAGTATCAAATAGGGAATATTTATCTTTATATTATATATAATAATATATATTATTATATATAATATAAAACATTAATAACACACTTGATACGCTTTTCATTTTTCCAAATGATATGCATGATATGTGATATGCATGATATGTGATACGCATGATATGTGAAATGTTTCTTATCCCACTATCCATACTGCAAATGTTGACTTTCTCACCTGAATAAGTTGACGCTTTTCCTAAGATAGTTGACTCTACAAAAATCACAAAATCACAAATCACATTTACGTTTTGCGTTATGCCACCGTGAAAATATCTTACCAAAATTTTACTTTAATAATATTTATATAAAGTAAACCTAAATCGCCCTTTGTTTTCTGTCAATTTACCAAATGTGATTTGTGATTTGTGACGCCGTTCGGCAATAGGCACTGTGTCTTTTCCTGAATACGGTGGTTCTTCTGTAATTTAGTTGAAAATACGATTGAACTTCAGTACTTTAATGCCATCGACAAAGTAAAAATAACAAACATATCGTTTTTACTTAGTCGAAAGCATTTTTCTGCTATAAAATTTGGATCTTCTCTTGATTTTCACTAATTTTGTAGCCAAGTACTACTAATGAATATATATGAAGAAAGAAGAGATTATAGCCCTGTTTAAGAGTTACGAAGAAGCGGTCTGTAAGATAGATGAGACCGAATGTTGGAGTGCACGTAGTTTGTGCACATTATTCGGGTACACCCAATGGCGCAATTTCAACAATGTAATTGACAAGGCAAAAGAGGCTTGCAACAATGCCGGTCAGTCGGTTGCTGATCATTTTGCTGACGTCAGCAAAACGATACCAATGCCCAAAGGTGCAGAGAAAGAAATCGATGACGTTATGCTCACTCGCTATGCCTGCTACCTTGTGGCGCAAAATGGTGACCCACGTAAACCTCAGATAGCTTTCGCACAGACCTATTTTGCTGTGCAGACACGTCGTGCAGAGCTAATAGAACAACGTCTGTTGGAGGTGGAGCGTGTGAAGGCCCGTGCCAAGTTGCAGGAGACTGAGAAGAAGCTTTCGGGCATCCTCTATGAACGTGGTGTAAACGACCAGACCTTTGCTGTCATCCGTTCCAAAGGCGATCAAGCCCTCTTCCGTCTCAGCACCAATATGATGAAGCGCAAGATGGGTATGCCGCAAAGCCGTCCCCTTGCCGACTTCCTTCCAACCATCAGCATCAAAGCCAAGGATTTTGCTGCTGAGATGACCAGCGTGAATGTACAGACCAAAGACCTTCACGGAGAAGTCTCTATCACCAAGGAGCATGTCGATAACAATGCAGCCGTCCGCAAGATGCTGACAGAGCGCGGCATCATTCCCGAAGACCTGCCTGCAGCTGAGGATGTGAAGAAAGTGGAGAGACGTCTAGCCAGTGAAGAAAAGAAGATGCTGGGAAAGAAGAAAAAGTAGGGCTTATTCTTGAAGTAATTCCCGCCACCCTATAATAATAACTAATCAGCACCCCTCCCAAAAAGGTGCTGATTTTTTTTATTATAGTCAGGAATAGCTGAAAAGTTTACGTTTGCGTTATTGTTGAAAAGCAGATGTTCGGAAATCCCGAACAACTGCTTTTTCCCTTCTGTCAAAAAATTCTTCATTCTTCACTCTTGACCTTCGGTCGAGCCTGCTCACGCTCGGAATAGCTCAAACCAGTTTGACTCTCCTCTCGCTCAATCGCAGCCTTCACTCTTCGTTCTTCATTTCTTTTTTCCGAAGGAAAATAGACGAAGCATTCGTCTATGGAGTAGCGAAAATATGCTGGTGCTTCTTGGCGGATGATTTCAACAACTCGCCCCGTCAGTTCGCCGTATAGCTCATAGTTACTGCTGAATACGGCTATGTCCTTGTCGGGCCATTGCTGCATCATCTTGAAGTAAGGCATTCCTGCCTTGATGCCCAGGGCTTTGGCTTCATTAGAACGTGCGACAACACAGCCGTCATTGTTCGACAGAACAACAACGGGCTTTCCGTTCAAGTCCGGGCGAAACACTCGCTCACAACTTACATAGCAGTTATCGCAGTCTATAATGCCGTACATACGTTCCTTTGTTTACCGTTTACGGTTTACTGTTTACGTTTTATTTTAGTTTAGAGTTTAGAGTTTAGAGTCAGTTTATTTAGTTTAATGTTTAATCAGTTATTACTTTCAACTCTCAACTTTCAATTAAATTGAGCGGTTAGCGTTAACGTTATCGTTGACGTTGTCGTTGACGTTCACGTTGATTAACGCCAAGCTTTTATTGTCCAAACAACAACGCCCCAAACTTCAAAATTGTCGCTTTCATCTATGCGGATGGGCTTATACTTCTTGTTGGCTGGACGCAGCTCAATGTATCCGTCCTTCTTGTGTTTCAAGTCAAGATACTTTATCGTAAATTCGTTATTTATGTATGCCACAATCACATCGCCGTTTCTGGGCTCCAGACTACGGTCAATGACAGCTATATCTCCATGGCAGATTCCTGCTTCCTCCATGCTGTCACCATCCACACGGCCATAGAACGTAGCTTCAGGGTGCTTTATGAGGTCACGGTTAAAGTCCAGACTCTCGTGCATATAGTCCCCTGCAGGTGAAGGGAATCCTGCTTTTACTCCAGGAGCAAAAAGCAAATCAAGTTTCTCCTTGAAATCCCCCTTTATAAGGTGTACCTTTGACATATAATTCTTGTTTGTTGATGCAAAGTTACGAAAAACTGATATATTTCTTCAACTTTCATTCTTTCATTCTTTCATTTTTATTTGTAACTTTGCCATGACACATGACCGCGTACATATATTTACACGCGCTTATGCTCTACCCGAACAACTGCTTTTTCCATTCCTTTTCTAAAATAAATTTGAATTTATTTTGAATTATACTCACTAAATCGTACTTTTGTAGGCGAGTACTGTATATATGTCATGTTTGACGCGCGCGTATGCGTGTTCCCTGAGCGCAGGGATGCAGTATGTTTTTTGATGGTAAATATAATTTGATTTAACGATTATTGCGTTTAATCATCCTTGCTTTGAATGATGAAGCTGAATTAGGACCCAGATATAACATCAGTTCAGACAAGACGATGGATGTTTACGCTCTTCAAACGGAGGGCGTGGACAGTTTGGTTTTTGTCTGATGTGGGCAGTCCTAAGCCTTGCTTCACAATTTCCTCTTCCATGCCCTCTTTTATTCAGAAGAATAGAAGGGCTATTTATTAGCCTTATTGCTAATAAAATATATAAGATATGGAATTACAAAAACTATTTAATACTATAGTAGATTTTGCTAAAGAGTGTGGAATGGATCCTAAAACTAATAGCAATCAAAGGGGTAATGCAATAGTTCGAGATAATGCAACAGGAAAACAGAATAATCGTGAAGAGTATCTAAAAGGTGCATATTTTGGATTTATTCGTGATGAAGAAGAGTATAGTGGTGCTTTTCATGATTTTTCATTAGCAATATTTCCTCAAATAGATGATAAAGCATGTGTTATAGCTTTAGGAGTAGGTTCACTTGGTTTTCTTAATGACTATGATATAGCTTCATTGCCTTGGGTTAGGCGTATGTTTTCTAAACTGCGTAGGGAGGGTAGAAAAACGTATTTTAAAAATGACTTTAGTGATATAGAAACATCGTCATTAGATTTAATGACTGAAATAAAAAATAATTATCCTGACCTTAAAAAAGTTATTGATAATTATAAAAAAGTTTTGCCTGCTGCTGAGATTATAGATTTTTCTGATGAGAAAAATGACGCAGAGAATATTGAGACAATGAAACAATGGTTAGCAACATATGCCTTTATGAGAAACTGGCCCAATAAAAGCCAACTGAAAAAAGTAAAGGAGTATTTGCCAAAGCCCCAAAGAAATATTCTTGAGACTGAAGATATATATAAAATACTTATAAAGGATCATTTTGTTGTGCTTCAAGGTGCTCCTGGAACAGGAAAAACTTATTCAGCCTTAGAGATAGCAAGTAAATTTGATAAGGTCTTCTTTGAGCAATTTCATGCAGAGACAACATTCTCAGATTTTATTTATGGCATAAGACCTAAACTTAAGATAGACTCCTTGGCTTACGAAGCTAAAAAAGGTGTTCTTTTAGATGCAATAAAAGAGGCAAAAGTTGACTCCAACCAGAAAGTAATATTGATTATTGATGAGATTAATCGTGCTAATCTTTCAAATGTGTTAGGGCCAGTGTTTTATCTTTTTGAGAAGAACGCTTCGAACCACTCTTATTGTTTTAAAGTAGGGGACGAAAGTATTGCAAAACTGCCAGAAAATCTTTATGTTATTGCTACAATGAATACAGCAGACAGAAGTCTTGCTGTTGTTGATTTTGCTTTACGTAGGAGATTTACATGGCTAACTCTTCGTCCTCATTCCTTGAAGGATAATTTTCAGAATGATTATTTCGAAGATTTTGATAACATTTTCCAAAAGTATGCATCTGATGACGAATTAAATCTTCAGCCAGGCCAATCTTACTTTATTGCCAAAGATGAAACAGAGATGAAGCAACGTCTTGAATATGAGTTGTTACCACTAATAAAGGAATATATAAATGAAGGCTATCTGGTTAAAGCAAAAGACGAAATCAGTAACTATTTCTACAACAAACTAGGTGTGCTGATGTATGAGTAAAAAACAGTTCTCAACATTTACATTTCCTGTACTCCAAAATAAAACTCTATCTTTCTCGGATTTGAATGAGGTTTGGGGAGAAGACAAACGTTTCCCTGAAACTGCTGTTCAGAAATTCCTTTTGCGTAATTCTGAGGTTCTTAAGTTTATGGAGGTTGATGCTGTCGGAGAATATTCTGATAGCGGGAAATATGTGTTGAAACTGACTACGTCAAAATATATTGGTTGTGTACCCTTGCTATCGCCTAGTACAGGTTTACCTTCTGGCAATATGATTATAACAGGGCGCTTTGGCGAAGATGTTTCAGAACTATTGTCGATAATTGGAGATTTTGTTGAACCTGAGTTTAGTGAAAAGCTGAAGTTAACGGTAGGTAGCTTTATTAAACCGCCTTTATATTTTGAATGTCAGAACTTTATTGATCGATATATTGAGGCAAAGAAATATAAATGGCGTAAATTTGATAACATTGAAAGAATAGAATCAAGACCGACAAATTCTACTAAATGGGATAAGTATGCTAATCATAGCTATGATCCGCGCAATACATTAAAATATCCCAATAGTTGTAACATCTTGTCAAAGAACCACAGAGAATGGGAAGAGTTGAATTATGTACTCAATTTATGTATTGAGGAAGTAATGTCATCGAGGACTCCAATACGTTCACGTATGGCATATATGAATAGGATAACTAGCTTGTTGAATACATATAATCAAAACTCTTTACCGATTGTTTCTGAGATTAAAATACATATGTCTGATCCTATTGTCATTAAGAAACTGAAAGAAGTAGCAAATAGAGTATTGCAGAATGCATCTAGCTCTCAATCTGCTTGGAGACTGGATTATGCAGAATTCTTTGAACGTTATGTGCAATATCTTTTAAAAGAAGTAGCACGATCTAAGGGTGCACGAATTATATGTAATCCTCATTTTCCAGTATATGGCAACAGACCTGCTTGGGCCCTTAAATATATAGAACCTGATATTATAATAGATAAATCAGATGTTCAATATATAGTTGATGCCAAGTATAAATCTCATATTTATCAAGTTAATAGTGATAGCGAACAACTGAGAGAAACATTTCGCGAGGATTTTCATCAGGTACTAGCATATTCTTCCTTTGGCGGAAATAGACAAAAGAATGTAATGCTAATATATCCTTCTGATAATTTTGTACATCGTGAACTTGATGTTGTTAGCGGCATTAATAGTTATTCGTCAAAGGCATATCTTGTTGGAATACCGTTGAAAAAGGCGGATATGGAAGATACAAAAAAGAAATTGTCTGAACTTATTCGTATGTAGTCTTCTCTATTAATGTCTCTAAGTTCCATCCGCATAAAGAAATGAAAAAGTCATCAGGGTCTTCACTTTTCAGAGATGCTAGCAATAAATGGTGTGCTTTTTTATGATATGCTTCATCATCTGAGTTTATTTCATTAAGCAGGGTTTCGTAGAAATTCTCAAGAAATTCTTCAGATGCATTTTCAATAATTGCTTCTATTTGTTCTTTATCCATTTTTTTTTGCAAAGATAAAGTATTCTAGGGTGATAGCCTGATTTTTTAACATATTCTAGGAATTGCCAGGATTTATAAAGAAATGGCAATAAACATCATTATTGAAAAGGGATAAAACTGTATTTGGGTATATATATGCTTAAAACATAAATTTATCATTAGATTGTATATATTCATAGCTATTTTATTTTCGGGATATAAAAACAATCAAATTTGATAAAAATCTCAGCTTGCTTGTTTTATTTCTCATTTTTATTTGTAACTTTGCCATGACACATGAGCGCGTACGTATTATATACACGCGATTATGCTCTACAAAAGACAACCTTAAGCCGATAGGCTAACAACATAACATCTCTCTGAGCAGTGAATAATGGATTACGTCGGTAATTTTATCATGCATAAGAATGTGGACTGGTCACTATTGAATGATGGGATGACCATTCCTGTGTCAGCATATGCTTTGTTAAAGACCTGGGACGAGTCCATTTTGATACATGGAGCATGTAAGAATATTAAGATATTGATTGGTGGTGAATTGTATGACGCCAAGTTAAAGAACCAGAACTTTGAACAGAGCAACTGGGCGTACCATAAGGATGTTATCCAGATACGCTATGGGCGACAATCGGATCTTGCCGTGAAATTGAGAGCTATTTTCAAGAAGAGTTACGATTATCTGTTTGCCCAAAAGCTGCTCTTGGGCAAAAACAAACGCCAGATACTTCTGCCCGACAATATTCATGAATACATTCAGCTGTACTTTACTACCTCGAACAACGTATTGTGTATGGAATGCTGTGCTGATGCAGATTACCAACGATTGGCGAATACTCTCACCGCCATTCCTGAGGAGGTTTATGAGTCTAGTGACGATGACAAGTTCTTCATGGCTGACAAGGCAGCCTCTGTTGTACAGAAAGAATTGCTTGTGAAATACCGTAAGATTGATCGTAGCATTATCCGTATGCTCAAAAAATACTATGATTATCGTGATGAAATTAGTGGAGAGAAGATTGGCGAACAATATGGCGAAAGCGTAGTGGAAGCACATCATATTGAATACTTCACTCAGTCGCAGAACAACGACTCTACAAATATCATTATTATTAGTCCTAATTACCACCGAATTATTCACAAGAATAATCCTCATTTCAATCGCAAGAAGTTCCAGTTCGAATTTCAGAATGGCGAAGTGCTGAAACTGAAGTTATATGAACATTTGAAAGTTTAATTACTCATGGAGATACTATCACATTTCAGAACCATAGAAGAGCTAACGAAAACACTCTCGCGAGAACAAGGATTGCTGACCGAAATGTTTGAGAAGCGAAAACTGATGAAGTTCCCGCAGGGGCTTGCTTTAGAACTGGTGGGAGGTAATGAAACCCGACTGAGAAAACTGCTGGATTATGGCGTGCTGGTGGAGGTTGGCAATGCAATAGAGATAGAGAGTGACTATCTAAACTTCTTTGAAGAAGTGTTGAATGTGAATGAGGAAATTAGTGTGCTAAGTGTACAGGAATGTATTAACACGCTCAAAGAATACATTGGCTATTTCTTACAAGAAACGAATGCCAACCGTAAGGCTGGATATCAAGATAGTGTGCGGCAGCTACTGAAGAAGACTGGATTTAGAACTCTGAAGAATGTGGTGGACCTGAAACGCAATATGGATAATGCGTATAAACAAGAGCCAAATTATATTATCAAGAAAAAGAAACTTCAGAACCTTGATGAGAAAAGCCATAGTATTCGTTCGATGATTCGTGAATGTGAGAAACTGATGGACAAAGAGTACGCTTTCTTTCTGATGGCCAATGATCCACACATGGCAAAGACTTGCAGCGACGTGAAACACGACTTTGTAGAGGCATACCATGCTCTAATGGAAATAGACAGGCAGATTATTGTCTATATCAACCAGATTGAACAACAGAACCAACTTTATAAGAAGATACGTAAGCTGAAATATCTGCAAGATCAATTGCTCATCAAGACAGATACAAATCTGCTACAGGTGCTGGATGAAAGTAATCCACTATGGATGGAATCCCGTCAGTACAGCAAAATAAGGCTTTCTCTAGAAATGCTTAGGGAGAATGACCAAATAGTAAAAATACTGAAGCGGATAGCCGATCGAAATGGACTGATTAAAACAACAAGAACAGAGGCAGCCCCTCTATCAGACGAAGACTTGCAAGACCATGTGCAACGGTTGAAGGATGTTGATCCTGCAGAAGTATGGAATGCTTTTGCTGCATCAAGCTATAACTTGTTTGAATTTGTTCTGAGATACGATTATAAGGTCAAGCGTGATATAGAAGACCACGCAGCTCTCTTTTGCCAACTGGTCATTATGCATCCTGAAGAATGCCGAATGACAGGGAAATACGCCACTTATCAAGACATTGAATATCCTATCATTTATGCGAAATAATACTCAACGAATATACGAGCGACTGAGCCGTGGAGAATTCCTTTCAGTAGATAGTGCCGATACCTCTATCCGTCATTTGTACGATGACATTGAGGAGAACTTCAACGATTATGCAGACTTCTTCTTGGATATAGGTCTGCAATTAGAGAGTGGCAACGGCTACTTTTATTTCTCACGTATTGGTGAGGGTAAGCAATCCATAGAACAGAAGTTGGAGAGTTTTTCGAAATGGCTTGATTACTTGGACTTCCTGAAAACCTATAATCAGTCATTTACGGCAGGCTATCAATTTCGAAAAAGCCATCTGATAGAGCAAATGAGCTTGGATATTGAACTAAAGGAGAAAGCAGGTCACCTTTTCAAAAAATATGGTGTTGGTTCTAATTTGGAGATAGTGAATAAACTGCTTCAGGAGATGCAAAGTATGGGCTTTGCCGAGTGTATTAGCGAACAGGATGAGACCTTTAAGATTATTTCTGCATTTCATTATGCCGAGGAATTGGTTAACATGATTCAAATAGCCAACGAAGATGAAATACCTGAATAAGATTATTTTTATTAATAGTGCCAATATTCCATACGCCGAGATTTCTGTAGATGGTAATGTACATTTTACTGGTACACAGGGCGTAGGAAAGAGTACGGTATTAAGAGCGCTGTTGTTTTTCTATAACGCAGATAAGCATCGTCTGGGGATACAGTCGGCTCAGAAGTCATTCGACGAGTTCTATTTTCGTCAGTCAAATTCGTATATTCTTTATGAGGTGATGCGTGACAATGATGCCTATACCATACTGGTAAGTCGATATCAGGGACGTGCTTCTTGGCGATTCATTGATGCTCCCTATCAGCGCGAATGGCTCATTGACGAGAATAAGCAAGTACTCAGTGATTGGGTGAAGATACGTGAGCGCATAGATAAAAGCGTGTCAGTATCTGCTAGAATAGATTCGGGCGTGATGTTCAAGGATATTATCTTTGGTAATACTCACGACCATAAATACGTCCGCTATGCCTTGGTGCAGAGTGCCCATTATCAGAATATTCCAAGGAGTATCCAGAACGTGTTCCTGAATACCAAACTGGATGCCGACTTCGTGAAGAATACCATCATACAATCTATGGCAGATGAGGATTTGCCCATCGATCTACAGACTTACAGACGACTAGTGACAGACTTTGAGCGAGAGTATGACGAAATAGATTGTTGGTTCAGACAAACACGTGACGGCAATTATCCTGTGCGCCAACAAGCATTGAAGATTGCTGAACAGGGAAGGCGGATTGTGGCACTCGATCAGCAATTGTTAGATGTATGGCGGATGTTGAATCACGCTGTGGCTGAAAGCGAAGAGAAGATACCCCTCTTGGATTCTGAGGCTACTGGACTAAAAACATACATCGACAAAGAGCGCCTTCGTGAAAAAGAACTTCAGGATGAATATGAGAAAGATAATAATACACTCTATCAAGAGTTGGGAGAAAAGAAGGGAAAACTGAAGGAAATAGCACAAGCAAGAAAGGATTTCGCAGCAATAGGAATCGAAGAGAAACTTGCATTGGCCGCTCGTGAAGAGAGCATCAAGCAGGAGTCAGCTGACAAGCAAATGCTATTGGATGACCTGTTGAAAACCCATGCGTCGATAGAGGAAAAATACAATATCGCCAGAGGAAAACTGGAGAATGCCCGACAGTCATTTGAAAATGCTCAAAAAGAAGCCTATAATCAGAAGCAAGAGTCATTGCAAAAGGAACGAAAGCAGTTGGAGGATGAACGAACGAAAAACAGAAACGCACTGATGGACGCCTTCAACAATTGGAGGCATGAATCGGATGAGCGATTGGAGTTGTTACAGAAAGAGCAAAACAGAACCGACAATGCCGTTAAGGAGTTGCGCCTGTGGCATCCAAAAGCAGAAGAAATGAACCAGATAAAAGAACAGCTTCTGCAATTAGAGGTTACGGAAAGGGAGAACGCGGCACAGCAGAAAGCCGTCAAAAGCCAGATCGCTCAGGTTACCACTGAATATGAGATGAAGGAGACTGAGTTGAAACAAGCATCGCTGCGTGAACAAGAATGCATGGAGGCTAACCGCAATCAGTACAAAGAGCAAATTGCCAAGATAGAGGAATTGCTATCTCATCTCGATGGCTCATTATATCAGTGGCTTACTCAGAATGCTGACGGATGGGAAAAGACCATCGGAAAAGTGGTTGACGAGGAGAGAATTCTGTATGCTGAAGGACTGGAGCCGCAAATAAGTGCTGCATCTGATACTTTATTTGGCGTTAAACTAAACATAGATAACATTGATGCCGTACATCGTACACCAGATGACTATCGGGATGAGAAGAATCGTTTGGAAGAGCAACTGCAGCAGACGAACCGAAAATTGACGCAGCTGCCCATTACCCTTCAAGAAGATATTTCGAAACTTGGAAAGAAATATGCTGTTCAGCTCAATCCGCTCCGTCAACAAGCAACATTGTTGAAAGTGGAAGAAGAGCAGATTCCCGTGAAGCGAAAGAATCTGCAAAACCAACAGCATCAGTTGGAGATGGAAGAGCAAGAGCTGATTGCACAAGAAAAGGATATCCGTGAACGATTCTTCAAAGAAGCCCTGTTGAAAGTGCAAGCAGAAAAAGATGCTCGTGAGACAAAAGAGACTAAGAACAAGAAAGAGCTCAAAGACCTTGACACTGCCTTAAACAAAACCTCAAAAGCCCTTGACGAAGAATTGCGTGCATTCAAGGAATTGCAGGCCAAAGAAGCAACCACTAGAAATCAGGAGTTCGATGCTCAAATGTCTCAACTTGATGAACAACAGAAAGCAGAACTGGCAGGGAAGGGTGTGGATGTGACACTGCTGGATCAATTTCGTAAGGCTATGGACGCTCTCAAGGAATTGTTGAAACAGATAGAAGAAGAACGCTCAATTGTGATCAAATATCATGATGCGAAGCAAAATCTATTTGCCAAGGAACCTGAAATCAAGAAGAACATCAAAGACATTGAGCATCAGCTTGTAATGATCCGACAGCGCTATGAAGACAAACGAATACGCATAGAGAAGAAACGGCAGGAGTTGGAAGAACGCCAGAAGATGATTCAGAAGGATTTGTCGCACAGACGCGAGGGACTGAACCAATATCATCAGATGGCGGAGAACGAACATCTTGTGCCAGACACATATCTATCAGACGACAAACAGATAGCTACCCATCAGGATTGTCAGCAACTTATCAGCCAACTGAGAGGAACAATCAATCAGAAACGGGAGACGATAGAAAAGCTGAAAGGTACTGTTATCAACTTCAATCGCAACTTCAAGCCTCAGAATGCTTTCCATTTCAACACGATGCCCGTAACGGATAATGACTATCTCCAGATTGCGGTTGACTTGCAGGACTTCATGGACAACAACAAAATTGAAGAATTCCGCCATCGTACCAGTGAACACTATAAAGATATTCTGGGTCGCATCTCAATGGAAATTGGTGCGCTAATGAAGCGTAGATCGGACGTTGACAGCGTGATACTCGACATCAACAAGGATTTTGTAGAGAAGAACTTTACTGGTGTCATCAAGAGTATCGAACTTAGAGCGAATGAGTCTTCAGACAGACTAATGCAGTTGCTTATGTCCATTCATGACTATACTGTGGAGAATGCGTTGTCGATTGGTGAACTCAACCTTTTCTCCAGCGACAATCGAGATGAGGTGAATCGAAAAGTCGTGGATTATTTGAAGAGTCTTTCCCATCAGTTGCAGGATGAACAAAGCCGACCGACGGTCTCTCTAGGTGATGCATTCCGTTTGCAGTTCCGAGTAAAGGAAAACGATAATGACACCAACTGGGTAGAACGCATCAATAATGTAGGGTCTGATGGAACAGACATTCTGGTGAAGGCTATGGTAAATATCATGCTTATCAATGTATTCAAAAAGAAGGCAGAACGAAAGAGCGGTAATTTCATCGTGCATTGTATGATGGACGAAATTGGGCGACTTCATCCAAATAACATCAAGGGCATCCTACAGTTTGCTAATTCACGTAACATCTATCTCATAAACAGTTCACCAACATCTTATAACCCATACGATTACAAATACACATATCTGCTTAGTAAGTATGGTCTGAAAACAAGGGTAGATAAATTGTTGAAAAGAACAAAATAGAACGGAATTATGGTAATAAGTGCATCCATACAAGCGTTGATTTCTGGTGAGCAAGTAGCTGGTTCAAAGTTAAATAGCAAGTTGCTGGATGAACTAATGGCTGAAAGGTTACTGTTTGTCGAAACTCACGGTTCTAGGAAATCATATCGTGCCCGTAACATTGAGGCCTTGAAAAGACATCTCATAGACAAGGATGAAAACTATCGAATACTTGAAGTCCAATGTTCCGACTCTCGTGCTTCAATGGCAGCAAACACAGGAAACTCCAAGTTAGTGGCGGTTCGTTCGTGCCCTGGATTCCCTATTAATAGTTACGATCCTATAATATGTTCACTTCGTGGTGATGCGTTTGTGGTAAATCCACCTGAAGGTAGTTTTGTGTTTGTAGATAAATGGCAGCAATTTGATATTCCTGAAGAGGTTGTTGTGGTGGGCATAGAAAATATGGAGAATTTCCGTATGATTCGCCAACAAAGAAGATTGTTTGAATCTTTGTTGGGAGACAATCCTTTGCTTTTTGTTTCTCGCTATCCGCAATCGACAGATTTGCGCAAATGGCTTCAGGGTATTTCGAATAAGTATATTCACTTTGGTGATTTCGATTTGGCAGGAATTCATATCTTCATAACAGAATTTTATAAGTACTTAGGACATCGCTCATCCTTTATGATTCCTTCTGACATCGAATGCCGAATAGCTAATGGTTCAATGGCTCGTTACAACGAACAGTATGGTAAGTATCATTCACTTCGATGTGACATTCCTCTTCTACAATCTCTCATAGATATTATTAACAAATACCATCGTGGATATGACCAAGAAGGATACATTTGTTAACTTATTCAAACGATGTAGTAATATCATTCTATTTGTTTGTATCTATGCTTGCTGAATAGAAAAATATGGCACTACCGAAGTTTATCATAACAATAGAACTAGAAAATAATCTTAAATTGTAATTTTTATGCGTAAAATTGACACTTATCTAATTAAATGGTATGGGCCTTTTGATAATAGGAAATTAATGATGAAGTGGGAAGAGGCTCATCCAGAAATTTTTAACTTATATGTTTTTCAAGCAAAGCAAAAAGGGAGAAAAGACAGGTATTATTGCGGTATGGCTTACGAACAATCCATAGGGAAAAGGATGTCGAATCATGACCATCGTATACATGATTTCGAGAATGAAAGATACTCGGTACAAATATGGATTGGTACAATACTCAACAAGAAAGCCAATGAGTCCGATGTAAGAATTTGTGAAAATATCATCACAAGTGAACTTGCTAGTATAGGTGTTGGTGAAAAGTATCTTGAGAATAAGAGAAACAAAAAGCCACCTATTAATGACGTATATATTTTCAATGAATGGTTAAGAGAAAATGATGAAAGTTACATAATGAGAAGAAAGAGAAATAGTGTTCCTTCAACCATTCCTGAAGCTATGGTATATTATAGCGGAAACAAATCCTTATGGGGTATTGGTAAACTAAAAAAGATTGGAGATTTATAATGTGATAATATCGGCGAATCGGTACCAAAAGTTCATTTGGTTCTGCTAGGTGATAGGGGATAGGTTCCTGACTCGTTCCGCAGCCTTCAATTTTCAACTTGAAATACCATGTGGATTATAGTTGCGGTCATATTAATTTTTGTGTTTTCTGGAGCGTTGGATAAGGCTTCAAAGAAAACGAAGTGGACAGAAGACGATGATTGGGCACAACTTGATGAAGATTTGGAGTAATTTCAAAATGATATACCATGGACGATTTAGGTGATTTCATAGCATTCGATACCTTCTTCGGAGGCGGAGGTTCATCTGGAGGAAGTAGTAGTGGAGGAGGGGACGGGAATCCCAATGGATGCCAGGTGGGATGTTTGACACTCTTGCTTCTGTTCCTTATGTTCGAGATTTTTGTGATTTACCTTAGTGACTAATAATTATGGTTCATGGTTCAGGGTTCATGGTTAATGAGGTCTGAAGTCTGATGGCTGAGGTCTGATGGCTGATGTAAGAGGGAAGAAGGAAGATGTTAGATGTATGATGGCTGATGTATGATGCATGATGTAAGAGGGAAGAAGGAAGATGTTATTTATGGTTAATGGTTCATGGTTAAGGGTTAAGGGTTTATGGTTCAGGATTTCAAGATTTATAATCAGAAAACTTATTTTATAAGTTAATTATTTGGTGTTTTTGTAGAAAGTATGTACTTTTGCATCAGATAACTTATAAGTTAAGTGCAAGGAAGAGATGAAGCAAGAGTACAGTATAGAATTGCTGGAAGAAAATGATAAAGTCAACTTCTACAGCATCAAGATGGCTGGAGAGGAGTTGACAGAATTAGAGGCTTTTTTTGAAAAATTCCCTGAAGGGTGCGAATACGATGATGATATTGATGTCATAATCTCCTGGATAGACCAGATAGCGGAACGTGGCGCTTTGGAGCGATACTTTCGTCCTGAAGGGAATTATGGTGATGGTGTTGGAGTGATTCCAATTGAAGTTGGGAATAAAATCAGATTGTACTGTTTGCGACTTTCCGACAAGATTCTTGTATTTGGAAATGGTGGTGTAAAGGACGCAAGAAGTTGGCAGGAAAGCAAGACGTTAGCTCCATACGTAAAGTTGCTGATAGACACGAGTCGTTTTATATCTTCTAGAATTAAAGATGGAACGATGGTGCTTGTAGATAAAGAAATCATGGGAAACATAAATTTAACAAGGTATGAAAAGGTGTAGCATTTTAGAGGAAAGACGTAAGCGGGTGAATCCAGAAATCCGTCAGTCGGTTGCTCTGTCTTTCCGTATCGTAGACAGAATACATGATATTCTGCAGGAAAAAGGTCTGAAACAAAAAGATTTGGCTCTGCGCTTAGGTAAAAGCGAAGCAGAAATCAGCAAGTGGATGCGTGGTACACACAACTTCACGATTGACACGTTGGTTTCTATAGAAGAAGCCCTTGATGCCACCATTGTTCAGGTGTATCATCCTTATACCTATACGGAAAGTGAATATAGGCCAATGGTAATGGCTGAACCAGAAGAGTTGTATAACAATAAGACATAAATCTCAGCAAACAAAATGCAAAATCCTCTAATACCATGTGAATAATAGAGAGGAAGAAGTAAGATGGGATTTGATGTAGCTTAGTAGCTTATTGGCTTAGTTGCTTAACGGTTAGCGGTTAGCGATTACCTGAGCTTCATTGTCAGTTCTTTCTTCTTTGCCTTAAAAATGTGCGATTTCTGTTAATTATAAAAGATAAATCAAATATTTCTTGTATTTTTATCCATTATAAAAGATAAAAATGTTATTTATGGTTCAGGGTTCAGGGTCGTTGAGAATTGAAAGTTGAAAATTAGACTTTAGACGCTAGACTTTAGACTTTAGTTAACGATAACGTCAACGACAACGATAACGTTAACGCTAACCGAAATACGGATTCGATAACCGATAACCGCTCAATTTAATTGAAAATTGAAAATTATTTTTAAAAGGTCACGCAGAAATTGCGGAACAGCGAGAGCAGAGTCAAACTTGTTTGAACTATGCCGAGTCGTGACGCGATAAGACAATAGTCAAATCGCAGAAATCG
>Ga0265299_10003000_pt1 | contig 16793 bp, 11 predicted proteins | sample AusTroGonzalo_MG_4_FD_193485 | JGI IMG/M metagenome (GOLD analysis project Ga0265299, IMG submission 193485) | Bovine rumen microbial communities from tropical cattle in Woodstock, Queensland, Australia - Gonzalo_02 | ecosystem: Host-associated > Mammals > Digestive system > Stomach > Rumen ... | reverse complement strand
AGAGAAGCAGTCTCATTGCCTTCGGCATCGTAGCCGATAGCTTTCACTGCGAGGAAGCTGTCGCCGGCGAGAGGGCCGAAATAGCCGTCACCGAAGATTGCCGAATTGGCCATGTAGTCTGTCATGATGTATTCGAGACTTTCAATGGTCCTTGCCTCGCCGTCAGAGAAAGACAGGCCCGACAAGAGATCTTCGCCACCATAGTGGACGACGAAATTGCGGCCTGTAGGAGGCGTTGCCGGGACTTCGAGCTGCCTGAGATAACCGGCATCCTTGAAGTCGGGATTTACATAATTTGATATGGCTTCTCCGCCTGAAGAGAAGCTGACTGAACCCCAGTATGAACCGAATCCGTTGAATGCAAGCTTCGTTATGGGGTCTTCCCATGTATAGTCGGCATTGTACGTATAGGTCTCCGGATCCATCGGGCCGTAGAGCAGGTCACCGCCATACTCGGGGCTGTCAATAAGGGTATCCCAGTAAGATCCGTTGACATCGAGGATGTTCATGGCTACGGAGAGCGTCAGCACCACGAGGTTGTTGCTGCCTGCTGTGCCCACGACAATCACAGTTCCCTTGCGGGCGGCATTGGCTGCGATGTTCGGGGCGCCAACAGTCAGGAGGCCTCCCTGCTCGCTTGCAGTCCACCCGGCAGGAGCGAATGCATCGATGATATCCACTCCGCTGACATTGGTCGGGAACACCCAAATCAAACCGCGGTCGAACACTGCGGTCTTGCCTTCCCAGAGCTTGGTCTCGATGATGCTGGAAGATGTTCCATCTTTGCCATCGTTGCCATTGTTCACGCTGACGGTGCTTCCGTCGCTCATGGTAAAGGTATAACCAGTTTCTGTCTTGGTCACGGACTTGATGACCTTACCTGCTTTAAGGTCGTTGAGTACGGTGTTGACTTCCTTGAGTTGCTCCTTTAACTCTGCAATGGAAGTCTTGAGGGCAGAATCGTCGTAGCAGGATGCCACGGTGACAACAGCCAGTGCGGCAACTGCCATAAATTTCAAGAATCTTTTCATTTCAATAAGTTTATAAACAATAATGCATAGGTTCAACTTCAGCGCAATGAAGTCACGGCTGTGCAGGATGAATGAAAAGATAAAAGAAGCTGTCTTCTTATTCTTACGCCCATATACCCGCAGGCAGTAAAAACATTGCCGCTTGCAGGCAGGTCTTCTGGCTTGCTCCTTCCGCAGCGCCTTCCCGACATGAAGTCAGTGGCATAGAATGCCGCGAATTGTCCGCCTCTAAAGAGGCTGGAGCTTACAGCAGCGGGAACTGCACAGGTCTTTCACCTGTTTCCCTTTTAATCCGTCAAATCCACATCGGAAGACGGAACCTGAAAGCGGTACAAATATATGAATTATTTTGAATGAAATGTTACTTCTTGTAAGAAATCATTTCAGTAGTCGACTCTATTTTCCCCTTCTTGTCGTATGAGATTGACTTTATCTCGCCCATTCCGGGGATAATCCAGCTTTTGTCCGTGGTCTTTTCTGTTTGGGACAGCAGCAAGACAGACATTTTCAATGTGGTGGTTCCCTCAAGAATGAAAGTGTCGAAAGAGCCGGTCTGCAGCGACAGGCGTTCCCGGCCGGATATGCGACGGTTCGTATCTTTTATTGTCATTTTGGCTTTGACGCCTTCGATACTGATGTCAGCCTTGATCTCACTGTCCGGCAGTTTCTGGCCGACTGCCAGTTGTAACGGAATGACATCGTCGTCACCGGTGAAAGTCACGTCCAGTTTATGACCGTCAAATTCCTTTTCCATCGACTTGACGGCGGCGGCGAAGTTCTCTTTGGGAATAATCAGGCTTTTGTCAGTATATATTATCGTAAGGGTGACGCTGCTCTCGACCGGCGCGGCGTCTATTTTATCTTTTGTGGTACTGTTGGCCGTAAGGGTCAAAACTGTCCTGCCTCCCGTCTCCTGCCTGCCCGTTATCCTATATACGGTGCGGTCGGCAACCCACCCCTCCGCTGTCGTGGTTTCGAACACCTGCTCCGCGCCTATGGGGTCATTCTTGCTGAAGGCCTGGGCTTCCGCCAGCAAAGGCATGGCAAGCACCATTACGGCCATAAAGATCTTTTTTGTCAGAGCCATGATTGAAAAGTATTGGTCAATTATGCCGCAAGGTACAAAAGATGATTCAACAATTTTTTCCAGTTTCATAAAAATTGCTACATTTGCAACCTGAAACACGGGAAGTGGCGCAGTTGGTTAGCGCGCTGCGTTAGGGACGCAGAGGCCGGGTGTTCGAGTCACCTCTTCCCGACTAGTTGATAATCAGGGCATACGGGAAGTGGCGCAGTTGGCTAGCGCGCTGCGTTCGGGACGCAGAGGCCGGGTGTTCGAGTCACCTCTTCCCGACATTGAGCTTCGCGCATCAGCGAAGCTTTTTTTACAAATACAAATCTGGAAAATGAAAAACAATCTTGTTCCTGCCGATACGGCTCGCGAAATATTTCAAAAAAGCGGTCTTCCCTGCATCGGCAAATCCGGAATCCGTGAAATCAAACGTCTCGCAGAGAATCTTGAAGCAGCCAGCGGAGTACATTTTATCCACATGGAGATGGGTAATCCCGGCCTGCCTGCGGCTCAGATAGGAGTCGATGCCCAGATTGCAGCCCTCAGGAAGGGCGTGGCCGCCTCCTACCCCGATATCGACGGCAGCAAGGAACTGAAAAGGGAGTCATCCCGCTTCATTAAAAAATTCCTCGACCTTGACGTTTCCGGAGAGAACTGCCTGCCCACCGTGGGCTCGATGCAGGCTGCCTTCACTTCGTTCATGATTTGCAGCCGGACCCGCAAGGAACGCGACACCATACTTTTCATCGACCCCTGCTTCCCGGTACATAAGTACCAGAACAAGATACTCGGGGTTCCGGTGGAGGCTTTCGACATTTATGACTGGCGCGGCGAAAAGCTTCGCGACAAGCTCGAAAGCATCCTTTCCACCGGCAGGATACACAGTCTCATATATTCCAATCCCAACAATCCCTCCTGGGTCTGCCTGACGGACGAGGAACTGAAGATCATCGGTGAGCTGGCCGGCAAATACGATGTAATAGTCATTGAAGACCTGGCATATTTCGGAATGGACTTCCGCAAGGATTACAGCCATCCGGGAGTGCCTCCCTTCCAGCCCAGCGTGGGAAAATACACAGACAATTACATCCTTCTGATATCAAGCTCCAAAGCGTTCAGCTATGCTGGCGAGCGCGTGGCCATTCTTGCCATTTCCGATAATCTGGCAAAGCGGCACTATCCCGACCTGCTGCGCTTCTTCAATGCAGACACCTTCCGTAACGCAGTGGTGTTCGGCGGGCTCCACCCGCTCAGTTCCGGCACTTCCCACTCCGCACAGTATGCGCTCAGCGCAATATTCAAGGCCCTGAACGACGGAGAATACAATTACCGGGAAGAAGTGCTCGAGTACGGACGAAAGGCCCGGCTTATGAAGAAAGCCTTCACTGACAACGGTTTCGTGATAACATACGACAAGGACCTCGGGGAGGATGTGGCCGACGGCTTCTATTTCACTTTCGGCTACCCGGGTTTCACCGGGCCGGATCTGCTTGAGGAGCTGCTTTACTACGGCATCTCCGCCATCTCGCTGTGGACCTGCGGAAGTACCAGAGAAGGACTGCGTGCCTGCTCTTCCCTCATCCCCAACGAGGACATCCCGCTTCTGGCAGAGCGTCTGGCCCTCTTCCGGGCAGACCACTGACCGCATGACGATCGTTTTTTTACGTAACGAATTGCAATTGTTACATCAGGAATCGTTTTTTTACGGGATTGTTCAGGGAAACTAACGAAATTTGATATCGCTAAATCTGAACCATGGGAAAGTTATACGACCGGCTTGCCAGGGACATTCGCATCAAGGAATGGCTGAAAGCATGCATGAACTGCGGAGTCTGCGTTTCTGTCTGTCCCGCAGCCGAATTCTACAACTACAGTCCTAAAAACATAGTCAACATAGTCCAAAGTCAGGACGATGAGCAGATAGAGGCTCTGCTCAAGAGCGATACCATCTGGTATTGTGGTGAATGCATGTCCTGCATGACCCGCTGTCCCCGCAAGAATGCAGCCGGGCAAATCATTATGGCCTTGCGCTCGCTCAGCATCGAAATGGGCTATTTTGCAGAAAGCGAGAAGGGACGCCAGCAACTGGTACTTCAGAGAGCCCTCTGCGGCAACATCCTCAATTACGGATACTGCATTTATCCCCGCACCTTCAATTATGAAGACCACCCTGAATCCGGCACGATCGGCAAATGGCTTGGCAATAATCTCGAAGAGGTTCACTCAAGGCTGGGCAGCAACCTTGAGCATGACGGCCCTGGCGTGTTGCGCAAGATTCCGAAGGAATCGCTTGACGAACTAAAGTCGATCTTTGACGTCACCGGAGCAACTGCCAGAATGGAAAAGGTGGAGGAAGTATCCCGCCGCAAGGCCGAAGAGATGGGGCTGGATATGGATGAATACAGCAAACGCGCATTCACCTACGCCGGCAAAGGACACACACACGAATAATAAATTAATATGATATATCAGGGTAAACAGAAAATCTGGGCAGACTACCAGAAAGAGATTCCGGACGACCACTGGTTCTATGTCCGCAGCTGCATCCGCCAGAACTTCTTTCCGGCGTCTGAAGTAACTATGCTCAAGATATTCCGGGAGATGCTTGGCAAGGATATGTATGAAACTCCCCACCATACCACATGCGGCGGCATAGCATATCACAATGAGTGTATCCCTCAGGAAACGCAGATGGCAATCATTGCCCGTCAGTTTGCGCTGATGACCGAGGCTGGTTATGAGAACTACACCTGCAGTTGCATCACATCCTTCGGACTGTATTGCGAAACCATCGAGACTTGGCACGAAATGCCGGAAGTTCTGGAGCGTACACGCGAGAACCTCTGGAAGGCTTGCCGAAGAGAGTTCAACATCCCGAAGTATCTGGCTCACACCAGTGACCTGGTCTTCAAGTTTCGCAAGGAAATTGGCGCTTTAGCCAAATACAGGCTGGTCAACAAAGACACCGGAGAACCTCTGAGGGTCGTCGAGCACATTGGCTGCCATTACGCAAAGATGTTCCCCTCAAAAGGCGTCGGAGGTGCAGAATACCCTTACGTACTGGTGGGTATGGCAGAAGAATGGGGAGGCAACGTGATTGACTACCCCGAACGCCGGCACTGCTGCGGATTCGGGTTCCGCCAGTACCTCGTCAGAGCAAACAGGGGCTATTCAGTGTCCAATACCCACAAGAAATTCGAATCGATGGAGCCATTCCACCCCGATTTCATTGTAACCAACTGCCCCGGCTGCCCCTACTTCCTCGACCGCTGGCAATATGTCATTGCCGAACAGACTGGCAAGACCTATGGCGGCAACGGTCAGGGAATACCGGTGCTGACTTACGAAGAAATGGCCGGCCTGGTGCTTGGACTGGATCCCTGGGATATCGGTATGCAAGTTCACCAGATTGCAGTCGAACCACTGCTCGACAAGATCGGCATAGAATACGACGAAAGCAAAAAATATGAGGGAACCGGCGGCAAACCTCTGCCCGAGCCTGAGTTCCCTGCTGCAATCAGATGTTGCTAAAGATACGACACTATCATCATGGCTAAAGACAATGTAGTAGTAATAGGCGGAGGCCCCTGCGGCATAGAGGTTTCCCGCAATCTGAGGGATATGGGATACACCCCCATCCTTCTGGAACAACAGTCAGAACTCGGAGGCCACCTCCGCCAATGGGACAGGCTGTTCCCCGAAGGAGTGGATGCCCGCAAGGTCCTCAAGGAGCTCACTTCAGACCTTCGCGGAGTCAAATGGTTCACCGACGCCACTATCGACTCCATAAAGAAGTCGCGCAAAGGATACACCGTCAACGTAGATTCCGGGATGACATTCGAATCGAAAGCCGTCATACTGACCACCGGCTTCAAGCTCTTCCCTGCAGAAAAGAAAGAAGAATATGGCTACAACATATACGAGCGAGTGATAACAAATGCCGACCTCGAGGAGTATTTCCGTACCCGCAAGGACAGCCGCATACAGGACCCCAAGACCATTGGCTTCGTGCACTGCGTAGGCTCACGCGACGAGAAGGCCTGCAACCGCCAGTGCTCGAAGGTATGCTGCGCCACGGCCGTGAAACAGGCTTCTGAAATCAAGGAACTCTTCCCCGAGGCCACCGTTTACTGTTTCTACATGGACCTGCGAATGTTCGGTCGCAGTTATGAGGATATGTACCTGAATGCCCAGAAGAAATATGGAGTGCGCTTCATCCGGGGCCGCGTGTCCGAAGTGTCGGAAGACATCGACGGGAAGCTGTTCGTCAAGGCAGAAGACACCCTGCTCGGCAAGCCGATGAAGATGAAGATGGACCTGCTGGTGCTGATGACCGGAATCATTCCGGGCGAAAGCACAGCCCAGTACTCCGAAATGCTCGGTATAGAAAGGGGCGAAGACGGCTTTTTCGCGCCTAAAGACACCATACTTGAACCCTGCCGCACCAAGGATGCCGGCCTTTTCATAGCAGGAACCTGCACCGGCCCCAAGACTCTCCCTGAAACTCTCAGCGAAGCCAGGGCCACCGCAATACAGGTTCACAATTTTCTTTCAAAATGATAGATTTCGGCTATTCCCTGAGTAAAAGCAACGCTCTGAAAATCGAGAATCTCGACGATTCCCGCTTCAAGGCGCTGCACAAGCTCGAACCTGATGCTTACAAATGCATCGGCTGCGGCTCCTGCACGGCCAGCTGTTCTGCCGGCGTATTCACAGAACTGAGCCTGCGCAAGACCCTGCTGAGCCTGCAGAGAGGAGAAGGGAAAGGATATATCGACCAGCTGCAGTCCTGCATGCTCTGCGGCAAATGCATGCTCGTATGCCCCCGAGGCATCAATACCCGCCATCTCATACTGAGCATCTGCAAAATCTATTCTGTGGAACAATGAGAGAAAGATTCCTCATAGGCTTCGACCCCTTCGTGCTGCCCTTCATGCTCGGCATGGCGTTCGTGCTGATCTACTGCATCATCGGCTTGATAAGGGTAATTCTCCAACTGCCAAAGGCCGACCGCCGAAAACTCGCAGCAAGCCTCTTCGTGCCTGTCAACGCATTGAGGAACATACGCGACATGTTCCTCGACTGCCTTATCCACGTAAAGCTTTGGAAGCGCAATCCCAAGCTCGGGTACATGCATTCTTCCATAGCATTCGGCTGGTTCATGCTCATAGTGCTCGGCCATGTCGAGACATTCATCTATGTGCCCGGCAAGGCAGGGCTCTTCTACTACCCCATCTTCTTCCGCTACTTCATGCAGATGGAGAACTACAGCCTGCGCGGCTCGTTCTTCTTCGTCGCAATGGACCTCTTCCTGCTCATTGTGCTCAGCGGCATCCTGCTGGCCATGTTCAAGCGCATCCGCAAGCGCTTTTTCGGGATGAGGCGCACCACGAGGCTTTCCCTCACCGACCGCGTGGGTCTCTATTCCCTGTGGGCCATCTTCCCCCTGCGCTGGATTGCCGAAGGCTTCACCGCAGGCATCGCAGGCGGCAGTTTCATGACCATCCCAATCAACATGCTGCTCAAGAATTTCATGAGCAACCCGGAGAATATCACCGTTGCATGGTGGATGTATTCGGTAGCCCTCGGAACCTTCATGTTCGCACTGCCCTTTTCGCGCTACATGCACATTCCTGCCGAGATTCTGCTCATTCCGATGAAAAACGCAGGTCTGAAGGTTTACCACCCCCGCAAAGGTTTCGCCCTCGCCCAGATTTACACCTGCCCGAGCTGCGGAGTCTGCATCGACGCCTGCCCCATGAGTGCGAGCCGGCAGAACCTCAAGGACACTACAGTATATCTCGTCCGTCAGGTAAAGCGCAACAACGCCCGCCGCATGAATGCCATGACCGACAAATGCCTCATGTGCGGTAAATGCCAGGAAGTCTGCCAGATTAACCTCCAGTCCTATGACATCCGCATGCGCATCAGGGAACGCGCAGCGTACAATGTAGGCCTGAAATACGACTACCTTGACTCATACAAACCCGTACCCGGCAAAGGCAAGGTGCTGTACTACGCGGGCTGCATGTCCTCCCTCACCCCTGTTACCGGCCGTTCCGTCAGGAAACTTCTCAATGCAGCCGGAGTGTCATGGACACAGATGGACGAAGGAGGCGGAATTTGCTGCGGCAGGCCGCTCATCCTTGCAGGAAGGCGCAGGGAAGCAGCTGACATGATTGCGAGGAATACTGAAATAATAGAGGGCAGCGGAGCTTCTGTCCTGCTTGTGAGCTGCGCCATCTGCTACCGCGTCTTCAAGGAGGAATACCAGCTCAAGGGCGTGAAGGTCATGCACTACACCGAATACTTCAACGGATTGCTTGAAGAAGGCAAATTGAGGCTGAAACGGGGCGATTTGAAATATGCCTACCATGACCCTTGTGACCTCGGTCGCGGCTGCGGCATCTACGACGAGCCGAGGGAGGCCCTTTTCCGTGTCGGAGCCCTTGCTCCCGCCAAGCAGGAGAAGGCGATGAGCGTATGCTGCGGAGGTTCCGTGGGAAGTCTTACACTAAGCGACGGGGACCGCGCCGCAATCACTCAGGCGTCGGTGGTGAACATGCTCCACTCCGGTCCGGACCGCATAGTCACGGCCTGCCCGTTGTGCCTGAAGACCTATTCCAGGTATTCACCGGTGAAAGTAGTGGATTTCGCAGAGGCTCTCTGCGACGGGCTTGAGAAATAACTAAAGGTATTCCCTGTCGGTCAGCACTCTCCAGAGCGCATAATATTTCAGCACGGACACGGCGTTATGTGCCACCAGCTGGTAGCGCAGGGCGCTGCCGCAGTTGAAATAGACGCTCCTGGCCAGAAAATTGCCGACACCGGTCACTTCCGAAAGCGGATGGACCAGCTTGTCCATATCCACTGTCGGGAAACCTATCTCGAAGCGGTCACCGTAAAGAGACAGCGTCGCATCTTCGCTTATGACCGAGGATACACCGTCGGCTATCCTTGTGACAGTGAAGTGGCTGTCCGAAGCGATCGGCTCGTCAGTCTTCTGCTTGAGCGTACCGGCATTATCCGCAAGCCACTTCTTCTGGAAGCGGTTCCAGTCCATCATGGTGTCGAAAGGCAGCTTCTCTCCCACTATGCGGCCGTATTCGTTGTAAACGGCTTTCAGGCCGCAGCTGCAGTATAATTCGTCACCCTCCGTGCGGATCGTGCCGAACATGTGGCAGCAGGGGCAGAGATATGCCGCATACTGCATTCCTTCCGCCAGCCTCTTGCCGCGATAAGTGTCGCCGTGCATGGCCTGCTCCTTATAGGCATCGACGTAGAGGTCGTCGCACATGGCCTTATAAACCTCATCTACAGTCATGGAGGCCAGCTGCTCCGGTGAGAATTCGTGCATCAGTTCACCGCGCATCGGGCCTCTGCGCTTTGTTGCGGCCCAGCGGGGTTTGAGCAGATATCCTCCGGTAAACCGATATGTTACAAGGGCAGCTCCGGACTCCTTTGCCATCATGGCCGTGCGCTTCGAGATGAACTCTGACGCACCGTCCCAGCAGCGGTTGCCTTCGGGGAAAAGCCCCACGGACACACCCGCCCTGAGGTTCTCTTCTATCTGCCTGGTAACGACATCGCCTTTTGCTCCCTTTTCACGCAGTATCAAGCCGAAGCAATTGTTCAACACCAGGCCGGCCGCGCCCTTGCCGAGTGTGGAGTTGGCTACGAAGCGCATATGGCGGTTGAGCCCGAGCACCAACAGTGCAGGGTCAAGGTTCTGGGTGTGGTTGGCCACCGCCAGAAATGTCTTTGTCTTGACCTTGCAACGCCTGGGATGGAAATGATATAGTAAAAAGAGCCACGGGCCTACCACGACCTGGCAGAAACGGTACATGAATTTCTGCAGGCCGAGACCCTTGGTATGACTGCTATTCTTGCTTTTGTTCACGTTTCTTTGCCTCTTCTTCTTCAAGTACCCTGTAGGCCACCTTGCCGACCAGAGTCTTGGGCAGCTCGTCCCTGAATTCTATGTCATAAGGCATGGCGTATTTTGCGATGTACTTCTTGCAGTAGTCAAGCAGCACCTGCTTTGTCTCGTCGTTGGGAGCCGCACCGGGTTTCAGCATTACGAATGCTTTCACCTTCTGAATCTTGTACGGGTCGGGAACGCCGATGATACAACTCATGTGCACGAAATCGTGGGCGTCGAGGATGTTCTCGAGCTGAGCGGGATATACGTTGTATCCGGAGGTGATGATCATCCTCTTGATGCGTCCCCTGAAATAGATGAAACCGTCCTCGTCCATCTTTCCGAGGTCGCCTGTGTGCAGCCAGGTCATTCCGTCAGAGTGCTTGCGCAGGGTGTTGGCAGTCTCTTCGGGCTTGTTGTAGTATCCTGCCATGACAGTGGGGCCGGCAAGTACGATTTCGCCTTCTTCGCCGTATGGAACTTCTTCGTCGGTGCCGCCGGGTTTGACGATCTTGTAATATGTGTCGGGGAAAGGAATGCCGATGCTGCCTTCCTTGGCCAGACCGATCGGAGTCAGACAGGATGCCGTCACGCATTCAGTCGTTCCGTAGCCCTCCCTCACCTGGATGGTGGCCTTATGCGCTGCAAGGAAGGCGTCGAAGCGTTTTTTGAGTTCTATCGACAGGGAGTCGCCGCCGCTGAAGACACCTTTGAGGTGGCTCAGGTCGGCCTTCTTCATATTGGGGAGACGCAGCAGAGCTTCGTAAAGCGTAGGCACGCCTGCCATAAAGTTGCATTTGTATCTGGTGATCAGCTTCGAGTAGCTCTTGGCCGTGAAGCGGGGCACCAGCACGCAGCGTCCGCCGCTTGCAAGCATCGAATGGATGCAGACTCCGAGGCCGAAACCGTGGAATACCGGCATTGCGGCGAGCATACGGTCACCGGGGGAGAACATAGGGTTGGTGGCTACGATCTGCTGTGATAGGGCGTTGAAGTTGGCATTGGTGAGTACGATGCCCTTGGTGGTTCCTGTGGTTCCGCCTGAATACAGGATGACAGCAGGGTCTTCGCTCTTGCGTTCCACCTTATAATTATAGAAGCAGCATTTCGACAGCTTCATGAAGTCCTTCCACATAATTACAGGTGCGTCATCGGGAATCTTGGCTATCTTGCGGCCCTCAGTAAGCATGTAACCGGTCTTGAGGGGCTGTGCAAGTTCGTCCTTGATCTTGGCGATGATTACGTTCACGACACTGGTATTCTTGCGGATGCGCTCGACCTTGCCGTAGAACTGGTCGAGGGTTATGATGGTGACGCTCTTCGACTCGTTGAGATAGAACTCAATTTCTTTCTCGCTGGAGAGGGGATGCACCATACTGGCGATACCTCCGACAAGGTTCACCGCATAGAACATATATATGGCCTGGGGGCAGTTGGGCATGGCAATGGTAACGCAGTCTCCTTCCCTTATTCCAATAGTCTTGAGTGCCTTGGCACACTGTTCAGTTTTTTTGACGAATTTTTTGTAGTTCGTCGACTTGCCCATGAAGTCGAACGCGATGTTGTTCGGATATTTCGCGGCATAGAATGCGACTTTGTCGAACATTGAACCTTTGAAATAATCCAAATGCGCGGGGACTCCGCCTAAGAAATTGTACCACGGAGTCTTTACAGTATTTTCCATTTATCGGTTTAGGTTTATGATAATTAATTTAAAGATACTGCTTTTTTGTGAGTTTTGCACATAAACGCCCTGTTTATTATGAACATAGCCCTGTTTATAATAGCGCCGAAGGCTCTCCTGACGCTTCGGGAAGTGTGCTTGGGGGAGTAGAATAATACTCCCTTACGCACACTAGTACGCTTTACATCATGCCGAAGGCTCTCCTGGCGCTTCGGGAAGTGTGCTTGGGGGAGTAGAATAATACTCCCTTACGCACACTTCCCTTCGCTTTTTGGAGAGCCTTCTGGTGAATATAGACTACAGATATGCTATATACTTCACACAGAAATATGAGCGAATCTATTCGGTGGGTGCTGAGGCGGCGGCAGCGGCGGCTTCTGCTGCTGCTTGTCTCTCTGCCATGCGGGCTGCTCTTTCGTAGCGGGCTGCCTTATATTCTTCCCACTTGGCTTTCTGCTCGGGGGTCAATATCTTGCCGAACGGTTTGAGGCGCATGCCGTCGTATTTCTTCAGAAGCTCGACGTCGGTAATCATGTCCTCGGAAGTCATGTTGGACGGCTGTTCCTGGGCGGCTTCTCCATTTTCAGGAGCTCCTTCGGGTGGTACTCCCGGGGCTCCGCCAGGCATTCCTCCGGGCATCCTGCCGCCCATGCCGGGAAAACCGCCGTTCATGTTCGGGCCGAAGTTGCCACGGTAGCGTCCGCCGCCGCGACGGCTGTTGCTCTGCTGTTTGAGAAGGTCCATATACCTCTCGTCAGCCACTTTGAGCTCTACTCTGTAAACTTGCTTTTGCTGTTTGTCGCTGAGATCGAGAATTGAGCCGAGTGCCGCTGACTGCGCCTTTGCCACGTCAACGCTGCTGTAGCTCGATACATCCATTCCGGGCATCATGCCAGGCATCATACCGCGCATTCCACCAGGGAAACCGCCTCCCGGAAATCCACCGCCGGGGAAGCCGCCGCCGCCCATAGGGGGCTGGGCGAAAGAAATAGTGCAAAGCAAAGTTGCGCAAAGCGCAAGAATAATCTTTTTCATTACGGTCAAATTATAAATATGTTTGTTATTAGATTGTCGGGAGAGGATTTGGTTTATTATCTTTGTGCAAAAGTAAGCAAAAATGTCTCTTAAAAAACCCATAGTCGCCCTCATCTACGATTTTGACGGCACCCTGTCCCCTTCCAACATGCAGGAATACGGCCTTATCCAGGCTCTTGGACATACTACCGAAAATTTCTGGAGCATAAGCAACGACCTCGGCACCGACAAGTCAATGTGCAGCGTGCTGGCCTACATGAAGGTCATGGCCGACGAGGCAGCGCGGATGGGCGTTCCCCTGACCCGCAGCTTCCTCGAGCAGTTCGGCCCCCGGATAGAGCTTTTCGATGGGGTGAAGGAATGGTTCAGCCTCATCAATTCCTACGGCGCTTCCAAGGGGGTGAAGGTGGAGCACTATGTCATTTCTTCCGGGCTTACGGAGCTCATAGAATCCACTCCCGTCGCTAAGGAATTCAAGAAGGTGTTCGCATGTTCTTTCCTCTATGATTCCGACGGCATAGCAAGATGGCCTGCAGTGGCAGTCGATTACACGGCCAAGACTCAGTTCCTCTTCAAGATATCCAAGGGCATAATGGACATCAGCGACAACAAGCTGGTCAATGACAGCCGCCGCGACGAAGACAAGCGCATTCCCTTCACCAACATGATTTATTTCGGCGACGGGGAGACCGACGTGCCCTGCATGAAGATAGTCAAGATGTTCGACGGCAATTCGATCGCCATATATCAGAAAAACAATCCCAAGAAGGTCGCAACGGCCCGCCTGCTGCTCAGCCAGCAGAGGGTGAATTTCATCTGCGACGCGGACTATTCTCCCGGCGGAGAAATTTTCTCCACCGTGAGTTCGATAATCGACAAAATCAAAGCAGAAAGCAATTACCATCTCATGCAGAAAAGAAGCCGCCAATGAGAAGGTCTTTCGTGATTGCCGTCCTTTTTCTGGCCCTGTCCTTCCGGTCCGGCGCACAGAGCATAGAGGAGCTGTTCCAGCCGGCAGCCGATGCTGTGACGGCATATTTCGGTGAAAGGACCCACTGGAAAGACACGGCGAGGGTGCGGCATTTCTACATCCGCAATTCAGGCCCTGCCGAAGTGCATTTCAACCGCTTCATCAGCGAACAGCCTCTTCGCAAGGGTGACATCGACACTATATATGCTCTTATAAGGGCAAACTTCCCCTCAAGATACAGGTCGAGGGCTGCCAATTTCGCCGTTTATTCCGACGGTAACAAGATTGAAAAGCTATATAGCCGCGCCCTGGGCGACAATTACAGCGACGGAGGCGTCACCATCGGCAAGGCTCCCGCAAAAACCGTGGCCGACCATTCGCAGCCCAGAAGCTCCCGCCCCCTGACGAGGAATGTCTCTCAGCCCTTCACTCCCACTCTCGGGCTTCAAGGCCGTCACATCGCCCTTTGGCAGAGCCACGGCTACTATTATGAGCAGTCGCTCGAACGCTGGGAATGGCAGCGCAGCCGTCTTATGACCACTGTAGAGGATTTGTTCTCCCAGAGCTTCGTCCTTCCCTTCCTGCTGCCCATGCTTGAAAATGCAGGAGCGACGGTGCTTCTGCCCCGCGAGAGGGATTTGCAGCGCAACACCCTGATAGTCGACAACAGCTCCCGCGACCTTTATACCGAACAAAACGGAGCCCACAGATGGCGCAATGCCGATTCTACGGGCTTCGCCAACATTGCTGTCCTGCAGCACGGAGTCAATCCCTTCAGGGAGGGCACTGCCAGGACGGTAAAATGCACTTCCGACAGCAGGGAGCTTTCCACCGCCTTCTGGAAGGCCAAGGTCCCCCACAGCGGTGAATATGCCGTATATGTGTCCTATCCCAAAGACAAGAATGCCAGCGAGTCAGCCCGCTACCGCGTGCGTCACGACGGGGGTGCCACCCTTTTCGAAGTCAACCAGCAGATGTGCCAGGGTACATGGGTTTATCTCGGAACCTTCGGCTTCAGCCCTGACTCCACTTCCCATGGAGTTTATCTGAGCAATTTCGGAGTTGACGGCAAGAGCGTCGGGGCGGATGCCGTCCGCTACGGAGCCGGTATGGGCAATGTGGCCCGAAAGCCGGCCGACACCGACGAGGAGGGCAAACCGATACGGCGTGAGCACAACACCGAAGCCAGCGTTTCCGGCCTGCCCCGCTTTGCCGAAGGGGCGCGCTACTATCTTCAGTTCGCCGGCATGGACGAGGCTGTCTATTCTCCTTTCAGCAATCAGGATGACTACCGCGACGACTACACTTCGAGGGCGGAATGGGTCAATGCGATTGCCGGAGGGACGGCACGCATTCCCGGCAGTACGGGTTACAAGGTGCCTCTCGACATGGCCATCGCAGTACACACTGATGCCGGCCTTTCCCTGACCGACTCGACGGTGGGAACCCTCGGAATATACACCGAAACTTCCGAGCGCTCCGTCCATTACAAGTACGGCGGGGAGCGAATCATTGCCCGGGAGCTTGTGGATATAGTCCAGAGCCAGGTGGTCAGCGACATAAGGGCTCTCTACGAACCGGATTGGTCCCGCAGGGAGCTGTACAGCCGCAATTACTATGAATCGCGCGTGCCCCAGGTGCCCACGATGCTGCTTGAACTCCTCTCCCATCAGAATTTCGCGGACATGCGCTACGGTCTCGACCCTTCTTTCAAGTTCATTGCCTCCAGAGCCATTTACAAGGGCATACTAAAATATCTGGCTTATGTCAACGGCGAGGATTATGTGGTGCAGCCACTCCCGGTGCAGGACATGAGCCTGAGGATTGAAACAGGTGCCGCAAGGCTCAGCTGGCAGCCCCGCACCGACAGCCTTGAAGTGACAGCCGCTCCCACCGGCTACATCGTTTACACCCGCGTTACGGACCCTTCTGCGGTCACATACGACGGCCGTGAGCCCGGAGCCGGAGCCGGGGGTTTTGACAACGGCGTTTTCGTGGAAGGCAACCACTTTGCGCTCCATATGGAGCCCGGCAAAATATACAGTTTCAAGGTGACTGCAGTCAATGCCGGCGGCGAAAGCTTCGACAGCGAGATTCTTTCTGCCGGCATCAACGAAAACAATCCCTGGCAGACAGTTCTCGTGCTGAACAATTTCACACGCGTGGCTGCGCCTGCCTCTTTCGCCACGGCGGATTCTTCACGCGCCGGTTTTCTCGACCGTGTTGACGCCGGCGTCGCATGGCAGCGTGAGATTGCCTATGTAGGCCCTATGATGGAGTTCGACCGCAGCATGGAATGGGTGGACGACGACGACCCGGGCTTCGGCGCTTCGTCCTACGAATACGAGGGATCCGTATTTGCGGGCAATACCTTCGACTATCCGCTTGTCCACGGTGCGGCGATTATGAAGGCCGGCTACAGTTTCACTTCCGCCGCGGCTTCAGTGGCAGACCGGATTGATCTTTCCACCTACCCTGCCATTGACATAATCTGCGGCAAGCAGATCCGCACGGTGGCCGGAGTCCTGCGCGACAGTTCGTCCGCCGCCCTCCAGAAGAGCCTCAGATACGTGGTCTTCACTCCGGAGCTTATGACAGCCCTGCGCAGCTATACTTCAAACGGCGGGAGTATTCTGATTTCAGGGGCCAACATTGCATCAGACAGCCACCGCTTCATCTACGACATCGCCACCGACGATGACTACCGCAGCACCGTCCTCGAGCCTGAAAGAGCCTTCGCCAGAGAGGTGCTCAAATACAGTTATGTTACTTACGACGCCACGGCTACGGGACTTGTAAAGACTGTAGACAACAAATACGGCATCCGGAAGGGCAGCTTTTACAACATCAACAAACGGCCCGGCAAGGATGTGTACTGCGTGGAAGCGGCCGACGGCCTTGTCCCCGTGAATAACGCAGCCACCATCTTCCGCTATGGCGACAGCAACATTTCGGCCGGGGTTGCATATAAAGGAAGGGACTACCGCTGCATCTCCCTCGGATTTCCTCTGGAGGCCCTTGAATCTACCCGCCAGACCGACCACCTGATAAGCACCACCCTCGATTTTCTCCTGAAAGAT
>Ga0265299_10002998_pt1 | contig 16802 bp, 11 predicted proteins | sample AusTroGonzalo_MG_4_FD_193485 | JGI IMG/M metagenome (GOLD analysis project Ga0265299, IMG submission 193485) | Bovine rumen microbial communities from tropical cattle in Woodstock, Queensland, Australia - Gonzalo_02 | ecosystem: Host-associated > Mammals > Digestive system > Stomach > Rumen ... | reverse complement strand
ATGCCCCTTGATATGGCTTGCAAAGCATACATATTCACTGTTTCTGCGGGCAGGCGGAAAGCTGAGGCTTGAAAACGATACCAAGGCTGACCTGAAAAAAGGAAACTACCTCTACCTGCTCAACCATGCAGGAATAATGGACCCCGTGCTTGTGTCATCAGTTCTTCCACGCCACGTAAGATGGGTGGCCGGAGCCTACCTTTTCAAAAACAAGTTTCTCAATATGGTAATCGGACACGGCTGTACTGCAATCCCCAAACAGCAGGGAGTCGGAGATCTGTCTACAATCAAGACAATGAAGGCAGCCCTGGACGGAGGCGACAGTGTGGGAATCTTCCCCGAAGGAACCAGAACCTGGGACGGGGAAATGATGCCGGTCAACTTCATTGCCCTTGCAAAAATGGCCAGATACCTGGGTGCATCGGTTCTGATTGTCAACCTTGAAGGAGCCTATGCCCAGCAGCCCAGGTGGGCAGATTTCAAGCGCAAGGGAAACGTTGTTGTCCACATAAAACGCCACATTCCCGCTTCCAAGCTTAGGGAAGTTGAGCTTGAAAGCCTTGCAGCCGAGATTGAGCAGTATCTTTCGTTCTCAAACGACGAGTGGAAGAAACACCACACCTACAGCTATGTTTCAGACAGCAGAGCCAAGGGAATCCAGAGGCTGTTCTACCTCTGCCCCTGCTGTAATGAAATTGACAGTATAAAGTCCGACGGTAGCGGCTTTGAGTGCTCAAAGTGCGGTGCAAAGGGCTCACTTGATGAACTGGATAACATTGTTTCGGACAAGTTCCCGTTCAAGCGCCTTAAAGACTGGCATGACTGGGAAGCAGGAAAAATCAGAAGCGTGACAGGTTTCCCCGAGGAAAAAGGCGTACTGCTTCAGATTGAAGACAAGATAGTTTCAAAAGATATCAATGTGCATCTTAAGGACAACGTTCTTTTCATCAGGTGCAACGATATCGCGGAAAACAACGAATACAGGATGCCACTGGACCAGATTACATCTATGGTGTTAAATGCAAAACAGACCATGGAGTTCTTCTGTTCAGATGTGCTGTACAGAGTCAGGCTGATGCCTGATGCATGCTCACTAAAATATAAGGAATTGTTAAAATGACATACATTCACAGTTCTCATAATTTCATGATAGTCATTCACCTGTGCATTATCTCATGTGCACTCCTGCTGGGCTCAGTTCTCAGGTCAAAGATTCCTTTCCTGCAGAAGTACCTGATTCCGGCTCCCATGATAGGAGGACTGTTCCTTTTATTCTTCTACAACTACGCCGCAGAGTATCTTAATCTTGATTCCGGCCGTCTGTTCCTGGAAGAGCTGATGTTCCATCTTCTGAACATATCGTTCATAGCCATGCAGCTTAGAATTCCGGTAACCAAGACAAAAGCAAAGAGACGCAGCGCACTTTGGGCAAACGTCACAGCCCTTCTGGCCGAGTACGGTCTTCAGTGCACACTGGGCCTTGTTGCCGCAGCAACCTTGCTTAAAGCCTTCCTCCCCGGCTCATCTGTAGCCCTTGGTCTTTCCCTCTGTCTGGGCTTTGAGTTGGGCCCGGGTCAGGCCGAATCCATGTCCAAGGTCTGGGAAGGCGCTCCATACAATGTGCCTCATGCCGGCGATGTGGGACTGACAATGGCCGCCATAGGTTTTATTGTCGGATCAGTTGTCGGTGTGATAATGATCAACAGAGCAGCAAAGAAAGGCTGGCTCAGCGCTGATTACATTGAAAAACTGCGCAACAGGAAGGTTGGAAACGGATTTTTCAAATCTATCAAGGACAGGGTTCCCGGCAGTTATCAGACAACTGCCAGTGAATCAATGGACACATTCACACTCCATCTGGCCCTGATTCTCTTCACCTACCTTATCAGTTTCCTCGTTCTTGCAGGAATTGAGCGCCTTGTCGGAGCCGTAGCAGGCGGAAAGGTTCTTGAAGCCATTCAGGGACTTTGGGGAATCAACTTTGTATTCAGTTCCCTTGCTGCAATCCTTGTAAGAAAAGTCATCATCGCAGCCAAGTGCGAGCATGTAATCGACAACCATACCTGCAACCGTATCGACGGTCTTGCAGTAGACTTCACAGTAGCCGCCTGTCTCGGTGCAATTGAAGTTGCAGCGATCAGACAGTACTGGGTTGTGATTGTTGTCCTCACAGCAATCGGAGTCTTCATCACATGTCTGATTACACCCTGGTTCTGTTCAAGACTGTTCAAGGATTATTCTTTCATGAGGTTCCTGATGATATTCGGAACTGCAAACGGAACACTGCCAACAGCGCTTTCTCTTATCCGTGTTATTGATCCGGACTTTGAGACACCTGTTGCCCAGGACTACGTAAGTTCAACGGCTCTGATGTTTGTCTTTGCCCTTCCCATCCTGGCACTTGTCAACTGGCCGGCAAAGGGAATGCTCTGGCCCTTCCTGGGAATTACAACGGTCTACATCTTCATAGCCTTTGTCCTGTATCTGAAACTTGCAGGAAAACGTGCCTTCGACAAAGGTGGTCTGTTCCTTACAGAAGACCAGAAAGATACCTCAAAGTAAACAGCGCTGTTGCAAGGCTGATACGGTTCTGAAGAATCTCAACAGTACAGTTGTTCTGTTCAAGAAGGTTCTGTAAGCAGTCAGCTTCACTACCGTAGCCGTTCTCGAAGGCAAGTTTCTTCTGCTCACCCTCTTTTGCAAGCTGCTCAAGTTTTGCGCTGTTGTACTCAATCTTTGCAAGACACAGATCTGCTGTACCTAGGTTCTCCTGAACTGCACTTCTTATCTTCTGTGTTGCATCGTCGGTATCAATTGTGCTCTGTTCAAGCTGTGAAGCTTTTCTCTGTACATCCCTTACGGCCTTTCCACCGTCAAAAACAGTAGTTGAAAGTGCAACGGTAACAATTGCATTCCAGTCATTCTTTCTGTACCAGTCTGTTTCAATTGCCGGGAATCTGGGTCCGCCGTAGGAAGCATTCACAACAAGAGCCAGATTAGGTTTCCAGTTTACCGAGGCAGATGCCACACCCTTTGTCAGTTCAGAAATCATCTTCATCTTTCCAAGAAGGACAAATGTGGTTCTTTCATCAGACAGGGCCCTGTTCATGATGTTTTCACTACCTATTGTCATCAGCTGTTCAAGAAGTGCATTCACCTCTTCTTCACGTTCCTTTGAACCTTCAAGATCCTCTGCTTTGAAGTTGCTCACACCTGTAAGACCGGATATGGCTGCTTCCATGTTATCAAGAGCTGTTGTCACCTGGGATGAGGCTACATCTATCTGACGGGCCTGGACACGCACACCGAGCGCTTCTGTTTCAAGCATCATGCCGTTCTCATAGGCAGATTCTGCTAGTTCTGTAAGACGTTTTGCTGTGTCTTTCTGCTCTGAAAGAATCTGTGAAAGCTGCAGAAGAACATCACAGGCGTAGAGCCTTGTGGAAAGCTCTGTCAGTGCCTTGTCTTTCTCATCGGACTGCTGGAGAAGTCTTGCATCGTAAACAGTGCGGTAGATATCAACGGCCTTGGACAGTTTTCCCCATGTGAAGATGGGCTGGGTAAGCTGAAGACCGAATGAGTAATAGGTGCTCTCCATGCCGTTGTAGATGGTAACGTACTGGGGATTTGTCAGACCGTATGTGGCTCCGTCAATGTAGTCATTGATATTCACACGAATGGGGTCTATTGGGTTTGCAATGTAGCTTCCCGTTATTGTCAGATCCAGTGTCGGACCCTGCCCTGCCTTTGCATCTTTGTAATCAAGAAGGGCCTGGGATGCATCTTCCTTTGCCTTCCTGATTGCAGGATTGTTTGCAAGAAGTGAAGACTCAAGTTCACTTCCCGTTACTGCAAAACATGCAACTGAGATGCATAGAATCAATAAAACAGAAAAAAACTTCTTCATATCAGTTAAAGTCGTTTTCATATATCTGATATGACGAAACACCATCAATCGGATAAGGACCTGCCACCTTGTCTTTGGCAAGAACATATACCTGAGGATAGTCTGCAACGGGATACTTCATGTTACCGCCACCAAGACCGGCAAAAGTGCCGTGGATATAGTACGGATTGTAGTCAGTTCCCACCTGGACGCTGGTTGTATAGGTTACGGCTTCGTCATTTGTGAATTTTATATACTGATCATCAGAATTCTTGTATGCAAGATAAACAGGAACTCCGTCGTATTCTGTTGAAGGACTATCCTTATCGGCATCATCTACAGCAATAATTCTTCCACTGAATACAGGAACCGTGTAACGGGTTTTTGTCATTTCAACATCGGCCATGCCGATATTTGTGGAGTCGCTGACAATGCGGGCTGTTATGTAGGCGTCTTTCATTTCAAAGTCTTCGTGGGTGACTTTCACATAGACAGTGTGATTATCGGCAGTCTTTCCGAACTTGGGATCTTTTGTCTTCCAGACTATCTTGCTTACGGAATAGTTTCCGTTTGCATCGGTTCTGGCACTGCCAATCGGCTCCGAGAAAGAAGTATCGTCGTAGACAAGAATCTTGGCACCTGAAATACCTACTTCAGAGCCGTTCTGAATATAGTAGACCTTTCCGCCTATTCCTGCATCAAAGACTGCGGAACAGGAGACAAGCAGTGCAAAAACTGCAAATACTGTTGCAAGGAGTGCATGTTTTCTCATACTTTTCCTCTCCTCTCTTTCTTTTTTATCTGTTTGTTTTCAAATACATAGTAAAGCACCGGCACCAGGAACAGCGTGATTGCCGTTGAGACCAGAAGACCTCCGGCAATAGCCTGACCGACCGATGCATAAAGCTCTGAGCCCTCGCCGACGGCAAGAGCCATGGGAAGCATACCCACAATCGTGGTAAGCGTTGTCATGAGAATCGGCCTCAGACGCGAGGAACCGCCCTCCTCAACACTTTCATACAGAATCCTGCGCTGTTCACCGGCATCAAGGTCCTCAATGCCTTCACTCTTCCTGTCACGGATCTGGTTAATGTAGTCAATCAGAATGATTGCGCTGTTAACAACAATTCCTGCAAGGGCTATCAGCGAGACGGCTCCCATAAGAGTCATGGATGAACCGAATATCAGAAGGCTCACTATAACGCCTATCATACAGAACGGGATGCTGAGGAAGATGATGAACGGCTGCTTGAAGCGCTCGAACTGGATGACCATGACGCTGAAGACAAGGAAGACGGCAATTACAAGGGCAACTTCCATGTCGCCTATGGAGTCCTCGATCAGGCCCATGATACCCGCACTTTCCGTGGCGATGCCCTCAGGCAGGGGATTCTTTTCAAGCCATGCAGAGACTCTTTCATTTACCTTGGACGTATCCTCGCTTATCAACGTGGCACCCACGGTTACGGCAATTGCACGCTCCGAGTGTTTGATCGTTGAAACAGTCTTGTCCATCTTCAGGTCTCCAAGGTCCGCAAAGGATACAATTCCTCCGGCGGCGGTGGGAACGCTGATTCTGTTGAGCATCTGAAGGTCTACTCCGCCTTCGGCGATATCACTGGAGAGGAAGAACCTTGTATGTTCGCCAAGCTCAACTCCGTTGAACAGAACAGCGCAGATCATACCGGCCTCGTAGCTTGTAATCCCCTGGGCGCTGAGGCTGTCCTGATCCATATTTACAGACAACAGCATCTGGCTGAAGTCAGTATCAATTTCCGTCTGCATGACAGAGCTGTCCTTCTCAAGTTCTTCACGTATCAACGATGCATAGTCATACAGGGCCTGAAGGTCTGTTCCAACCAGTTTGAGCTTGTAGCCGCCACCGTCCGAGATGTAGGAAACAAGACGGTCGAAACCTCCGTTTGTTACTGTAACCTCTGCATCAGGAATGCTGGCCGAAAGCTCCTTCTGAACCTGGACAACTATGTCCTGGACGCTCCTGCGCTTTCCTGTTTTGAGCATTACGTACATGTAGGCCTTGTTCGGAGATGAAGTGAGGCCGGAGCCCATGGATGTATCCATTCCAAGGTAAACGGCAATTCCGTCCTGCTCGGGAACAAGTTCTTCAACCATTTTGCGGGCAGAATCCATCTTCTGCTCCGTGCGTTCAAGGTCGTAGCCCTCGGGAAGCTGGACGTTTATGTAGAACTCTCCGGTATCGACCGAAGGTATGAAGCTGTAGCCAAGTCCGGTAACCATGCCCGCTGCAAGGACAAGCATGAAGATGGGAACAAGAATAACGTAGGTCTTGTGGTTCAGACTCCACGAAAGACCCCGCCTGTAAAGCTTCTCAAGCTTATCCACTGCCCTTGTGAAGAAGGTTGTCTCCCTGTGCTTCAGATGGATCATGGAGATCAGACTCATGAGCCATGGAACAACCACAACCGAGACCAGAAGGGATGCGAGCATACAGAAGATCAGAACCTGGGCAAAGCCTGTAAGGATCATTCCCATTATTCCCTTCAGGAAGCAGATGGGAAGAAATACTACAACCGTAGTCAGAACTGACGCCGTAATTGACGGTCCCACCTCCGAAGATCCGCGCTCTATGGCCTGGAGTGTCGTATAGCCGTCCTTGCCAAGGTACCTTGAAATCTGCTCAATCATACAGATTGAACCGTCAACAATCATTCCCAGGGCAACTACAAAGCTTGCGGTTGTCATGAGGTTGATTGTTGCACCTGTAATCTTCATTGCAATGAAGGTGAAAAGAATGGACAGAGGAATTGAAATACCGATTACCAGTGTTGAGCGTGCATCGTTGAGGAACAGGAAAATTACCGCAACGGCAATCAGAACACCAAGTATTCCGGATTCCAGTACGTTTAGAAGTGAGTTCTTTACCGACTTTGAGTCATCTGAGAACACCTTGCAGCTCAGAGCTCCGTCGGTGTCTTCGGAAACACCGTCAAGAACACTTCTTATCTGTCTGCAGATCTTTACAGTGTTTCCCGATGCCCTCTTTGAGACGGTGACCATGATTACACTGCTGCTCTCATCCATGATGCGGATATCCTGCTTCTTGTAGCCGTAATCAACATAGGCAACATCGCCAAGACGGATGATTGTTCCTTCCGCAGTTGCGCCTACGGGAAGCTGTTTGAGCTGCTCAATGTCCCCTATGCTTCCGTCATATTTTACGTTTATCGTCTTTCCCCTGTACTCGGCGTTTCCAAGGGGGATGCTCTTGTCGCTGTAGTTCAGAACCTGGTAGACCTGCAGGACGCTTATACCCTTGCTCAGGATATCATCCATCCTCAGCTTTACCTGGATTTCCAGCTCCGATGCACCGTAAACGGCTATTTCCGAAACTCCCTCAATTCTTGTAAGGCGGGGTTTGAGCGTATCTTCAATGTAGTCCATTATCCTGGATGTGTCGCTTCCACCCTTGACCGCGAAGGTCATGATGGGAAGCATGCTTGCTCCGCCAACAATCGATACGGGCTCGTATGCATCTTCCGGAAGGTCATCCTTAAGCTGGGAGATTCTGTATCTTAAATCTGTAAGCTGTTCGTACGGATCCACCCCGTCGCTGTAGGTTATGGTAATCCAGCTCATGGAGTTCATGCTCTGGCTGGTCATGCTCTTGTAGTTGGGAAGGGTTGCAAAATCATCCTCGAGAATCTTTGTAATATCCTTCTCAACATCCTCTGCCGAGGCACCGGGGTAGATTGTGACAACCTCTACTTCCGGAAGTGAGATATCGGGCAGGAATTCAAGATTCATTCCGAAAACGCAGTAAAAACCGAAGGCCACCAGGGCTATGACAAGCATGCCTATTACAACGGGATGTTTTACTGCATAGGAGGCTATCTTCATTCAACTACCTTCACTTTCTTTCCGTCCATGACGGATGACTGACCGTCAACAATGAACCATGTTCCTGCGTAGGAGTCATCAATTGCAAACACTTCATCGCCTGAGGCAAGAACCTCGGGCTCAAGGCAGACGGCAGTTTCCGTCTCCTGGTTGTAGGCATAGACCGTGCCGTCGTTGTTTCTTGTCTTCCAGTCCAGAACAAGTACGTTCTCGAGTCTGTTGTAGACAACAGATGCTGTAACAAACATTCCGGGAACAAAACCATCTGCGTCTTTCAGTTCAAGCGTTACCTTGAAGGTTTTGGACTGAGGTGAAACATAGGGAGCAACAGAGCTTACTGTTGCCTCTGTTGTCTTTCCGTCACGGGAGATGAAGGCACTCAGTTCCCCGCTCTTTGAGCTGAAGATATCAAAGTACTTCTCGGGAACGTTCAGGGTTACCTTGAGCTTTGTGATATCGGCCATTATGAAGATGTAGTTGCCCTGTGCTGCAACGGAACCCTCTGCGGAGTTGGAAACAAGGACTGTTCCAGAAACGGGGGCTTTTACGTTGCAGTAGTCCAGCTGGAGATTTGCAAGATCAAGCTGGGCCTTGTAGGCATCAAGCTGGGCTTTGACTTCATCAAACTGCTGCTTTGTGGCAGCACCGCTGTTGTAGAGGTTATTTACTCTTTCAAATGTTGCAAGGGTTGCGGTATAAACCGCCTGGGCCTGGGAAACCTGAAGGCTGTAGGGCTGAACATCTATCACGGCCATGACAGAATCTTTTTCAACATAGTCGCCCTCGCTGACAAGGTACTCTGTTATTGTTCCGGAAACAAAGGGAACAACAGGAATCATTGCATCAGCCTCAATATAACCTGTGAGTTTGAGACTCTCCTCCACGGTACTTCTTTCTGCCTTGGCAATCCTTACCGGAACAAGGGGCTTTTCATAAACCGCCTTATCCGCATTGATAATGAACTTCCAGATAAGGAAGGCTGCGGCAAGTACAACAAATATAGTAATGGCCCATCTTTTTCTCATAGTCTTACAATAATAAGGCTTTTAATTAATAAAAAAAAGGGAGACGACTGAAATAATCGTCTCCCTGCTTCCAATCTGAAAAATCAGAGAATTGTTCCGTTGGGAATTACCGCAAGCTTGTGGATTACAATGATTCCGTCGTGGATTGAGTAGTTCTCTGTGTCGCAGTCGGGTCTGGGGATATCGTCAATACCGATTCTGCAGCCGTCACCGATTCTTGCGTTCATATCGATAATGGTTCTGCGGATGATTGATGCCTTTCCGATACCGATGTTCGGGATGCCCTTTCTGGCGTTTTCGGCCTTCTGCTCCTCTGATTCGTAGTAGGTTGAACCCATTGTGTATACACCGTCAAGTGATGCACCGCTTTCAATGATTGTGCGGATACCGATAATCGAGTTGACAATGTATGCGTTGGTAATGATTGAACCTTCACATGTGAGTGAACTTGAGATGTTGCAGAAGTTGATCTTTGATGCGGGAATGTAGCGTCTGCGTGTGTAGATGGGCATATCCTCATCGTAGAAGTTGAACTGCGGCTTGACTGATGCAAGGTCAACATGGACATCGTAGAATGCCTTGATTGTTCCGATGTCTTCCCAGAAGTCGTTGAACAGGTATGATGCAATGCGCTTCTTTCCGAGCAGTCCGGGGATAATCTCCTTACCAAAGTCTGTCTCTTCTCCTGCAAGGGCTTCGTTCATTGCATTTGCTGAGAAGATGTAGATACCCATTGAAGCAAGGTACTCGTTGCTCTCGTCTGCCTTGACGTTCAGTGAAGACTCCAGGTACTTCTTGTTTACCTTGTAGTCTGAAATATCAAGGTCGATTGCCGGCTTCTCATAGAACTTTGTAACCATACCGTCGGAATCTGTTGCCATGATTCCGAGTCCTGTGGCTTCACTTCTTGAAATGGGCTTTGCTGCGATTGTCAGATCTGCACCTGTTGCCTTATGTCTTTCAAGCATCTTTCTGAAGTCCATTCTGTACAGCTGGTCACCTGAAAGAATGATGTAGTAGTCTGCTTCCTGATCACGGAAGTGCTTCAGGTTCTTTCTTACTGCGTCTGCAGTTCCCTGGAACCATGATGTGCTTGTGTTTGTCTGCTCTGCGGAAAGAATTTCTACAAAGCCGTTTGAGAACTGGTCAAACACGTATGTACGTGCAATGTGGTTGTGCAGTGAAGCGGAGTTGAACTGTGTCAGAAGATAAATCTTGTTGTATCCGCTGTTGATACAGTTGGAGATAGGAATATCTACCAAGCGGTACTTACCTGCAAACGGTACGGCGGGTTTGGCCCTGTCTTTTGTAAGAGGATAAAGTCTGGTTCCTTTTCCTCCGCCGAGAATGATTGATAATACTTTGTCCTTTTTCATGCTTTTTTCCCCTTATGTTTTTTCTGTAATTTCCTGTACACAGTCATGTATTCCTCAGCGGATGTTTCCCATGAGAAATCCTGATCCATGGCTCTCTTTATAATTCTATCAAAGCCCGGGCGGTTGTAAAGTTCAACAGCACGTCTTATGTTTCTAACAATTTCCTCCGGTGTAAGGTCATCGAAGAGAAGACCTGTTCCATCCTGAGGATGCTCATCCACATCTACGATTGTGTCTGCAAGTCCGCCTGTTCTTCTGGCAATTGGAATTGTTCCGTAGCGCAGTGAGTACAGCTGGTTCAGACCACACGGTTCGTAGCGGCTGGGCATTAGGAAGAAGTCCGATCCTGCCTCGACAAGGTGTGCTGCCTTGTTGGAGAACATGATGTTCACGCTCAGGTTGTCGTTGCGGGAAGCCATCTCCTTCAGTCCGTTCTCAAGTGAGGCATCGCCTGTTCCGATGATGACAAACTGTAGTCTTTCCTCGCGCACCAGGTTCTCGAGTACCGGCAGCAGTGCATCAAAGCCCTTCTGGCTTGCCAGACGGCTGATCATTGCAAAGATGGGAACATCGGGCGCAGCCGGAAGGTTGAACTGCTTCTGGATTTCAGCTTTCAGCTTGGCTTTGCCCTTCAGGTTGGACATTGTGAAGTGGTAAGGAATGAGGGCGTCCTTTGAGGGACTCCAATCCTTGGTATCTATTCCGTTGACAATTCCCTTAAGGTACTTTCTGCGGGCAACAAGGATGTCTTCCATTCCGCAGCCCTGGGCAGTTGTCTGGATTTCCTGTGCGTATGTGGGGCTGACTGTGGTGATGTAGTCGCTGTAAATCAGACCTGTACGCAGCATGTTGACCCTGCCATCCCAGAAGCACTTCTCATCCGGACGTTCGCCGCAGAGAAGCCAGTCCATTCTGGAGAATGTTCCCTGATAGGCAAGGTTATGGATTGTAAAGACTGTCTTTGTGTCTGCAAAGAACGGACCTGCTGAGCGGAGGAAGTAAGGAAGAAGTCCTGAAGTCCAGTCATGACAATGAAGGATATCAGGTTTCCACTTCAGTTCCTTGCACATGAGAATTGCAGCCTTGCAGAAAAGGCTGAATCGCTCGAAGTTGTCCGCATAGGGCTCAAAACTGGTATCTCCGTAGATTCCCTTTCTTTCGTTGAAGTACGGATGACACAGGAAGAGATAGGTTGTCCCCTTCACCTTCTTTGCCCTGATTTCCACTTTCTCTTCACGTTCCAGCATGGGAACGGAAAAACTGCACACTGCTTCACCTGCTTCCTCTACAGGGGTGTTGTATGCAGGAACAAAGATTCTTGCATCATTTCCACCTTTTTTGAGAACAGGAGTAAGCGCACCTACTACGTCGGCCAGGCCGCCGGATTTTGAAAACGGCACGGCTTCACTTGAAATCATTAATATTTTCACATCTTAAATTATGACTTAGATTCTGTGATTTACAAGCAAAATCATAGTATGACGATTGCAGGGAACAAAAAATGGATAATGCCTACAGACAATGCCGACCAACCCATGAACCTGTCACGCATTGTCGAGTAGTTTCCGTTAACTGCAGAACTCAGGGCCAGCATGTAGTTGAAAACGCATGAGAGAACGCACAGGGCGGGAAGCAGATCACCTATCACAACGGGGCCGGGACTGATCGGGAAAAACAGAAGCCCCAGGGTGAGAACCAGTCCTACAACGGGAAATGCAATCTGTCTTCTCCTTCCCGAAAGGTAGTATGAACGCACGTTGAGAAGAATGATCACGTTCATTCCATACCTGTCTGCAAGGAAGATCATCGCGCTTATGAGAAGGTAGATTTCTGAAAGAAAATAGACCTGTACCACAATGAAAATGATAGAAGATTGACAACAAAACGGCAAGGCTCTACCATTCAAGCATCCGGGGGTGCCACAAAGGCTGAGATCAAACCCCAGAACCTGATCCGGATAATGCCGGCGGAGGGAGGATTCATGAAAAAACCCGTTGTATCTGTTCTCGTTTGTTTTGCGCTTGTTTTTCTGTTTGCAGGCTTGCTTGCGGGCTGCTCGAAGAAAGATTCTTCGCAGAAAGAGCTTACCGTCTACGCCTACGATTCATTCTGCGGTGACTGGGGCCCCGGCGAGGGTCTTGCAAAGGCCTTTGAAGAGAAGACCGGAATCCACGTGAACCTTGTTTCATGCGACGGCGCAGTAGAGCTCTACTCCCGCATTGTCTATGAGGGCAAGGCCTGCCCGGCCGATGTGGTCATCGGTCTTTCAGACTCCCTGGACTATGATTCAGGTCTGTTCGAATCCTGGACTCCTTCCTGCGACAAAGACCTGATCGAATACGACAGATCCATGAACCTGATACCGTTTGACTACGGAATCTTTGCCTTCATCATTGACACCTACAGCAACGGTATCCCCACAATTTCATGCCTTGAGGACCTGACAAAAGATGCCTACAAAAAGAAGGTTATCCTGATTGGACCGTCTTCTTCAGTGGGACTGGGGTTGTTGAAGTGGACAGTAGCCGCCCTGGGTGAAGATAAGGCTTTCTCATGGTGGGAGAAGATGAAGGACAACGCACTGACAATGTCTTCATCATGGAGCACAGCCTACGGTCTTTTCACCGAAAACGAGGCTCCCATTGTAATCAGCTACACAACAAGCCCCGTCTACCACCTTATGTACGAGAACTCAGAGCGCTATCAGGCTGTGGAGTTCAAAGACGGCCACATCAAGACTGTTGAATACCTTGGAGTCCTCAAACAGTCCTCCAACAAGGATGCTGCAAAACAGTTCTGCGAATTCCTCCTTACCGAGGGTCAGAATGACATTGCCGTTGCAAACACAATGTTCCCTGCAAATACGTCTACGTCCTTGGTTCCTGAATTCTCAATTGCCCTGATGCCGTCAAAGATCATCGAAACCGACATCACAGTTGAGCAGATGGCAAAGTACTCCGAAAGATGGACTGAAATGATGGTTAAATGAAGTACCTGGGAATAGCATTCTTCTGCATCCTGTTCCTCATACCTCTTGCCCTGACCTTTACGGGCACAACAGCCTCAGACGTTATTGCCGTTCTTTCCCAGGACTACTTCAGAAGCATACTTGCCTTTACTTTCCGCCAGGCCGTGGTCAGTACCCTTGTCTCTCTGGTTATCGGCCTTCCGGGGGCATGGATCATGAGCCACTGCGCCTTCCGCGGAAAGCGTTTTGTAAGGGCAATCTACTCAGTTTCCTTTGTACTTCCCTCCATTCTGGTGGTTCTTGGTTTTGTAATCTTCTACGGAAACAGCGGCTATCTGAACAGCATACTGATGAGGCTTTTCAACCTTTCTGAGCCCCCTCTCAGAATCCTCTACTCTTTCAAAGCCGTAATATTTGCCCATGCGTTCTACAACTTCCCCGTCATTGTCATGGTCATTGCCACATACTGGTCAGGCATGGGAAGAAGTCTGGAAGAAAGTGCCGCTACCTCCGGAGCCGGACCTGCACGGGTTTTTCTTACAATTGTCCTTCCCCGTCTTGTCCCTGCAATTGCCGCAGCCTGCGTTCTGGTCTTTCTGTACTGCTTCAACAGTTTTTCAATAATCCTTGTCCTTGGAGGAGGTCCTGCCTTCACAACGGCAGAGGTTGAAATCTACAGACAGGCACGTGTGAACTTCAACACAAGAGCCGCCTGTGCCCTGAGCATAGTTACCCTCTTAGTTGTACTGGCCGTTCTTGTTCTGCAGCTATATCTGGAAAAGAGGTCCCGGCACAGCAGAAATCCTGATTACAGGCATGTGAGCTTGCGGAAACCCGGAGTTTTGGCCTCGGTTTATCTTGTGCTTTCCGTACTGTTCATAGGCCTTCCTATTCTGGCCATTTTCCTACGTGCCCTGTTTGCAAACACATCCAGAGGCTCTGAAAGTGTTGTGTTTTCATTGAAGGCCTACGGTGCGCTTTTCAGAAATCCCTCTGCCCTGCTGAACAGTTTGGTAAGTGCACTTGGAGCAGCTGTTTCAGGCACTCTTTTGTCGCTTTCAATCTGCAGCTATCTGGTGCGCAGGAAGAAGAGCATTTTCAACATTCTGGTAATGCTTCCGATGGCGGTCAGCTCTGTAATCATCGGGCTGAGTTACTTCCTGCTTTCAAGGTACCTTTCATTTACAGGTCCCCTTGTAATGCTTACCCTGGCCCACTGCGTAATAGTACTTCCCTTCTCTGTGCGTACAATCCTGCCTGCATGGAGGGCAATTCCCGTTTCGCTTATTGAAGAGTCCATGGTCATGGGTGCAAGCAGAATGCAGACAATGATGCGTGTAGAGCTGCCGATGCTGAAAAAGAGCATTCTGGCTTCTCTTGCGTTCGGTTTTGCAATCAGTGTCGGAGAACTGAACAGCGTCATGCTGATAGGAGTTTCGGACTTTACAACAGTTCCGCTTCAGATTTACCGCCTTGTAGGAAGTTACAACTACCAGGGCGCATGCGCACTTGGAACTGTGCTGATTGCCCTGTGCTTCTTCGCCTTCCTTTACCGGTAGTTCTTGTTCTTGATATTCTCTATCTCGTCTCTCAGAACGGCAGCCTTCTCAAACTCAAGGTTCTTTGCGGCTTCAAACATCTGACGTTCAAGTTCCTTGATAAGTTTCTTGCGCTGAGTTGAATCAAGTACGTTGTATCCGGCTTCAAGAATCTTTATATCATCCTTCTGGCCCTGGATCTCATCCTCTCTGTCGCGTTCGAGAATATCTTCAACAGCCTTCCTGATTGTCTTGGGCGTGATTCCATGCTCTGCGTTGTAACGCATCTGGATAGCTCTTCTTGAAGATGTTTCCTCTATGGTTTCACGCATTGCGTCGCTCATGCGGTCTGCGTACATGATTACACGGCCCTCTGCGTTTCTTGCGGCACGACCGGCCGTCTGGATAAGGCTTGTAGTGCTTCTGAGGAAGCCGATCTTGTCTGCATCAAGAATGGCAACAAGGGCAACTTCGGGCAGGTCCAGACCCTCTCTGAGAAGGTTGATACCAACCAGTACGTCGAAGTTACCAGCTCTCAGGTCCCTCAGAATCTCGACCCTTTCAATTGTCTCAATCTCAGAGTGCAGGTACCTTACCCTTACATTTCTTGCAGCAAAGAAGTCGGCAATGTCCTCTGCCATGCGCTTTGTCAGGGTAGTTACAAGAACCCTCTCACCCTTCTGGGTACACTTCTTTATCTCACCGTACAGGTTCTCTATCTGACCCTCTGTGGGTCTGACGTCAATCTCGGGATCCAGAAGTCCCGTAGGTCTGATAATCTGCTGTACAATGCGTGCGGAAAGCTGTTTTTCGGTTTTACCGGGTGTTGCTGAGACAAAGATTCTCTGCCCTGTAACCTTGTCAAATTCATCGTACTTGAGGGGTCTGTTGTCCAATGCGGAAGGGAGTCTGAAGCCGTACTGAACAAGGTTCACCTTTCTTGAGTGGTCTCCTTCGTACATGGCTCCTATCTGGGGCAGTGTAACGTGGCTTTCATCTATAAAAGTGAGGAAGTCCGGCTGGAAGTAATCGAGAAGTACTGCAGGCCTTTCTCCCGGTTTCCTGTTGGAAAGCGGACGTGAATAGTTCTCAATTCCCGAGCAGTAACCTATCTCCTGAAGCATCTCAAGGTCGTACTCGACACGGGTCTTTATTCTTTCAGCCTCCACAGGACGCCCCGTTGTAAGGAACAGTTCGTGCTGTTCCTCCATCTCCGTCCTGATTCTTTCAATTGCTGCGAGAACATGCTCCTTGGGCACTACAAACTGCTTTGCAGGATAGAGAGTGAATGCATCCTGTGTGTTCTGTTTCTCTCCTGAAACGGGGTCAAACCACTGGATTGTCTCAACCGTATCCCAGTCAAGTATCAAACGTACTGCGCTTTCAAGATAAGGAGGCCAGATTTCTATAATGTCTCCGTGGACACGGAATGAGCCGTGTTCAAGTACAACGTCGTTGCGCTCGTACTGCATTCTTGAAAGCTGCTCAAGCTCTTCACGGTGGTCAAAGAACATGCCCTTTCTGAAGACGTGGGTCATATCACGCAGTGAAACCGGGTTTGCGAGAGAATAGATACAGGAGACGGTTGCAACTACTATTACATCGCGCCTCTCCATGAGGCTGAATGCTGCGGAAAGGCGCATTCTGTCTATCTCGGCATTCACATCTGCGTCTTTTTCAATGTAGAGATCCTTACCCGGAACGTAGGCTTCGGGCTGGTAGTAATCATAGGTTGATACAAAGTACTCTACCCTGTTTTCCGGGAAGAAACTTTTGAACTCCCTGTACAGCTGTGCGGCAAGGGTTTTGTTGTGGGAAAGGATAAGAGTGGGTCGCTGTACCTTCTCAATGATCTTTGCCATTGTGTAGGTTTTTCCGCTTCCCGTTACACCCTTGAGGGTCTGGAATCTGTCCCCTGCAAGCACCCCGGCCGAAAGTGAGTCAATTGCCTGTTGCTGGTCGCCTGAGGTTTCAAACGGGGCATGTACAACAAACGGTTTGTCTATCCACTGCACACTGCCGTGGATGTTGGAAACCATCTCACCGCCCCAGGATGAATCAAGTCTGATCTCTTCGTTGTCTTTCATTTTACCTGTTGATCCAGCCTACAAGCTCGGATGTGCGTTCCAC
>Ga0265299_10002997_pt1 | contig 16803 bp, 12 predicted proteins | sample AusTroGonzalo_MG_4_FD_193485 | JGI IMG/M metagenome (GOLD analysis project Ga0265299, IMG submission 193485) | Bovine rumen microbial communities from tropical cattle in Woodstock, Queensland, Australia - Gonzalo_02 | ecosystem: Host-associated > Mammals > Digestive system > Stomach > Rumen ... | reverse complement strand
TCTTTTCATTTTCTCTAAATTCTTAATTCTAAATTATTAATTAAACTTTTGCATCGTCTTGGGAACGTTGTTTGTTCCTTTCGACGATGCAAAGGTAGGCATTAAAAAATGGGTCGGGGGTCAGATACGTCAATGCGTCAATTTTGCGTCATGTTTTGACGTCATTGCGTCATTTATGCGTCGTTTTAGGTGCCAGAATCTCATGTTTTAGTATATTCCAGAAGGTATCACATAACTCTTCCCATGGGTTGTTTTCCATATCATAATAAGCCTCGAACCTGTCTTCATAAGCTATACAACGAGCAAAGTTACTTAGTGTACGGTCGCCTATCTGTAGTTCAGATGACCAGCAGCTGGGAGTAGCGTTTTTAGCCAATGTAGTAAAAACAGATCTGCTCATATTTCCATCCACTCTGTCTTTTAATACCAGATAGATTCCCATCCAATCGTTTTTCGACCTGAACAGCTTATCATGTTCCAATGTGAGCAAATACAAGCTGTCGCCTACCACTATTTCGCGCTCGTCTTGCTTCATAGATTGATACTTTTTTCTAGCCATCGTGTCAGTTTCCACCTGCTTGGGACAACTATCACCCAAGTCTTTTGGAACAGGTATTGGCATCATACGATAGTATTCACGTAACTCGTTCACCTTATTTATATAGTCACGTATGCCATTTGTTAATCCATGAGCCATTAACGACATAATATAGCCTTTAGCCGAATCGTACGTTCCTGCATTCTTAGCCATACTAATCAACAAGTTTTCGGGGATTGTCGCCCCATCATGCCAGATGTACTGGACTTCTTCTTTCTCTTTTAACATCTTTTTCACAGATTAAAGAGAAGGTATAGGCCTATCCCTCTCGGGGGTTTATAAGTTTATTAATTATCGGCTGCAAAGATATATAGTTTCTTTGACTTAACTACACAAAAATCGTGGCATTTGGTGGCGAACACGAAATGCCATGAGAGGTCATAAAAAACCAAATTTTAGAGCATCACACTATAATGCCGAAATAGTCAGATGCCCTTTTCAGTACATCATAATAAGCGCGATCTTTATCGCACTTATCATTATATATATACATATACTGGTTATAGGCAGAAATTTTAATCAATCCTTCTTTATTGAATTCCTCACAAAAACTATTCAAAGGCGGTCTGTCTCTAAACAAATCTAGCACGGCTATTGCCCTCATTGGGCGCATAAACACAGCTACATCCTTTGTGTCGCCTATCTCCTTACGCAAAAATCTTATTACCTTTTCTTCATAGCCAGGTTTAATGTAGCTTCTAAAACTGCCTGTCTTTCGTTTATTCCCAGACTTCATCAGCTTTTCAAACCCAAAGTCTTTCAGGTGATTCATATCATAAGTTCTTTTGCTGCATCTGTATGTTTCTACACAGTCCACAATCAATTCTATTTTCTCTCCGTCTTCAGGCTCCCACTTCTCCATAACTATTTTCAGATTCTTGCCAGCCAATTCCCAGTTAAAAGCTCTAGCCACTATGTCGGCCAATACATTGTGATTCGCAAAAGCTGGAGATGGATTCAGAAACACCACATATGGGTCGTATTTCTTCGAAGCCAGATTAATGTACACTTCAGCGAAGTCTTTGCCTGTTTTAAACTGGCCAACCCTAAGCGCAGCATAACCATGGCATACAGGGTGTATGTAATGACGAGAATAAGCTTTTCCTTTGATTTTTGGATGCACAAACTCAAAGACTTTTTCTTCTCCAAAATCTTTCAGTATCGCCTCACTCAGAGCATCCCAATCATCCGAATAATTTTGCCCCCATAATAATGGCTCGTTAGTCTTTACAAGTCTAAGTTTATATAATTTTGAGTTACACTTTGTTTTTCCCATGAAACAATCCGTAGTTTTTGGAGCGCAAAGATAGCAATTTTTCCCAAGACTACAAAGGCTTTTCCGCAAAAAATCTAATCATCCATATCCAGCGAAGCCACAAAATCATCATACGCCGCTAATTCTTCACGATACGCACGATACTCCGCTTCATCAATTTCATCTTCACCACTACCTCCTGCAACCCCATACCCACTTGCCATATTATAAAGGTTACTTGTGCTTGCAGCATTTATAATAGCAGAATCTGATACTTTTCTCTTTTTCGCTTTCTTCTGCTGCTTCTTTGAAACCTTCTTTTCTTCCACAGCAGCCTCTGTATTCAAAGACTTACTGTAAGGCTTACCCCCAACCATCAGTTCCTTGACCATCACAAATACGAATACTGTTATAAAAATAATTACTCCAAATAATACCACCATATCAATATCTTTCTTTGATAAATTTATCTAGTTCCTTAGCCATTTTAGCAAAGCGTTTCCATGTATGTTTAAAGTTGTCTGGATCATTCCATACCTTCTCAAAATGATTTAGTGGAGCTTGTATCATATTTTGCCCCCATACAAGCACCCCAGCTTCGTGATTCCTGTTTCCACTAGCACGTTTTCCTATGGCTGCTGAGGTGATGTTGGCAGAGCCTATATATGCACATTCATCATCAAATACGAACAACTTCATGTGGTTATGCTCATTGTAGCGCAACTCAAAAAGTGAGTTCTCCAAAAGCTGGGGACAATTTGTCTTTGCGTAATTGTAGAATCCGAAAGGTTTCATACACACCACTTGTACGTGAACACCACGCTCTACAAGCGACAGAAAGAAGTCGCACAAGCGTAGAGTCTCAACCCCATCATCTGACTCTAAGGTGACGTTGAAGTTTTTAAGGTTTGCTGTAGCAATCTTCAAGCTATGCTCTACTTCTGTCATCCGTTTGAACACCTGTGTATAGTGCTCCTCATCTGCAACATAAAAGAAACTATCCCCCGTTTGCACCTCCTCAACTATAGAGTCTGCCCCACTCTGAATCAGTCCCAACTCCTCCAAGTCGTGTGTTGAAATACGCCACCCACTTTTTGGAGCCTTGCGTGCAGGAAGCGCACCACAATGAATCAGGTCGTAAATCTCCTGAGTCGAAAGTCCTGTCATGCGGACTGCAGCTTTGGTGCTTATGTATTTATTGTTTGGCATATAATCCCCACTTTTCTATATATTCAAATATTGTCTTAAGTTACTTTCTATATACTCAATGACTTCATCATAATGCTCAAAAAGATAATCTTTCCACAGTTCTTTTATCGTAATATGGTCATTATGTAACTCATAGAGACAGTTAACGTCTGAGATTTGCGACTTAGCCATAACATCATTATTACCTGAAAAGCGAATCCAAGGAGAGAGAAATCTGTAGGGCACGTTCTTCAATAAGGGTGATAAAATCTTCCCTAATCTCAATTTATCGTATTGCTCTGCAACCACCCTTTCTACTTCTTCCTCTGAAGACTTACTTTTCAGATGGGTTCTTATCTTTATTGACTGCAGATAAAGCGGAAGTTGATCAGAGAGAGAGAATTCGCCATCTTCCACAAAGACATATTTCCACGCATTCGCAACCATCTTAATAAGAATCTTGTTAAAGTCAATTTCTGCTTCCTCTGTTTCATATAACAAATGCATGATAGACATGAACCAGAAGTACTTGTAGCAGGTAGCCTTGCTGTCGAACACGCGCCTTAACTTGAATATATCTCTCTGCGGCAAGGAGACAATTTCTGGTTCAAAAATTTTCACGACATCCTTCGAAGGGTTAACAGGCACTACATACATAATTGTTATAGAATATAGGGTATTCGGAGAAGAAGTAGAAAAGCCATCTTTTCCATAACGGAACAGCATGCGGCCTTTCCAATCTTTGTTTGGCGAGATAGCCAAGAATTCAGCATTGAGTGTTCTATTTCCTTTCCATTCATCTATTGTTGGTTCTTCAATAATTCTAATTTCATAACCAAAGCCCTTAAAAAGTGATATCCACACGTCATAAGAATTATCCCACGAGAACCCTATGGATTTCCAATAATCGGGGAAATCACAATTGAAATGAACCCAATATATATGATTAAATACACCTATGCCATCATGATCCCAAATATCTACCCCATTAACACCCATAGTTCTAGCTGGGCCGTTTTTCCATATCTCCACCTTATGCCCCATATTCTCTGCATCCTTCCATGTAGTCTTGCCTGGGGTAATGCCCCATAGTGGAAATAGGGTACTTAAGTCGAATGTGGCATTATTGGTATCCTCGCTATCTATTGTCTCTAGCCCCTCTACATCTTCAGTCTTCTCGTCGATATCTATATCTTCCGTTTTTTCTACAAGGACTCCTTCATAATTTACTGTTATTGAATATAATGTTTTAGGAGATAAAGTATAATAGCCATTTTCTCCGTAGTTGAAATCCATTGTAAACCTCAAAGTCTTATCAGGTGATAAAGCCTCGAACTCCGCATTCAGGGTGTTACGTCTAGAATAAATGCTTTGACTAGGCTGACGAGTCACGGAAATATCATATCCTAATTTTTCGAACACCTCTATCCATTTGTCATAGGATAGATTCCAATCGAAACCTTTTAATTTCCATGAGGCAGGAAAGTCGCTTTCATCATTGGTCCAATAAACTGAAGTAAATATGCCCACGCCATCGTGATCCCAGAAATCCACATCTTCAACATTTATATTCCGACTTTGGTCATTCTCAAATTTCTTAACTTTGATCCCCATATCTTTGGCATCCTTCCAAGTTGTTTTGCCTAGGGTTATACCAAATAATGGGAAGAAATTATCAATTGCTGAAGAAAAGACATCAATAGAATCTGGCTGCGATTCGTTTACTTCAACATCCCCAGAAACATCCTGTATCAACTCCATATCTTCAGTACCCTCCGATATGTCTTGATTTCTGGGTTTTCCTGTTCCCTTAGACGAACTTCTCTTAGGTTCCTCCTCGTCCTCAACATCATGTCCTAAGAAATGGTATTTCCAATGTCTGCGTGCATCAGGCAGTCCGAAACGTGAGTACATACCCACATTATCCAAGATGATGCAGTGACCTTTACTTCCCGTTATTCTCAGTCCGCGACCTACCTGCTGTAGATATTTTACCAGCGACCTCGTGGGGCGTGCCAACTGTATGAATTCTATATCTGGGCAGTCGAAGCCTTCCGAAAAGATGTCTACGTTGACAATAATATCTATCTCGCCTTTCTTGAAGCTTTTCACCATTTCCTTTCTATCTGCATCAGGCGTCTCGCTGTCAATAGCAACTACTCTATATCCCGCATCCTCAAATTCTCTGCATATATTCTTGGCGTGTTTTTTGTTGATGGCGTAGATAATGCCTTTCTTACCTTTAGCCAGCGATTGGTATGAGCTGAGCAGTTGGGCGCGAATTTTGCCAATGTCCATGTTTTCCTCCAACGACTCCTCGTCATACTCACCAAATTTATCCAGCTCGATGCCGTCAATAGTTTTCTGAATGTAGCTTTCGTCTCTAAGCGAATAATATACATAAGGCGACAGATAACCTTGCTTGATGAAATCCTTGATAGGCATCGACATCACTAACTTGTCAAACAAGTCAGTAAAGCTCTGATGGTTCATTCTCCAAGGCGTTGCTGTGACGCCCAACTTCTTCGAGCCAGGATAAAGTTTCCATAGCCTCATATAGGTGTCGGCCAAGGCATGATGCGCTTCGTCAATGATGATAAATTGGAAGTTTAGTTTTTGGGTATCATTCAGATTTCTTTTGTGCATAATTGTCTGAATAGAAGCTACGTGAACAGGGAACTTCTTTTCATTCAGTTTTTTTGCGAGCGCAATCTCCTTGATGGATGATACGTGTACATATTTATCTTCGTCTCTTTTCTTTTTGCTTCCTCCTATTACGTTATGGGCTATATGGTATTTTTTTAGACTCTCGTCTATCTGGTCTATCAGTTCTGTTCTGTGCGCAATAATAAGAATCTTTACTGCTTCCCTCTTGCTCAAACTATACTGATTGATATCCCTGATGATTGAGGTAAACAAACGCGTTTTTCCTGTACCTGTAGGCATCTGAAACATCACATTATCTACCTCATCCCACGATTCAAAAATTTCCTTCTTTGCCTTCTGTTGATATGGGCGAAGAGTGGAATCCTCTTTGCATATATCAGAATAACTGTCAATATTTAAAGAACGTTTCAATACAGTTTCATCGTCATGTTTTTCCTTAACTAATGATTTTACAATTGGTGAGTGCGTAATCTTTGAAGAAATCTTCCCTTTAAATGAATCACGCGCCTGAGCTACATGTTTAACTATATTCTGTTTCTTGTATACTAGTTTGCTCTTTACATAACCAATCCAATAAGCAAGATGAGCTCTGTTTGATATTCTTTTGCGAATTCTTAAATCCTCTTCAATAGTGATATAGCCACCTCTTTTTACAAAAGCAGCAACCACCTCATCAACCTCAGCAGCACGATTAATAGGATCCGATGATTCTATGTCAACCTTCTTTTTATTCATCAACGCCCAATACTCTATATTGTTTTAGGTTAATACGATTATTGATGCTGCAAAAAAAAAAACTTTAAGAGATACAATGCTTTCAGAAGTTCATCTCCATCGTACGTATTATCTTGCTTCATTGGTTTATTCTAACATAACCTTTTCAATTTTAAGTTTCAAGTCTAACTCTCTATTGATAGTTTTTAGTATTTCGTACTTCTTATCCGTGTCGCAACATGTAGATATATAAAGACCATCTTCTGTTTCATATTGTCTAGCAGCATATCTTTCGTTCTCAAACAATTTCGAAGAAATGATGTTTTCTCCTAAAACCATTATACCTAATTTTTCAACATTTCTCGCCCCAGCATATTCAACGACATCAACAAATGTCTTAGAAACAATTTTGTGGCACGAGACTGTGTCGTCGGGAAAAGCTACGCGCAGTATATACTTTTTCTTTCGATAGCCTCCATCTTCATTAGACGAGGAAGCATCCCCATTTTGCCCTAAAGACTCATCTATAGACATCTCCAAACCACTATCTTGATTATATGAAACGCTTATCTTGAAATCACGTTTCATATTTTCAACTAAAGGTTCTAACTCTTGCTTCAGCAGAGGAATTATCTCATCTTGAAGATATTCTTTTTCAAGCTCAGCAACAGCCATCATTTGTTCGTTGCTGACAGGTAAGTTCAAAGCTTGTAACATTTCAATAGCTTCGTAAGCTTTCTTAAGTTTTTCCATATCCATTCAAATTAAAGCATTATTTTCTCAACCCTTAGACCAAGATTTAAATCACGATTAATTTTACGTATCTGGTCATATTTTGTATCTGTAGTAGAATAAGTGCAGACAAAAAGACCGTCTTCTACTTCTTTTTGACCTACACGATAACGTTCATTCGTATTCAACTCTGAAGAAACCAAATTATCACCCATAATCGTTATACCGAGGCTCATGACTTTACGAGCTCCTGCATATCGTACAACATCTACTAATGTTTCCCACACCATCTTGCTGCATGAAACATGATTATCTGGGAAGACAACCCTGATAATATACTTACGTTGCCTTTTAGACGACTCGTTTTGTGTGGGGAATAGATTCTGTTGTATAGGTTTTCTGTCAATTACTTGAATATCAAGTCCATCTTCCAGGCTATATGTTACCTCGAGCCTGAACTTATTTTGCATCTGTTTTACAAGGGGCTCCATCTCTCGAGTTACTTGAGGGATAACCTCCTCTCTAAGATACTGGCGCTCCATCATAGCAATAGCTTTAATTTGCTCAGTGCTAACAGGTAGCCCAAGTGCTTTTAGCATTTCTACTGCTTCATAAGCTTTATCCAGTTTCTCCATACCTCTAAATTATATAAGGTGAGTTACTTTTATTTTCTGCCAATGTTTACCTATACCCAGAGCCATATTAGCAGCATCCTTAGTTATTAGTTCTCCCTTCTGTAAACCAGCAATAGCTTGTTTAATTTCTTGAAGAGCTGAACCTGAAACGCCAAACAAGTCCTTAATAACGGTATCATTCTGCTGTTGCTGCTTCATAATCAATGGATATTGAGCATTTGCATAGAAATCAAAGTGCTTACTCTTAAAGCTCTCCATGTTCTGCGTAGCAAGTATAATACTCATACCTTTATTACGACCAACAGCAATCAGATTCTGAAGAGGTTTGTTTTCGAACCCAAGCATATAATGAGCTTCATCGATGATGGTAAAATGACGAATCTCTACCCTATCTTCGTTTGTAGCCTGTTTGGGCAATTTCTCATATATAGTATTCAGCTTAGAAATTACAAAATAGACAATTGCCTTCGCCATTATGCCATCTTTCTCGAAGCCTCCAAGATTGATAATATAGCAATTCTTCATCAAGTCTATCTTGTCTTCATTAGCAAATATTCTATTGCGTACCAACTGACTAAGCACAGAAATCACACTATCTGTATCATCCTGCTTTTTCTGCGGGAGTAATGCTATGTAGTTCTCCAACACATCGCTGAATGTTACGGGTTTAAGGTTATTATCCTTATATGCATTGATAATAGCCTCGCTTAGTCTGTTATCCATATTGGCACTAATCTTTGCTGGCGCAATCGAGCTCAGTGCCGTAGCCAATGATGTCGCATAAAGATTAACCTCATTAATGGGCCTTCCGGTAAAATCCTTAAATGGGGTAAATGGCAATGGTTCTCTGATTGGATCAAGAATGGCAGACTTATCTGTATCAAAATGATCCAACCACGAAGCGTTAGCTGGGTCTGAAAACTCGCCTTTATAGTCGAATAACAAAAAGTTTACAGGATAGTGCGTATCTGACGATGCATTTCGAATCTGATTAATTAGAAGTGCTATCAGATTCGATTTTCCAGAACCTGTTGTTCCAGCAATCAATATTTGGGTATTAGCAATCTCACGACTATTTATATCAAGACAAGCATCCATGCCATTCTCGTACTCACCTATCCTCAGGTTTAATTCAGGGATATCTGTTAACAAACGACCCGCACGCAATGGAGCATACGTCAGCCATTCATCAATACCGCCTTCCTTTAATAGGATATCACGACCTCTCAGAATCTCACGTCCAATAACCTTACTTACTAAATTAGGAGAAGTCCAATCGGCCTCCACATCATGATACCTCATCTTTAGCAGTATCTCGAACATCGTACCAATATCCGATTTTGTAAAGAACGTGGTCGCATAAGGAGTATTCGATTTTGCTAGATTATAATCATTCAAATCATCTATAGTGCGTGGCGATTTATCACTCAATCCTGCTAAGAGGCAGATTCTCAGCACCACACTATGATTTAGCGTTACAGGACGCATATTGTCGGTATACTCATCTAAGTTAATGCGCTGCTCTATTGCTGCCTTAACATCAGCTATTCTCTCATGCATGCCAGAGATAGCCGTTACCGCTTTTACTGTCAACAAATTAATGTTACTCATAGGTCACTTATCTTTTGGCCGAAGTAATCCTCGGATATAGTGGTACATTGATTTTCTTTATCTCTATGCAGTGTATAAGTTTTGGCTACATAAGCTTGTATCTTCTCGAAATCGTGTTCAGTTGTAATTTCTGTATCAGTACTTAATAGGATGGTTTGGTGAGCCAAATCGGGGAAGTACTTCTCAATAATCACTTCGCGACTCTCTTTATCAAGCACACCCATCACAGTATCTATCATCACTGGCGGCTCATAGTCGCCCAAGTTATACAGAACCTTCAAGAGAACTTGCATTACAGTTTGCTTAGCGCCTGCATTTAACTGGCTCAGATAAATCTCGTTACCATTTTTATGATAAATTTTAAACGAGATGTCATCACTTTCATTTGCAGAAAGTTCTACTCTGCCCACAACGCCAGCATATACAATCAAGTTGATATTCAACTGGTCGCGCATCATACGCTCGATACTAGCTTTCTTAGCTCTTAGTAATTTTGCGGAGAGATTCTTAAAGAAATCTGGCAGGACACAAAGCATATCGTATTGTGGATCAGGAACTTGAGGAATATCATAGTCGTAGGTAGCAATCTTATCGCCCATCTCTTTCGACTCTTTCTTCTTAGTTTCAATAATCTCCTTCAGTTCCTTTATTCTTGCCGTATTCTTTTCATAAAGTTCCAGGAAAGTATAATCGCTACCATTCAATGTGCGCTGATACTCTTTAAGTTTTTCTTTCTGTTTGGGCATCTGTGCAATGTCCTGATTCAACCTTTCACGTTTCTCGTCCAAAGTCACAAAAGGATTACTAATAGCAGTAGAAACCAATTTATCAAGCACCTCAACTTCTGATGTGGTAAGGTATGAGAACTTATCTTCAACAGTATTGGCTTTTTCCTGAAGCGATTTCAGTTCGTTTATCAACGAAGGTATATCGATAGTACCTTCTCTAACATAACGTTCTTCTATCAAACTAACAAGTTGTTTGGTTATACCCTCTATTTGGTTATCAGTAAGCAAATTAACCCTTGCGGCTTTTACATCTTGCTTAGCCTGTAATATAACATCAATTTCTGTTTTTATTACACTTGCCAACTTAGGATAAATAACCTTAGTTTCGAGGTCTTTAGCTAACGTATCTATTTCCTGGCTATATTTACCTTCCGAGTCTACAGTACTTTTAACGGCCTGCTCAAGCTTAGTCATCATCTCGCGTGTTACCTCGTCAGAATCTTTACCTGCTTTAACTTGGTCATATTGCTCTTTATTCTCGTTAGCATAATTCAGAGCGGCACCATATTCGTCGTTCAGTTTTTTGATTTCATCATCAAGTGTTTGCTTAGCTGTATTTAGATTGGTGTACTCCTCTTTTATTTTGTCGTTCTGCATGCGTTCTGCTTTCTTCTCCGACAAGAGTGATTCTGAGACCTTTCTTAACTGAGCATATTTATTGAAGCCCATCACCGAATTGATGTTCTTCATAATCAGCTTGTTTATCTGTTCCTCCTTAACCAAATCAGAAGTCTTCATGGCATCAAAAAGGAAGTAATTGCTCAATTCGGCAGGTAGGTTAGCAGCGATAATCTTATTAACGATTTCCTCGTTTGTAGCACGTTGTGCTGAAGGTGTACCACTCCCATAAGTAAACTGGTTGCCTCCCATATTCAGCGTTACCGATTCTAAGACACGCCCCTCATCCAGCATGTAAGCACGTTTCAGTTTATACTGCTGTTCCTGATTAAGTACCAAGCCAGAGAAAGTAACTTCCAACACAATTTGCTTGTTGGTCATTCCCTGCTCATTTTTAACACCAGCATTGAATAATTCTTCGAAGTGTCGCTCATTCTCAATTTTCAAGCCATACAAAGCATGATAGATCGCATCGAACAGAGTTGTTTTACCACAGCCATTTCCTCCGCCTATTAATATTATAGGGCGATCATCAGTAACCTCCAAATCCAAATCAAGCAGTTTGTAGGTTTTATAGTTTTCGGCATGTATTTTTTTAAACTTCATACGTTATAGGTTTTTTAGAGCTTTCTTCAATATCTTATTCAGTTTTTTTTCTTCTACAACGTTTTGATTATTACGCTCTTCGTTGTAGGGTTTAAGAATATTCTCTTTAAGCCATTCCACATCAATATCTGCATCCTGGCAAGATTGCTCTATCAGAGCCATATCCTCCTTTCGTACACCATAGTGTAGAAACGTACTGTCAATACCTTTTCTCATTTTATATCAGGTTTTAGTTATACATAATGATCTGGGAAGAATGATTCCCACCCTACAACATTTTCTGTCGTATCAATGTGGAAATGTGAATAATGCCATACATCATCCTTTTCGACAATGATACCTCCTTGCAAATCTTTGTCTGCCATATAGTCTATCAGAGCGTTGTGCTTGTAGGGAGCCTCTGAGTCGCTGTTCTCAGTTTTTGTATCAAACAGGAACAATTGACCATTTTTCATTCTAACAATAAAGTCAACATAGAACAAAGCCTTCTCACCTTGCGAATTTACATATGGTATGCTGTAATGCTGCTTACCCTCATCACCATTTTTATACCACCAGTCGATATAAGCCTTATTCGACTCTAAAAATTCTGAGAAACGGCGTTCTGGTGTTGATACACTATTCAGTTCGATAAACGGTAACAACGCATGCTCTTCTACATCTGGCATTACGTGATGGGTACTTTCCTTGTAGAGTCGTTCTGCAGGCACCTCCCATGTATATTGTTCAAATGCGCGTTCCTTAGCCTTGCGCTGGCGTTCTTGCAACTTTCGTTCGTAGTTATTAAGAGCCTTCCCTATAATATCTGTAAACTTTGGTTTGTTTGCATGATATAGTATCACTTTCATCGCGTCTGTCTCAAACAATTCAAAGAGTTCCTCCATTGCCTGTAACAAATAACCTGCCAAGACATCAGTACTGTGTGACTTCTCGTAACTTCCTAATAGCGAGCGACAATAGTCAATATAGATGCGACGCACCTCGCCAGCACTCTTAGCAAATTCGTGCTTATGGCCTTCCACATCAATAATACCCAGCTCATTCTGGAACACAATATTCTCTGGCACCTCTACGCCTAATCGTAGAACATCGAATTTTATGTTCAGGTTTTGTTCAATCTGCTTCCTATTTTGTTCAGCTAAATTCTGTGGTGGCTCTGGCTCCTGTGTCTCTTCGTCATCAAAACTGAAACTGAACTGCTGCCACTTTACCAGCCAGTTTCTACTGAAACAGTCTATCAGTTCTTTCTTAAAATCCGGACCTAAGCGGTTACGATCAGAACTTTTATAAACACTATAATACGACTGCAAAGCCACATTCTGCAAATTATCTTTGCGTATTGCCTGAAGAACATCTTTGTTCAGATAGTCCATATCCTCAGCCACAATCTGTATCTGATCTTTACTGATGTCGGTATAGACATAACCTACATTAAGCAAGTCGTTCTTATAGAATTTCTGTTCGGGCATTCTGAGAATACGGCCTACTGTCTGAATGGTAAACTGATTACTCTGTAACTTTCTGAATATTAGCAAAACGGAAGCACGTGGGCAATCCCAGCCCAAAGCAATCGCTTGTTTGAAGAGCAAAACTTCTGTCATATTATCAGGTTGCTCTAATCCATCAAGATTAGCTTTCTCGTTGCTCAACCATACTGCCAGTTTCTGATTCTCAGTCGTTATATCCTTAATTTCCCTCAAATATGTCTTCACCTGATCTGCGATAGCCGCATCCTCAGATGTCATGCTTTCTGAAGTATCGTTGGGCAACTGGATCAACAATAGCGGATTGATATTTGTACCCTCTTTCTTGTAAGCTTCAGTCAAGAGTCTGCGTTTCTCCAAAGCGCATTGAATCAGATGGATATTTAGTTCGTTCTCGTCATTATACCCCTTAGTGATATCAGGGTTAAGTACCACCTGCTTCTTTATCATCTCTTCCTTCACCACATCTTCACGACTTACTGTCACTTTGTGATCAGCATTCGTCTTTGGTGTAGCAGATATTCTAATCTCAACTTTTGGATTAATCTTCTGCAGCACCTTTGCACTCTTATCTGCTGACTTCGACCAAAATAAGTGTTCCTCGTCTATTACAACAATGATAGGAAGGCCTTGTTCCTCTTGTGTTCTGCGAGTTATCTCATATAGAGAGGCATTCTGTTCTGAGTCGCGTACCATCACGTTTTTCTCTTTGTTAATGCTCTCCCAATTTACAAACAGTATTTCACCTGGCTTGATAGTTCCCTCACTCTGATCAATTTCATCATACATCACAGGCTTCAACAGACGTGTTTCAGTGAAGTAATTCTTCATCTTGAAATAACTCTGCTGGTGTAGTTTATTGGGGGCAATCCAAATATATGCGACTTGTTGATAAGGGCTATCACCGCGACTTTGCAGTTCTTCTGTCAAGTCAGCCAACATTTGTGAAGCCATCACCGTTTTACCAGCACCTGTAGGGGCTTTGAAAATCAAAGTCTTCCTGTGGCCTGATAATATAAGCAAATCTATGGTTTCATCCACCAATTTGCGAACAGCTTTCTGCTGAAATTTTAATTCTTTCATGCTTCACCTCCTTCCTCTTGTTCTGCAAACAAGTCAGATGGTATTACATTTATTTGCTTATTCTCCTCATCAAAAAGTTTCTCCCTTCGTTTGGGCAACACCTTTTGGTAAGCATCGTAGATGGCGGCTGGAAGAGCAATCAACTCCACCTTGTCCTCAACCTCGCGGAAGTTATCCGTAAAGGCATAGCGACCAGGTGAGAATACATAGATTTTTAAGCGCATTAATCCAAAATCTAATGTACTGATTTCATTTGCAATCTCGTCAATCAGTTCTTCACGATAAATAATCAGCATATGCTTCTTACCATCGTTGAAGTATCGGGCTAATTGTGACTTTAGCTTAAACCTTCCAAACGTTTTTTGCTCCTCATATAGATTTTCTTTGATGCAAAGCAGGTCTGTAGCAGCAGCCACCAATGCACGCATATTCTTCTGCGTTCTTTCGCGAGGGATATAGTCCGTCTTATAGTAGCGCAGGGTGTTTGCTTTTAGTCCTGCAATACCCACACCCTTTGTTGTCGTATATCCATTGATTACTCGCTTATTGCGTTCATACGTAACTTCCTCACAGATATTATTCTCATTGTTCGTCACGAGAATGCATTGCCTATGACCTCCATCTTCTGCGTTCAATTGCATCGTTGCATGAAGTGTAGTTCCAGAGCCAGCGAAGAAATCGAGAACAGTTAGTTCTTTACCATTGGCTATTTTCAATAGAAGCATTATTAACTTTGTCGGTTTTGGTCCATCAAAAACACCTTCCCCTTCCATTATGGCTTTCAATTCCTGCTTACCTTCTTGATTATTACCTCCTTCCTCTTGTAATATTAGAGTGTTAGGCCTTAATCCTTCTTGAACTTCACTTAAAAAAGTCTTTTTTCTTGGCGTACCACATCCATCCTTACCAAACCATATTCTATTCTCAGACTTCCATTGTTCAAAAGTCTCTTTCGAACAACTCCAAAATCTCCCACTTGGTGGATAAACAACTTTGCCACCAGGCGTTACGATTTCATATAGCAAAGATTCAGCCCCTGATTTTGCAGACATAATCGTTGATGTCCATAATCCTCTTGGGTCATTATCAGGATTCGAGTAACCTTTTGGTTTTTCAGACGACCTTGGCAACAAACCTATTTTCCATCCATCTGGCGTTTCTGTTATTGTTTTTTTACAAAAACATAAAATATGATCATGCATTGTAGAAAAATACAATGCATCGTTTGAACGAGAAAACTTCTTTTGCCAAATCAAATTTGCAATAAAATGTTGTTCCCCGAATACACTATCACACAGCAATTTCAAATTAGCCTGTTCATTATCGTCAATTGAAATAAAGATTACACCCTTATCTGATAGCAATTTTTTTGCAATCTTCAGACGTTTGTTCATAAACGAGAGCCATTTACTATGACGGTAAGAATCTTCCGTATCAACAAAAGAGTCATTATAAACAAAGTCCTTGTTACCTGTGTTGTATGGAGGATCGATGTAGATAACATCAATCTTTCCTTCATGAGTATAACTAAGTGCAGTAAGAGCCTCTAAGTTATCACCCTCAATCAGTATATGGTTTGGTGCATCAGGCTCATCACTCAATATTGCCTTTTCTTTCACTTCACGAAGCACAGGAAGTTCTTCACGAAGACGTTCTTCTACATTCTCTGTTTTATCTTCCCAAACCAGCCCATACTTCTTGTGCTGGCGCAACAGTCCTATAAGACTGCTACGCTCATCGTTGCTTAACCCCTCCAAGGTCTGAAGCTTGCTGATGAGTTCTGTTTTATTTATTATATCTTTCATTCTTGGTTGGAGATTTAAATCTGTTTATTTATTCATAAATTCAGTAACGCAGCCTTTATGTCTTCCAGTCGTAAGAACTACTAGGACAGCAGCCACAATGCATCGGCAAAGATACAAATAATAATGGAAATAAAGAAAAACATCGCAAGAAAAATACTTTTGCAGCAGAAAAATACTCCTTTATATGTAATTTCTCCATAATTCTTACTCCATTTTTATATGCTCTACCACTATTTTATCTCCACCAGCATCCCACTCACAGGATAGTAAATAAAGCGTTTGATAACCTTTTCGCCATTGGCTTCGAGGGCGTTGGCGTAGGCATTGAGCTGGCCTGCATAGTATCCTGCAAAGTGTAGTGAGGTTGGATCAGTAATAGCTTCAACCTGTGGGAAGGATTTGAAATCAATAAGTATAGTACCTTCTGAGGATTGATACACATAGTCGATGCTGCCAATCACAATAGTGCCATCATCTTGCAATTGACGGAATGGACGCTCATGATATACTGCCAAAGGCTCACCGTATTCGCTCTTGAGGAAATTCTGAAGATTGTTCCATGCGCGAATTACTTCATACGTATTAGGAAGGATATCGCTCATGCCATGAGAGCTTATTAGCTCTTCAACTTCATCCTTGTCTAAGTGCTCGATAGCAGCATAGACATTATGGATGCAGTCGCCTACTGATGAATATTCGCTTCCATGCAACTTGCCTGATTCAACTTTTATAAACTCCTCGCTACGATAAGTTACATATATATTGTTTGACTTACCTTTAACTCCACTTGGTGCAATAGTAAGATGTCCAGCATCTGATGGTTTATCAGAATGATAGTTGAGCTTACGATACTGTTTAGGGGCTATGTCAGCAGGTGCATCTTCTGATTCTGTTGGGAATTGGGGTTTCACAATATTAAATATCACACCTATACCAAACATATCTCCATCGTCATTCCTACCTGCATTGGGCAGTCCTGACTGAACAAGCCAATCAAGTTCCTTATTCTTAAACCAAGG
>Ga0265299_10002996_pt1 | contig 16807 bp, 8 predicted proteins | sample AusTroGonzalo_MG_4_FD_193485 | JGI IMG/M metagenome (GOLD analysis project Ga0265299, IMG submission 193485) | Bovine rumen microbial communities from tropical cattle in Woodstock, Queensland, Australia - Gonzalo_02 | ecosystem: Host-associated > Mammals > Digestive system > Stomach > Rumen ... | reverse complement strand
ATTACAACCTGTGCTATGGCTACGGTATCGGTAACTATCCCAATATGCCTAACCCCGATTCGCTCACGGCTGAGCAGCGCCTGAAACTGTACAGCGAGGTGTATAAGACAGGTAAAGACATTATTGAGCAGAACCGTCAGGAGTTTGGCGAGATTGATACCCGTCCAACCGATCGTCGTGAGAACTACGTGAAGCGCTGCGTGGGCCTGCCCGGACAAACCCTGCAGATTAAAGACCATATCGTTTATCTGGATGGTAAGGCCAATAAGGAGCCCGATAACGTACAGTACACCTACGAGCTGAGACTGAAGCGCCACTTTACCGACGAGGAAATGGAGAAGTGGAACATTACGCAGGAGGAGCTGGTGCAGTTGAACAATAACGGCTATATGCCTTTGACCAATCGTGTGGTTGAGGAGATGAAGCAGTGCGGCGACCTGTTGGAGAGCATTGCCTTCCATACCGACCGTGAAGAGTGGAGCCTGTATCCACAGAATGGTAACTACCACTGGACACGCGATAACTACGGTCCTATCTGGATTCCAAAGAAGGGTGCTTCAATCAATCTTACACTGGAGAATCTGCCTATGTACGAGCGCTGTATCCGTGCCTACGAGGGTAACGACCTGCAGGTTCGCGACGGCAAGATATATATTAACGGTAAGGAGGCTAAGAAGTACACCTTCAAGCTGGACTACTACTGGATGATGGGCGACAACCGTCATAACTCGGCCGATTCACGTTACTGGGGATTTGTGCCCGAGGACCATATCGTGGGTAAGCCTATCTTCATCTGGTGGAGTAGCGATCCCGACCGTAAGGGATTCAGCGGTGTTCGCTGGAGCCGTATTGGTAATATCGTTGATAATATAAAATAAGGTAAAACCATGGAGGTTTTGCTTAGTACAACCTATTTCGGCCCGGTGCAGTGGTATCAGAAACTGTATCGGGCTGACACTGTACTGATAGAGCAGTGGGAGAGTTTCCTGAAACAAACCTATCGCAACCGCTGTTTGATAGCCACTACCAACGGACTTCAGGCCCTGACAGTGCCTATTGAGCGCGGCGAAACGCCACTTATCAAGGATATACGTATTAGCGATCACGGCAACTGGCGCCATCTGCACTGGATGGCCCTGCAGAGTGCCTATGGTGAGTCGCCTTTCTTTGAATATTACCAGGACGATATCCGTCCGTTCTTTACGCAGCGTTGGGACTATTTATTGGACTTCAACGAGGCGATACGCGAAAAAATGTGCGAACTCGTTGACATTCAGCCCTATGTGCTGCGTAGCTTTGAGTTCAGGCCCGAACCCGATGGTCAGACCGACTATCGTACAGCTATCAACCCTAAACACCCTGACCCCGATCCGGATTTCATCCCTAAGCCCTACTATCAGGTTTATGCACAGAAACATGGTTTCCTATCCAATCTGTCGATACTAGACCTGCTATTCAATATGGGGCCCGAGAGTATTTATTATTTGTAATTGTAAAACTCCATAAACAATGCAACGTCGACTACTACTTACATTATTAGCTACATTTACACTGCTGGCCTTCGGTCAGTCGCATTTCTACACGTCGGAGAAATTGTCGAGTAACCAGATAACCCATATATGCCAGGATAAGGATGGCTATATATGGATTGGTACAGAGTATGGACTGAATAAGTATGATGGCTACCGTTTTACCAATTACCTGCATGAGGATGGTAATGATAAAACGGTGAGCAGCAATGTGATTTCGTATCTGTTCGAAGATGCCAGTGGCACCCTTTGGGTGGGTACGCAGTTAGGTCTTGATCGTTACGACCCAACAACCAATGAGTTTATATCGGTTGAGATGAAGGGCGCTACCAGCGTACCCCGTATCAATGCCATCGTGCAGGAAGATACCAACCATTTGCTGATAGGTACAGCCGGTTACGGCTTGTTCAGAGTGGATATCAGAGATAACACCTCGAAGAAAGTGGATGGCTATGCCAAGGCCGATAACAACTATTTCAGCTACATCCATATTGACAGTAAGGGCTACTTCTGGAAGTCGGGCCACGGCAATTCCATTATCCGCCGTTCGCCTAAAGGCAAGATACAGGAGTTCCAGTCGCCTTATGGTATGGTGACTGGTTTCGTAGGTTACGAAGGTGGTGTGCTGATTGTGTGTAACCACGGCTTGCTTTATTACCGTGATGGCAAACTGATGACGGATTACATTGATCCGGGTGAGCTGCGTGGCAAGGACCTGCTACTGCGTACGGTGAAGAGCGACAAAGCCGGTAACTTGTTTATTGGTACCATGGGTAATGGCCTGTGGTGGGTGCCTCGTGGCGAAAAGCAAATGCGACGCTACGAATACCAGAACGCTTCGGTTGACCTGAACACTGCTACCATCTGGGCCTTGTATGGCGATAATCAGGAGAACCTTTGGGTGGGCTGCCAGAGTCGTGGTTTGTTGCTGATACCCCAGCATCAGTCGCCATTCCGCTCATGGAAGTTCATCGACCAGCATATTACAACGGGTGGCTCGCTCACATCTATCTGTGCCGGCGACAATGGCATGACCTGGTGTGCGGTACAGAATAACGGTATTTTTGGTTTCGATGCTTATGGACGTGTGGTATCGCATCCAGCCTCGCCTGATGGAACTTATCTGATTTACCGTGACGGTATGGGTCGCTATTGGATTGGTACAAATCTGGGCCTTTATGCCTACGATCCGTATAACGGGAAATATGAGCTGAAGTCATCGTTCAAGAGTGGTTTTGTTAACTCTATTACCGACGATGGCAAGGGAAAACTGTTCTTCTCGGTTTATTCGTTAGGTTTCTTCTCGTACGATACCAAGACCGAGGAACTGCGCCACTTCAGCATGTATGACGGCAACGGAGCGAAAGGACGCCTGCATAACGACTGGATTAGAAAGCTGATGGTTGACAGCAAGGGACTGCTGTGGATTTGTACGGCATCGGGTATTAACTGTTATGACCCGGTAGAAGACCATTTCCACCCTTATGGATGGGAGGTACTGTTGGATTATAATGCTGTAGAGTCGGTTTGCGAAACGCATGACCACCAGTTGCTGTTTGGTACGAATACCGGTTTGTACATCTACGACAATAAAGAGAAAAAGGCAAAGCCCTTCCCCGATGCCAAGATGCTGAGCAACAAAGTTGTTGGCGGTATTATTGAAGATTTGATGGGCGACCTGTGGATTAGCACCACGATGGGTCTTTGGCAGTACAAGCATGTTGATAAGCAGTTTGTTGGTTACCTTTATGGTAATGGTCTGGCTAGTCGTGAGTATGTGAGTGGTACGGCTATGCGTACTAACGACGGCAGAGTATGGTTTGGCTTTAGCGATGGTATCACCTCGTTTAATCCTGCCGACCTGCAACTACAGAGCATGGAATTTGATAAGGTGCTGCTTACCGGTATCTACGTAGGTGGTACGGCACGTCCCAGCACCAAGTATATTGAACTCGACTTTATTGATAATACCTTCTCGCTGGAGTTCTCGTCGCTGAACTTTGCCAACGCCGAGAATGTGATTTATGAGTACCGTTTGAATGGCAACCGTGAATGGGGCCAGACCGATGCCGGTCGTAACGTGGTGTCGTTTACCCACATGCAGCCAGGCTCGTATATCCTTGAGGTAAGAGCCTATGATAACGGCCTCTATACCGATACCGAGGTATACCACATTATAGTACATGCACCTTGGTATAAGTCCTCGTGGGCGTACCTATTATATATATTTATAGCTATTATTATCATAGGTACATTGGTTTGGAGTTATGTGCGTCGCCGTCGTCAGGAGATGAACGAGGAGAAGATGAAGTTCCTGATTAATGCGACCCATGATATCCGTTCGCCGCTCACGCTGATTATGAGTCCGCTGCACAAGCTGATGAAGCGCGACTTCGATGACGACACCAAGAACGACCTGAAGACCATTGAGCATAATGCCCAGCGTGTACAGAACCTGGTGAACCAGATACTGGATATCCGTAGGCTGGATAAGAAGCAGATGCACCTGCAATGTCAGGAAACGGATATGGTACAGTATATAGGTAACCTGTTGAAATCGTACGAATATACCGCTAAGGAGAGAAATATTTCCTTCTTTTATGCACCGGCGCTCGATAAACTGAATGTGTGGTTCGATCGCAAGGCCATTGACAAGGTGGTTGACAACCTGCTTTCCAATGCCTTTAAGTACACCTATGACGGTGGTAAGATTGAGGTGCGTGTGGCCGAGGATGCCATCCACCGTAAAGCCATCCTGCAAGTGCTCGACACCGGCATGGGTATTAAGGGCGACCCACGTAAGCTCTTTGACCGATTCTATCAGGGCGAAAGCTCGCGCAGTATGCATATAGAAGGCACGGGTATTGGTTTGAACCTGTGTAAGATGGTGGTTGAGATGCATCATGGTACGGTTGAGGCTGCTAATCGTGAGGATGAGGCGGGAAGCGTGTTTACCGTGCAGTTGCCTTTGGGACGTGAACACCTGAAAGCCGAGGAGGTCCTGAAGAAAGAAGAACAAGAAAAGGCCTCACGCCCCAAGGCACAGTCGAACTATCGTGTACTGATTGTTGACGACGATGAGGAGATTGGCACCTATATTGCACAGGAACTGGGATACTACTATCATATTACGCCAGTTACCAGCGGTCGCGATGCGCTCCGCCAGCTGTTGGCCGATCCTAATAAGCAGTACGACCTGGTAGTGAGCGATGTGATGATGCCCGAGATGGACGGCTTTACGCTGTTGCGCATGATTAAGACAAATATGAACCTGAATCATATCCCCGTGGTGATGCTCACCTCGAAGGCTGCAGTTGCCAACCGCCTGGAGGGTTTGGAGAAGGGAGCCGATGCTTTCCTGGCCAAGCCGTTTGATATGGAAGAGCTGCACATGGTTATTCATAACCTGATTAGTAAGAACCTGCGATTAAAGGGTAAGTTCTCGGGCGTGCAGCAACAGAAGGATAAGGTTGAGGAGAAGAAAGTGAAAGGTAACGACGAGGTGCTGATGGAACGTATCATGAAGGTGGTGAACGCCCATTTGGACGATAGCGACTTTAATGTAGAGATGCTGACCAAGGAAATCGGTATTAGTCGTGCCCAGTTGCACAGAAAGATGAAAGAGATGACCGGGCTGCCTGTGAGCGAGTTTATCAGAAACATCCGTTTGGAGCAGGCTGTGCGTCTCTTAGAGGAGCAGAAAATCAATGTGACACAGGTGGCTTATTCGGTGGGATTTAGCAATCTGGCTCACTTCTCAACGGTGTTCCGCAAGCAGTTTGGTGTATCGCCAACCGATTATTTGGAGCAAAAAGAGCAAAAAAATCCCGGTTGATACAAAAATGAAATGAAACGAAACATACGTAGAAGCCTCGAAAAAAGAATCTGCCTACCTTTGCGGCAGATTTTTTTTTATCTCTATAATTAATTATTAACTAACAAACCAAACGTATGAGTTTCAAAGCAAAGAAAACAGCCTTAGTTGCAGGATTGTGCTTTTTGGGCATGATTTCCGCACAGCAGGCTATGGCAGCTACCGAATCAGTAGCTTCCGTTCAGCAAACGAAGCAGGCAACCGGTTATGTGTCAGACTCTCAGGGTCCGCTGATTGGTGCCACGGTCATGGAAAAGGGTACCAATAACGGTACTGTTACCGACTTTAACGGCTTCTTTACTCTCAATGTTAAGCCAGGTGCAACAATCGTTGTATCTTATGTAGGCTACGTATCGCAGGAGATTAAGGCTGGCGATAACGTACACGTAAACCTTAAGGAAGACGGCCACGTTGTTAATGAGGTGGTTGTTATCGGTTACGGAACCCAGCGCCGTGAGGCCGTTACTGGTTCTGTAGCAAACATCGGTGGTGAGAAACTTAACCAGGTTGCTGCTACCAACGCCGCTCAGGCTCTGCAGGGTCGTGTAGCTGGTGTGCTTATGACACAGACTTCATCTAAGCCAGGTGCTGAGATGCAGATTCGTATCCGTGGTCAGCGTTCACTGACTGCAAGTAACGACCCTCTGATCGTGCTTGACGGAATCCCATTCATGGGTCAGCTTTCAGATATCAACCCAGCCGACATCAAGTCGATGGATATTCTGAAGGACGCTTCTGCTACCGCTATTTACGGTTCACGTGGTGCTAACGGTGTTATCATTATCACAACCGTAAAGGGTACTCAGGGTACACCTGCTAAGGTTACATATAATGGTTATGTAAGCTTCAAGAAAGTTTTTAAGAAGTATCCTATGATGGACGGTCCTACGTTCTCTAAGATGCGTCAGTATGCTGGTTTGTACCAGAACTCACTCGATGAGAGCGAGAGTACAAATACCGATTGGCAGGATCTGTACTATCAGACAGGTATCAGCTACAACCACGACCTGAGCGTTGCTGGTGGTACCAATGGTGGTAGCTACAGTTTCGGCGCTGGTTACTATAAGGATGAGTCGGTTGTTCCTACCGAGGGTTACGACCGTGTTTCTATCCGTGGTAACTTCGATCAGAAGGTTGGTAAGTACTTCCGTTTCGGTTTGAGCACCAACAACAGCTATCGCAAGACTCAGGGTGTGAACAACATGTACGCTGTACTGGGTTCATCTCCTCTGTCAAGCCCATACAATGCTGATGGTACTCTGAAGCGTTACAATGCACTGCCTGCCGATGACCAGATTGTAGTGACTAAGGAGACAGTTGAGCGCGACAAGGATGTATGGCTGAGCGAAAACAAGGGTATTGGTTCATACAACACATTGTTTGCCGAGTTGAAGTGCCCATGGATTGAGGGCCTGAGCTATCGTGTAAACGTTGGTTTGAACTTCCGCAGCTCTAAGAGCGGTAGCTTCACTGGTACAGGTATCAACAACAAGGATGCTAATGCTGTTAATAGCGGTTCTATCTATGAGAACCAGACACGTAACTGGGCTGTTGAGAACCTGCTGACCTACGATCGCACCTTCGCTGAGAAGCACAACCTGAATGTTGTTGCTATGTACTCTGCTGAGCAGACTACTTACGAGCAGACTGGTGCTTCGGCACAGGAGATTCCTGCTGACTACTTCCAGTACTATGCACTTGATAAAGCTACTGGTCAGGCTAACCTCACTGGTTACAACTACTGGCAGAGCGGTCTCATCTCTTGGATGGGTCGTGTGATGTACTCTTATGATAATAAGTATATGATTTCGGCTGCCCTCCGTTCAGATGCTTCTTCACGTCTGGCTAAGGGACACCAGTGGCACACATATCCTGCAGTAAGTGCCGGTTGGAACATTGCCCGTGAGAACTTCATGGAGAACCTGAAGTGGATTGACAACTTGAAGCTTCGTGTAGGTTATGGTGAGACATCTAACCAGAGTATTAATCCTTACTCTACTCTTGGTGGACTGGCTACACGTAACTACAACTTCGGTAGCACTTATAAGTCAGGTTACTATGTAAACTCTCTGCCTAACCCAGAGCTGGGATGGGAGTACTCTAAGACCTGGAACTTCGGTCTCGACTTCTCTTTCTTCAATGGTCGTCTGTCTGGATCGTTCGAGTACTATACTCAGAAGACCAACGACCTTCTGCTGAGCGTAAAACTGCCTGATACATCAGGTGTAAGCAGCTATACCGGTAACATCGGTAAGACTCAGAACAAGGGTTGGGAGTTCTCTTTGAACGGTATCATCCTCGACAACAAAAACGGTTGGAACTGGGAGGCTGGTATCAACGTTTACCAGAACCGCAATAAGCTGGTTGAACTGGCATCAGGTGCTGACCGCGATGAGGGTAACCTCTGGTTCGTTGGTCATCCTATCGACGTCATCTACGACTATGAGTATGTTGGCCTGTGGAACCAGAGCGATATAGTAACTGGTCCTGATGGCAAGACAAATCTCGATATCCTGGAGCCAGGTGGTAACCTGGGTATGATTAAGGTTAAGTACACTGGCGACTACGATGCTAACGGCATGCCTACCCGTCAGATTAACGCCGACGACCGTCAGATCATGAGCATGGAGCCCGACCTGATTGGTGGTTTCAATACAACTGTTGGTTACAAGAACTTTGACCTGACTATTATCGGTGCCTTCCAGATTGGTGGTAAGCTGATTTCTGCTATCCACTCTTCAAACGGTTACCTGAACATGCTGACAGGTCGTCGTAACAACATCGATGTTGACTACTGGACTGAGAACAACACTGGTGCTAAGTATCCAAAACCAGGTGGTATCCAGAGCAGTGATAACCCCAAGTATGGTTCTACACTGGGTTACTTCAACGCAGGTTATCTGAAGTTCCGTACCATCACACTGGGTTACAACTTCGACAAGCTGCAGGCTGTGAAGGATCTCGGTATCAGCCGTCTGCGTGTTTACGCTACTGTTCAGAACCCATTCGTTCTCTTCTCGCCATACAACAACGAGAGCGGACTTGATCCTGAGACCAACTCTTGGTCAAACGAGAATACGGCAGTAGGTTATTCATTCGGTAGCCACAGAATGCCTATCGTAGGTTATAACACACCTGCTACCCGCAACTTCATCTTCGGTGTTAACGTAACATTCTAATGAATCATTAAAGAATTAAGAGTTATGAAAACTAAAAGTATCAAATATATTCTTGCTGCGGGTCTCGTATGCTGTGGTCTCTCTACAACCATGACATCCTGCAATAACGTGCTCGATGAGCAGCCCCGTAGCCAGTTCGACCCGACATTCTTCAACACGAAGGCGGGTATTGAGGGCGGTTTGACATCGCTCTACGCTCACCTGCGCTATTTCTATGGCAACGGTTACTATCTGAATACACTCGAGACTGGAACCGATGAGTACACATACGCACAGAGTGCCGACGGTAACTTTAAGGATGCCGACCTCTCAGGTGTAGGTTCTGTTACACCTACCAGCACTGTATCTACTGGCGCATGGGGAACATTGTTCGCAAACATCAATACTGCCAGTGGTATTATTGAGAACGGAGCTGCTGCTGGTATTGATCCAGCTCTGCTCGCTGAGGCTCACTTCTTCCGTGCATTCGACTACTTCATCCTGGTACAGACCTACGGTGGTGTGCCCCTGGATCTGGGTGCTGGTGAGCTGAAGTTCAATACTTCTACTATCCGTACTTCGGTACGTAACACTGTGCCTGAGGTTTATAGCGCTATCTTCAGCGACCTCGAGAAGGCTGTAAACGAGCTGCCTGAGAGCCCACGTCTCACAGGTACTGCTACCAAGAACCTGGCTCGTTTGTACCTCTCTAAGGCTTATCTGACTTACGGCTGGTGGTTGGAGAATCCTAACAACATTCCTACCTTCCCTGAGTGCACACGCGATGCCAGTCAGGCTAACAGCTACTTCCAGAAGGCTTACGACACAGCTATGGCTGCCATCAACAATCCTGGCCCATACGCTTTGCAGCCAACTTTCTACGATGTTAACGTAGCTACCAACGACCGTAACTCGGAGATTATGCTTTATGCTGATCACGATGAGGACGAGAAGTATGGTAACGGCGGTGCTGGTTATGGTTGGGGTAACGGTGGTTCTCCTGAGAACTTCGCTTACTGGATGGAAACCTGGAACTACACTGAGATGATTGCTAAGGCTGCTTCGGGTAACACTATCAACCCAATCCAGCGTGAGGCTGTTCAGGCTCTGGGTCGTCCTTGGACTCGTATGGCTCCTGTTGCTGATGCCTTCATGGAAGGTGGTGTATGGGAGGATGCTGTAAAGGCTATCGACTCTCGTTACGATGCAACCTTCACTCTGCGTTATCACACTAACTGGCAGAAGAGTGGTAACACTGAGCCTTACGTAATCGGTGCTAATGGCGAGAAGGTATATCCAAACGAGGTTTACTTCAGCTGGGTTCCTGAGAGCGAGGATAGCAAGATTAACTATACTGGTGCTGATGGCAAGCTCGGATTTGGCGAGATGCCTGGTCGTGCCGACTTCGTAGTGGCTGTTAACCACATTAGCCGTAAGAAGTACCCCATCAACTGGAAGATTGGTATCTATCGTACCGACAATGATGGTGGTCTGGGTTCAAAGGTTAATGGTGGTAGCCCACGTCCTTGGAACGTTGCTAAGTTCTCTGAGCTCTACCTGCTTGGTGCTGAGGCTGCTGTGAAACTCGGCAAGCAAGCTGAGGCTAAGACCCTGGTTAACGTGCTCCGTGCCCGTGCCGGTAAGCAGACATTCAGTCAGAACGACAATATAGCCGTATCTGTTGATAAGAGCGCTGAAATGGTAGCTGCTACACCTGCTACTATCACCATCGATTTCATTCTCGACGAGCGTAGCCGTGAGTTCTGGGGTGAGGGATACCGTTGGTTCGACCTCGTTCGTACTCAGAAGTGGGGCGAGCGTGCCGGTACTTACCGCATCGCTGGTATAAACCCCACCGACAAGGATCTGCAGACTGTAAAGCGTGACATTCCTGCTGGTTACTACATCCGTCCTATCCCACAGGGTCAGCTTGATGGTATGGAGATGACTGATGATGAGAAGAAGGCATATCAGAATCCTGCTTACAGAAATTAATTAGTTAGATAACCCCTCTTTTTATGAGTACGGGCCGCCCAATTGGACGGCCCGTATTTCTTTTACCATTTATCGTGTGTCCGGATATCGTCGCTCCAGCGATGATCCTTGGGGAAGGGTTGACCGTTCCAGGCTTTAACCTGTGTCCAAGGCTGTGGGGCGTCGGTCCAGAAAGGATGATTGGCAGGCAAGCCAAGGGGCATAAAGCTAAGGCTTGTGAGATAGAGTGAACCGTTGTTGGTGTACCAGTCGGCTACTTCGGGCTGAGAACCACAGAAACCGATGGTGAGATAACCTGCTTCGTTGAAGTTCTGCTGTACATCGAACATACGGTGGTGTACCTTTGTCAAAGCTGCGCGTACTTGACCATTGCTCAACTCTTTAGGCAGCTTTTGATACCAAGCAATCAGAGCTAATGTCTGCATGGCTGCTGTACGATAGGGGATAGAGCGGCCAATAACGGGGAAGGTGCCCTCTGGCGAGATGAAACGTTCGAGAATAACAGCATATTTCTGTGCACGCTTCAATGCGCGGTCGTAATACTTCTGATAGTCGAGACGGGTGTTGGCCTTGGCGTCGACCATGGCCTGCAAGGTCTCAAGATACATGGCATGGAACACATAGCTGCTGTAGTAGTCGAAGGCAAACACTGGGCCATCGGCATACCAGCCGTCGCCTACATACCATTCTTCTACCTTGCGGCAGGCGGTGTTCACACGGAACTCATCGTACTGAGCGCCGGCCTTGGCCAGCAGACTCTCGATGGTAGATGAGAACAGGAACCAGTTGGTATAGGGTGGGTCTATCTTTCGCAGAGCCTGGAACTCCTTGATATATCGCTGTTTGGTGACGTTATCAAGCGGCAGCCAGAGGGCATCCCAAGCGCGCAGGAACGACTCGGCGATATAGGCTGCATCAACCATATTCTGACCGGCCTTACCCCAGCAGAGATAGTCGGGCGAGGCTGGGTCAACGGCATTCTTATAGGATGCGAGTGCCCATTCACGAAGCTGATGGCGCTGCAGGCCTTCGGCTGTATCGTCGTCGGGCAGGGAAATCCAAGGGGCAATGCCTGCCATGAGGCGGCCGAAGGTTTCCATGTATACTACCGAGCGGTCGCGATTGTCGAATGAAGGCGAGAACTCGGTTTTCATGTTCTTCTGGAGTTCACCCTTGGCCATATTCTCCAATACAGGCTGTGCCATCTTGTAGGCTAACGAGCACCAATATTGGCGGTCGGTTTGTTGGGTAGTCTTTACCTTTTTGGCTTGTGTAGGTATGGCCAACAGGAGGGCCATTACCAACAGGGATGTGATTCTTTTCATTTTATTTCTATAGTTAGTGGATTTTTGATATTGTCGAGATAAGTCTTAGCCAGCAACAGCCACTCGTTCATGGTTCTGACGTCGTAGCTGCTCCATGCTGAGCCGAAATAATAGGTATAGGGTTTGCCGTTATATTGGCGTACGATACCGATGCCGTGGTTTTTGTTGCCCTTCAGCATGGTCGTCTCGTTAACGCCATTAGGGAATAGGGTGCCAACATAAATCTGCGACTGGTGTACTTTGGGATTGTCGGTTGGGTCGGCATAGAGTACATAGTCTTTTCCCAACTCTAACTGCCCCTCGCCGTTCAGCACAACGCCCGATGCCCAGGCGGTAGGTTTCTTCATGCCATCGTACCAGACGGTGGTCTTGTTGTAGTGCGATCCGCGGTCCAGCGTGATGATGCGATGCTCTACAATGCCGTCGCTATTGGGATGGTAGGTGAGTTCTACGGTGAAGCGGAGCGGACCATTGTCTAATATCTTGTAATCCTTAAAGCAATAGGGATAAACCAACTCGCCGTTTTTCATCAGAGCAGGCGCACCGCAACCCAGGCTGGGACCAACAGAATACACATCGAACCCTTTGCCATGATTATGGTGAAACGATGTAGCAATATAGGTGGAGTCGCTTTCTTGCTTCTTTCCAACTTTTCTAAGCGAGTCTCTGATGGCAACACCTTCCAAGTGCATCTTGTAGCGCTCTTCCAGTACCAGTTCGGAGGTACTCTTGGTCCAGACATCTGTACCAAAAGACTTCTCGCCAGTACGTTGTAAGGCGGGACCATAAATACGATAAGCACTCTTATCGTTTTCCCAAGCGAAGTCATCTATTCTTTCTGGGAACAATCGGCCAAAGACATACGCTTTGAATGGTGCGGGCTTTCCCTTGGTAACAGTGAATGCAGCAGTACTATGTGGCTGAACGGATATATAGATGAGTAGTTTGCCGTCGTGTGACTTCTGGTAAGCCTGCTGCTGCCCGATAGCGTTCTTAACTATCAGCGGGTCGTTGATGGTAGTGCCTAACTGCTTATTGATAGCTTGTAGGTCGGCCTCAATCACCTCTGTTCGCTGGTGGTCGGATGGATTGGTTACTGTGACTGTAGTTTGCTGTGCATGGACGCTTGCGATGAACAAGGCCCCCAAGAATGAGATAGTTAGTCTTTTCATTGAATCGTGTATCTTATTTTCTGTTTAGTTCCAGTAGATTTCACCGTGAGTACGATGCGGTACATCTCTTGGCCCCACATGTCTTGTAACAGCGGGTCGAGCTGGTTGCTGATGTCCTCGATGGTTGCTTCCAGCTGGTTGGCGTTGAAGCTGATATGCTTCAAGGCATCTCGGCGGGTAGTCAGCAGCATGAGTCGGGTGGGTGCCTTATATGTGCCGAGTTCGTAGTCCTCGGTGATAGAAATGCCCGATTTCATCGTAGCTACGGTGCGCTTCCATGATTTGACGGCTGCCTCGGCAGGATAAGCACCAGCGATGTCGAGCGTGAGCTGTCCGTCCTTATGACTCACTACCTTAGCAGCAAACGTCTTACCGTCCTTTTGGTCGGAACCGTTAATCTGCGGGAGATTGTGATAGGCCGACTGCATGGTCCATATGTCGTACCGGCTGTTGCTGAACGTCTTGGCGGTGTATTCGCCAACGCCTGGATCGATGAACAGTGGTTCGCCATTTACATAGACTAAGAATGAACCAACGTCGTTATGATTGTGACTCTCGCCATTATGACCGCCTTTCATGGCCGTAAAATGGCTGCCACGGCGCGCAGTCATAATCTGTAGGTTAGGCATCCACACGTCTTTTATTAACGGCTCCTGCGGCTTTTCTGCGATGAAATCGCGGATATGGCGTAGAAAGAACAGCTCGCGACCCAAAGTGGGGAAGTTTCCACTCTTATCGTAGAGCTTGGCCGGCTGAGTGAGTATCTGCTTGGTTCGGCCCAAATAAGCACCAAACTCTCTCATCGTTTTATCGTTAAGCCAGTGCCCGAACGGATAGACAATGTTGACCTGCTGAACGGCTTTGTTTTCGTGAGCATCGGCAAAGTTCACACAGTAGTCGTGACCGATATAGGTTTTATAGCTGTATGCAGCCATTTTCCTGATTTTATCGGCCGAAGCATTAAAGCGTGAACCATCGGGTAGCAGTCTGAGCACCTCGAACATCGAGGCAGCGGCTCTGTCCCAATAGCCAGGTCCTTCGTCGCAACCGCCATCCTCCGGGTAGGCATCGATGAAAGCCTGGGTTGCCTGCTCTATCTGGGCGATAGCCTCGGCTTTGCGTGCCTCGTCTTTCTCGCAGATGAGTACGCAGGCCAGCCAGTTGCTGCATATCCATGGATTCCAATTCATGCCAGCTGTCTTCCACCAGTAGTTGTTGACTACGGCTGGTTTTAATATGCGGTTCTCTACTTCTCTATCAATGCGTTTACACAAATCGGGCGAGAAAGCATCAAACTGTTTCTCAAGCATGTATCTGGTCCAGACGATGAGACTGGCTGTTTCGGCATTAAAGAGGTCGACCTCCTGCTGTTGTTGTAGCGGTATATGTTTGCCGTAGTGGGCTGGTATGCCCCACCATGTTTCTTCGCAGAAACTGCCGATTCCATCGATAATATCGTTTGTAAAGCGGTGCTTGCCTTCTAATATCTCTGCCATGACGAGTGCAGCCAGATGGCGGCGCTTCTCAAAGCAGATACCCTCGTAGTTTACACGGTTGCCGGTAATCTTATTCTCGGCAAATACTGTCCAGGGTAAAGTTGTCCATGCTTTGCCCAGATACTGTTCGCCGTATTCTATATAGCTTTGGCGCATCTCCTGAGGAACGGAGTCGCGCCAAAAGGTATCTTCAGCCTGTGGCATCAGGCTGGCTATACTGAGGGTTATCGATAGAAGTAAATTCATCGGCTTATATATTTGACGTATTCACATGCAGCAAGCAGGAAGGCACCTACACCGAAGTTGGCCTGAGAGTTGGCATCGACAGTCTGACCAGGAATGGCTCGCTCGCCGATGGGCTGTACGTAGCCTACCTTACCATCCTTTTGCAGGGCGATGGTGGTGAGGTAGTTCCAAGCTTTATCTATGGTTGGGGCAAACTCCTTCTTCGACAGATAGCCGTGGTTTACGCCCCACAGCAGACCGTAGCAGAAGAAAGCGGTGCCGCTGGTCTCATAGCCAGGAGCCTGCTCGGGATCCATCATAGAGCGGGTCCAGTGGCCTTGTGGCTGCTGGAGTTTCTTTACGCCACGAGCCAGGTTTACATACTTCTCTACAAAGAAAGGCTGGCGTACGTACGACTCGGGCATGTCTTGCAGTACTTTGGCCAGACCAGCCAATACCCAACCGTCGCCGCGAGCCCAGAAGTCTTTCTTGCCTTTTGCGGTCTTGTGCTTCGGGTAGATGTACTTACCGTCGCGGAAGTAGAGTCCTGTCTCCTTGTCGAGCATGATGCTGTCGCTATACAGGATGTTCTCGTAAAGCTTACGCAGATACTTGGTGTCGCCTGTGAGTTTGTACATCTTGGTGAGCGATGGCATCACCATATAGAGTGCATCGGCCCACCACCAGTAGTCGTTTGCCTTCGAATCGGCCTCGTAGCCTAGTACTTCTTTAGCACGAGCCACTTTCTTCTCGTCGGGGGCTAAATTATAGAGGTCGATATAGGTCTGGAAGCAAATCTGCCAATCGCCAAAGAGTACGTAGTCCTGTCCCTCGCCGTAGTTCTTGTATTTCCATTTGGCTGGGTCGGGCTCAGTAGCGCCTTTCCACTGGTTGTGTTCGGCCCAGCGAATGCTATAGTTGAGCATCTGCTGGTCGTTTAGCAGCTTATACACCTCCATATTGCCTGTATGGTAGGCGGCATTATCCCAGAACGAGCGAACCTCGGCAGGATTATTGGTTTGCCAGTAGGTGTTCACCTGTCGGATAACATCCTTTACCTCGTTGGTTGTCCACCGCTTGGCCTGAATTGTTATCGAACTCAGTAAACACAATAATAATATGATCTTTTTCATTTTGTTCGTCTTAGTTTGTTGCAAAGGTACGAATTACTTCATAAATAATGTGTATTAATTAGTTAATTCTTAATAAAAGGGGCAGTCTAATGAATAATAGACCGCCCCTCCACCTTAGAAATACTAACAAATAACCTTATTTTGTATGAACAATCTTGTCGGCTTAATAGCCTGGATTCTGCTGCAGATCAGCATCCTTGTTGAGCTGAATCTCAGACAGAGGAATTGGCAGCAGGGTGTGCTTAGAAGCATCGAAACCTGTAATCTTCTTGCTGTCGGTTCCCTCAGCCCACTTTTCCATGATCATCTTCACGCGCTCAGCCAGCTTGCCTGTGCGGCAGAGAGTGTAGCGGCGGTTCTCCTCGCCAACCATCTCACGGATACGCTCGTCGAGCAGGAAGTCGATATTCATCTGTGCAGCTGTTACCTTACCAGCGTTGACGTTTCCTGTCTCGGCACGATAGGTCTTGAAAGCACGGTCGCGCAGTACGTTGATATCCTCGGCTGCACCAGCGGCGTTGCCCTGGTTGATACGAGCCTCGGCACGGAGCAGATAAGCCTCAGCGAAGCGCATCAATGGCCAGTCCTTAACCATCTCCCATCCAAAGTCGTCGGTTGGGTCGTAAGCACCCCACTTAGTTGGGTGAGGATACATTACAGCCAGTGTATCACCAGTCTTCCAGTAGATACGATCGCCAGTCTTGATGGTAATCTTGGTAGCACCTGGTGTACCGTCGTCAACGCGGAAACCATCCTTAACCGAAATCTCCTTGTTGATATTGGGCTTGTTGGCATAGAGGATACGACGGATGTTGTGGTTTGAGTTACGGATATCGCCCTCTTCCCAGATACCATACTTCACGTAGTTGCTCAGGCGCAGACGGCCGTTACCACGACCAC
>Ga0265299_10002994_pt1 | contig 16816 bp, 10 predicted proteins | sample AusTroGonzalo_MG_4_FD_193485 | JGI IMG/M metagenome (GOLD analysis project Ga0265299, IMG submission 193485) | Bovine rumen microbial communities from tropical cattle in Woodstock, Queensland, Australia - Gonzalo_02 | ecosystem: Host-associated > Mammals > Digestive system > Stomach > Rumen ... | reverse complement strand
TTCCGCAGCCTGGAGGTCTCCCTGATCCACATGGGTTGCACCGCCCTGATGGCAGCGGCCTTCATGTTTGTGGTGCGCCTGGAGGAGCGTTTCAAATCCAAGCTGCCGGTAAAGAAGGCCGATGTGACCATGGCCGTGATGCTGCTGGTGACGCCCCCCGTTATCCATGCCCTGCACAATTCGCTTCACTTTAACCCGGTTATCCAGTTTGCCGTTGTCTTTGCCGTAATGGCCGGCCTCCTCATCTGGACGTACCAGTACGACGGCGATATGATTCACCGTTGGCTGGACCGCGGCCTGGACAAGCAGGTGAGCCTGCTGCAGTCCATCAAGGAAGGTAATCTGGGCAACACCAAGACGGGCGAGTACCTCATGTCGGTCAAGGAAACCTTCCCGCCCGAAGTCTTCTTTGACGTTCTGTGTTACGTAGAACTGAACATAGAACTTTCCGTGGCGGCCAAGAGCCGTTTCATGATGCGTGAGGCTGGTTTGGACATGCCTCTGGAGCCCGAACAGAAAGAGACCTATCTGGCCCAATATGAGGAATTCATGATTCTGGAACAGCGGCTGGACAAGGTTGCCCGCATGACCATTGCCCCGGTTGTGAAGTTCTATCCGGCCGACCGCAAAGCCCTGCAGGACCTCCTGGCCGAATGCAAAGCCTCCTAAACAATATTGCGAAGATTTGATTATCTTTGCTGTATGGATACTACCAAACAAGTGCTGAGCAAGGAGGACATGCAGCGGATGCTGGGCCTCAAAGGAGGCTTCGGAAAAGCCGTTGCCGGACTCATTATCAAAGTGTTGGAGATTGATAAGGTAAACCGTACGCAGGCCAAGTACGCCCAGTTCATGGGACCTGACTTTGCCGCGAGCATCCTTAAAGATCAAGGCGTCACCTACGATATTCCCGATGGACAGCTGGACAACATTCCCGCCGAGGGCGGTTTCATTACCGTGTCCAACCACCATTTTGGCAGTATAGACGGCCTCATCCTCAGCGATACCGTGGGTCGCAGAAGAAAGGATTACAAGATCCTTACCACCTTCATGCTGTCGCTCATTCCCAACCTTACGGAGAGTTTCCTTCCCGTGAACAACCTGGGAGGAAAGAACGACGCCCGCAGCATCAACAGCATCCGCCTGGCTCTGGAGCACATGCAGAGCGGCGGCGGCCTGGGCCTGTTCCCGGCCGGTGAGGTAGGAACCTGGCAGAAAGAAGGCAAGAAAACGGCCGTTGCCCCGGGCCGGGTGATAGAAGACAAGCCCTGGGCCCCCAATATCATCCGTCTTATCAAGAAATCCGGCCTGCCGGTCATTCCCATCTACTTTGACGGAACCAATTCCAAGAATTTCCACAACCTGGGCCGCATCCATCCCCGCCTGAGAACCGCCCGGCTCATCCATGAGCTCTTCAATAAGAGGGGAACGCACGTAAAGGTGCGCATCGGAAAGCCCATCACCCCCCAGGAAATAGCCAAATTCGAGGATACGGAAACCTTCGGCCTGTTCCTCCGCAACGTTACCTACGCCCTGGAAGCCAGCTGCATCGAGACCCCCAAGAGGGCCGATGTCATGCACCAGGAACCTGTGATGGATCCCGTAGATCCCAAGCTGGTAAAGAAAGAGCTGGCCGATATTGAGAAAGATGTCCTGTTTGAGGTAGGGGACTACCGCTGCTACCTGGCCTCTCCCCAGGAGATTCCCAATACGCTGCTGGAGATTGCCCGCCTGCGGGAACTTACCTTCCGCACCGTGGGAGAAGGAACCGGCACAGAAAAAGACACGGATATCTACGACGCGTATTACAGACACCTGATTCTGTGGAATACCAAGGACGAAAAGATAGCGGGTGCCTACCGCATTGGCGTGGGCCCGGAAGTCCTGGCCCGTCCGGAAGGAACCAAAGCCTTCTACACCGCCTCCCTGCTGGAATTCCGCGAAGGACTCAATGCCTACCTTCCCAAGACCATGGAGCTGGGCCGCAGCTTCATTGTCGATGACTATCGCAAGGAGGTCCTTCCCCTCAAGCTCCTGCTCTCCGGTATTCTCACCGCCGGCGCCCATCTGCCCGGCATGGAGTACACCATGGGCCCCGTGAGCGTGTCCTCGGACGTTCCCACTTTCTACAAGAGCCTTATCTACCACTATTTCCTGAAGAACCATTCCCTGGAGAATGCCTCGGACATAGTCAGACCCACCACGCCCTTCACCCCGGATTTCCTGCGTGTGGACCCGGACCAACTCCTGGCCGGCTGCAAGAACGTGGACGAGTTTGACCGCCTGCTGGGCTACATCTCTTCCGGAACGGTACGCCTGCCGGTACTCTTCAGAAAGTACGCCAGCCTGGGCTCCAAGTACCTGGCCTTTAACATCGACACGGAATTCAATACCCTGGATGCGTTCATTATCCAGTGGCTGGGAGACATGCCGGAGAATTCCTACAACTCATTTGCCAGGTTCCTCACCCCGGAGCAGCTGGAAGAGCTCAACGCCCGCCTTAAACGCTAACCCTTAGCATATGAAAATACCTTCCTTCATAGCCTGCGGGGTCCTGTACCTGGCAAGCTGGGCCTGTTGTTCCACCCAGCCGCTGGAGCTGCATTACAATAAACCCGCCACCTACTTTGAGGAAGCCCTGCCCCTGGGCAACGGACGCCTGGGAGCCATGGTCTATGGAGATCCCTGCCAGTTTAAGCTCTCGCTCAACGATATCACCCTTTGGACGGGAGAGCCCGACCGCGGCCTGGAGGAACCGGTAGCCCCTTGGGTAGAGAAAGTAAGGGAAGCATTGGAGGCCCAAGATTATGCAAAGGCCGATGCCCTCCAGACCCACCTGCAGGGCCACTTCAGCGAAAGTTACCAGCCCCTGGGAACGCTGCTGCTGCGGTTCCCGGAGGCGCAGATTTCCCAATACAGACGTACGTTGAACCTGGCCGATGCCACCGCTACGGTAAGCTGCCTCAAGGACGGAAAGCCCTTTGAGGCGCAGTGCTTTGTTTCGGCCCCGGATTCGGCCATCGTAATCCGGCTGCTTTCCGCCGAGCCGCTGGAGGTGAGCCTGGAGCTTTCCTCCGAGCTGCCCCACCGGATCGAAGCCGCCGGAAATACCCTTATCAGCGACGGTTACGCCGCTTACCATGCCTATCCCGGTTATTATACGCCGGAAGGGGAGCGTTTCTCTTACGACCCCAACCGCGGCATCCATTATCGCACCGTGGTGCTGTGCCCCCAGGCGAAGGAAGAGGGGGAGACCCTCCATATCTCCGGAGTCAAGGAGGCGCTGATTGTAGTGGCCAACCAAACCAGCTTCAACGGGTTTGACAAGGATCCCGTGAAGGAGGGGAGGGAGTACAAGGCCTCCGCCCTGGCGCAGGCCTCGGATGCCATTGCCAAACCCTGGAAGGTTTTGAAAAAGCGTCACAAGGCCGATTATCAGGAACTCTTTAACCGCGTCTCGCTGGATTTGGGCCGAACGGACCCTTCGGTAAGCGCCCTGCCCACCGATGAGCAGCTGCTGCGCTACGCCGATGGCGAGTCCAACCCCGAGCTGGAGGCCCTCTACTTCCAGTACGGCCGCTACCTGCTCATCTCCAGCTCCCGCACCCCTGGGGCGCCCGCCAACCTGCAGGGCCTGTGGAACGAGAGCATGGACCCGCCGTGGAGCAGCAATTACACCACCAATATCAACCTGGAAGAGAACTACTGGCCGGCCGAAGCTGCCGCCCTCCCCGAAATGCATGAGGTCCTGCTGGGCTTTGTGCGCAACCTGTCGGTGACGGGGGAGCGCAGCGCCCGGGACTATTACGGCGTGCAGCAGGGCTGGTGCGAGGCGCACAACAGCGACATCTGGGCCATGACCTGCCCCGTGGGTCTGGGGTCCGGAGACCCGTCCTGGGCCAACTGGAACATGGGCGGAGCCTGGTTGTCCACCCACATCTGGGAGCATTGGCTCTTTACCCGCAACCTCCGGGACTTGGAGCGGGATTATCCCGCCCTCAAGGGCGCCGCTCAGTTCTGTATGGGCAGTCTGGTGAAAAAGGATGGTAAATGGATTACTTCTCCCTCCACTTCTCCGGAGAATATCTATATCACTCCTGAAGGTTACCACGGCCGTACACTCTACGGCGCTACGGCCGACCTGGCCCTGGTTCGTGAGTGCCTCACCAACGCCCTCTCCGCAGCGCGGGAGCTGGGAGACGAGGCCTTTGCCGCCCAGGTGGAAGCGGTGCTGCCGGATTTAAAGGAGTACCAGGTGGGAGCCTCCGGAGCCCTGCAGGAATGGTATTACGACTGGGCCGATGAAGACCCTCGTCACCGCCACCAGTCCCACTTGATTGGGGTCTATCCCGGCCATCAGATTGAGGCGGGGACCGCCCTGGCCGAGGCCGCTCACCGGACGCTGGAGATCAAAGGCTTTGAAACCACCGGATGGAGCTGTGGATGGAGGGTGAACCTATATGCTCGCCTGGGAGATGGGGAGAGTGCGTACCGCATGTACCGCCGCCTGCTCCGTTACGTGAGTCCGGACGGGTATCAGGGCGCCGACGCCCGCCGCGGCGGAGGTACCTATCCCAACCTGCTCGATGCCCATTCACCTTTCCAGATTGACGGTAACTTTGGCGGTTGCGCCGGAGTACTGGAGATGCTGGTTCAATCTACTCCGGACGGGGTGGAGGCCCTGCCCGCCCTTCCTTCGGCCTGGCCCAGCGGAGAAATAAAAGGCGTCCGCACCAGAACGGGGCAGACGCTCGATTTGTCTTGGAAAAACGGGAAGGTAACCCGTCTTAAGCTTAGTAAGTAAACTCGGCGGTCACAGGGTAGTGGTCCGACACGAAAGGCGTGTCCAGATACTCCTGGGTAACGCGCTGGAAGCTGTCGCAGGATGTGAATCCCTTGTAGAAGATGTAGTCGATACCAGGGGTGCCGTCTACCTGTCCCCAGTTGTGCCAGGTGGTGCCGGCGTCGCTGGACGTGGCGGTGATGCGGGCATCGTCCATCAGGTTGCGGAGGTCGTTGAGGCAGGGATCCGTGGGATACACGTTAAAGTCTCCGCACAGAATCATGGGATAGCCTTCCGGATTCATGGCGCTGATGCGTTCTACCAGCAGGATGAGGCCGTTGCGGCGGGCTTCCTTACCCACATGGTCCAGGTGGGTGTTTACAAAGTAAAAATGTTTTCCGTTGGTGAGGTCCTTGACCAGGGCCCAGGTGGCGGTGCGCTTGCAGGCGGCATCCCAGCCGAAGGAAGGAACTTCCGGGGTTTCGGAGAGCCAGTAGGTTCCCCAGTCTTCGAGTTGGGCCCGGTCACTGTCATAAAAAACGGCCATGTGCTCGCCGCCGGAGATGCCGTCTTCACGGCCTACGCCCACAAACTCATAACCGGTGCAGTTCTCCTTCAGATACTCCAGCTGGAAGTCCAGGGCTTCCTGTACGCCAAACACCAAAGGGTGCTGGTCCATGACCATGGCGGCGGCTGCCTCGCGGCGGTTGGACCAAACGTGATCCCCGTCATTGGCCGTTCCGTAGCGGATATTGTAGGACATTACTTTAACCGTGGCCGGCTGTTTTTGATCACAGGCGGTAAACAGGGGCAGAAGGGCCGCCAGAAGAAGGGCGATTTTTTTCATGATCTTGGTTAAAACATTTTGTGTTCTAACGCAAAGATACGAAATAAATGTGTAAATTTGCATAATATGGTTAAACGAAGCACCATAGCCGCTATCGTACTGGTCGCTGTCCTTCTGGCGGGCATTGTATACGCTGTTACTAAGCTGTACACGGAAGTCCCCGGAGAAGAAACCGTTGCCGCTCCTGTGGCCCCTTCGGGCTGGAGTGTGCTGCGCGCCGTTCCCTCCGATGCCGCCGCCGTTCTGGTATTTGACGGCTCCTCCAAGAGCGCCCGCATTCTGGCCGATTCCACCGGCCTTCTTCAGGCGATGGTAGCCCCCGGCAACGATGCCTTCATGACGTTCCTCCGTTCCCTGGATCGTCGCAAGATGGCCGTTTCGCTGCACAACAGCGGTTCCCTGGTTCCCCTTGTAGCCGCCCAAATCCAACCCACCGATACCCTGGCCAGGCAATTGGCCGCCAAAGCGGGTCTCAAGACCGCAGAAAAGGAAGGCTTCTTCATCGCCTCCCGTTCGGAGACCTTTGTGAACGCCAGCGTCCGCCATCTGACGGAGGGCCTGTCCATCCTGGGCACGGGTCATCTGCAGAACCTGGTGGGCAAAGTGTCCGGCTCGGTGGTGATGCTGGTGTCGCACGCCCATTCGGCCAAACTCCTGCAGACGTATGCCGGTAAGGAGTGGCAGAAGGGTTCCTTTGTAAAAGACCTTACTTCCTGGAGCGCCTGGACGCTGCAGGATCTTCAAAAAGACAATATTCTCCTCAAGGGTATTGCCCTTCCCGGAGAGGCTTCGGCCAGCTTCTTCAAAGCTTTTGCCGGCACTTCGGCCGCTGTGGCGGAGTTCCCGGAAGCCGTTCCCTACTATACCGGTACGGCGGTGGCGGTTCCCATTCCGGACGTGGATGCCTTTATGAACGCCCGCCGCAAGGAAGAAGACGGACACGGCCGCCTGGGTCTCTTTAACAAGAGCCTCAAGGCCAAGGCCGGCCGCACCCTTTCTCCCGAAGAGTGGTTCCGCAGCCTTCAGCCTCGCGAGGTGGCCCGCATTACTTTCAACCAGGAAGGCCAGCTCCGCGAAGCCGTGCTGGTGAAATCGGCCAAAGATTCCAAGCAGGCTCCGGCCCCCAACGAGTACGCCGGCTGCCTGGCCCTGGTGGCAGGAGAAAGCTTCACAGCCGTTGATACGGTCTATGCTTCCCTGGGTGGCAAGTGGACCGCCTTTGCAGACGCTCCCACCGTACAGGCCCTGCTGGACAAATCCATCAAGGAGTATACGCTCAAAAACCGCATGGCAGACGCTTCGGTTTCCCTGAGCGGCGGACTGGTGGCCTACGCATCGTTTACGGATGCTCCCGATGTGCCCGTCCGCCTGCTGGACAAAAACCTGGCCCAGCCCCTCAAGGAGTGGGCTTTGGGAGGTGCTTTTGTTCCGGCTTCCGCTTCGCTGGACCTCTCGGAGGAATATCCTTCCCTGCGCGTGCAGCTTAGCACCCACACCCTCAAGAGCAACAAGGTTCAGGTAATGGAACGCGACACCACCGTTGAGGTGCCCGCCGGTCCGTATACCGTGTATAACTACTATACCAAGAAGAACAACCAGCTGTACCAGAGCAAGAGCCTGTCCATCTGCCTGAACGACGAAAATGGAAAGGGCGTCTGGGGTATTCCTTTCAAGGAACCCCTCTGCGGCCGGGTACAGAACCTGGACTATTACAAGAACGGAAAAATCCAGTTCCTCTTTGCTGCCGGAGACAAACTCTACCTGCTGGACCGTCTGGGCCACTGGGTAAACGGTTTCCCTGTCAAACTGCCCAAGGCGGTGCTCCTGGGTCCGGATGTGTATGACTTTACCGGAGCCGGCGGTTACACCGTGATGGTGCTGCACAAAGACAATACGCTGGAAAGATACAACCTCCATGGCCAGAAGCCGGACGGCTGGAAGGGCATTGTGGCCCCCGAGACGGTGAAGAACCTGCCGGAACTGGTGGAGGTGAAAGGAAAGAACTATTGGGTGGTTCGCACGAGTGTGCGCACGCTGGTGTATCCCTTCGCCGGCGGTGAACCGCTTGTCAAGGAAGAGGGGAATAAGATGTTGCGCCCGGATGCAGAACTCAAGATAACCTCCAAGGGAGTGAGCGGAGAATGCTACGACGGCCGCAACCGGGAATTCAAATTGAACTAAAACCTACTCGAATAAAATGGAATTCAAGTCAGTAAACAAAATTCTGCAGGAGAGCATGGTCAAGAACTGGGACCGCCCGGCTCTGACCAACTACCAGGGTATGACCCTGGCCTATCGCGAGGTCGCCCTCAGAATTGCCAAGCTGCACATCGCTTTTGAAATGTGCGGCCTCAAGAAAGGAGACAAAGTAGCCATCTGCTCCCGCAACCAGGCCAACTGGGGTGTGAGCTTTATGGCCGCCATCACTTACGGCGCCGTGGCCGTTCCCATTCTGCACGAGTTCAAACCCGGCAACATCCACTATCTGGTTAACCATTCCGAGGCCCGCGTCCTCTTTGTGGACGAGGTTATCTGGGAAGGCCTGAGCCCCGAAGAAATGCCGGACCTTTCCGTGGTGGTCCAGATCAACAACTTCAAGTTTCTGTATGCCGCCAGCCAGGCACTCACCTATGTGCGTGAGCACCTGAACGAAGAGTTCGGAAAGCGGTATCCCAACAGCTTCGGCCCGGAAGATCTTCATTATTACGAAGACAGCCCCGAAGAACTGGCCATCATCAACTACACCTCCGGTACCTCCGGTTTCTCCAAGGGTGTGATGATTCCTTACCGCGCCATCTTCTCCAACGTAGAGTTCGCCTCCAAGGATGCCTGCCCTATGCTTAAGGCCGGTATGAACGTAGTAGCCATGCTTCCTTCGGCCCATATGTACGGCATGATGTTCGAGTTCCTCTTTGAGATGACCATCGGTATGCACGTGCATTTCCTGAGCCGCGTTCCCAGCCCCAAGATCATCATGCAGGCCTTCAGCGAGGTCCATCCGGACATCATCATCGCCGTGCCGCTGGTCATGGAGAAGGTATACAAGAGCAAGCTCAAGCCCCTGGTGGACAAGACCAAATACTATCGCCGCATCCCTGTGCTGGACAAGGTGATCGAGAAGAAATTCTGCACGGAACTCACCAACGCCTTCGGTGGCCAGTTCGAGGAGGTCATCCTGGGCGGCGCCGCCTTCAACCCGGAGGTGGAGAAGTTCCTGCACGAGATTGGTTTCCACTACACCGTGGGTTACGGTATGACGGAATGCGCCCCCATTATCTGCTACGCCCACTGGGACAAGGTAAAGGTGGGAAGCGCCGGCCGTGCCGCCCTCAATATGGAGATTCGAATTGACTCCCCGGATCCTAACAACATCCCCGGAGAGGTTCAGGTAAAGGGTCCCAACGTGTGCCTGGGCTATTACAGAAACGAAGAAGCCACCAACGCTTCCTTCACGGAGGACGGCTGGTTCCGCACCGGTGACATGGGTGTCATTGATAAAGACGGCTACCTCTTCCTGCGTGGCCGCTCCAAGTGCATGGTGCTGGGTCCTTCCGGCCAGAACATCTATCCGGAAGAGGTGGAAGCTACCATCAACAACTTCAACTATGTTGTAGACTCCCTGGTAGTGGAAGACGACGGTGGCCTCACCGCCCTCATCTATCCCGACTGGCACCAGGGCGAGCTGGACGGCTTCTCCCGCCATGACTTTGAAAAGCGCATCAAGGGTATGCTTCCCGCCATCAATGACGAGCTGCCCAAGTATGCCCAGATCAAGAAGATTGAACTGATGCCCGAAGACTTTGAGCGTACGCCCAAGAAGAGCATCAAGCGTTATCTCTATCAAAGAATCTAATGGAAAAATTCGACCGCAGCTATTTGCAAATGGCCGAAGTATGGGCCCAGAACTCCTACTGCAAGCGCAGGAAGGTGGGAGCCCTGCTGGTCAAGGACCGCACCATCATCTCGGACGGATACAACGGCACCCCCTCGGGCTTCGAGAACATCTGCGAAGACGAGAACGGAGTAACCAAACCCTACGTCCTTCACGCCGAGGCCAACGCCATTACCAAGGTGGCCAAGAGCGGCAACAGCAGTGAGGGCGCCACGCTCTATGTGACGGCCTCGCCCTGCGCAGAATGTGCCAAGCTCATTATCCAGTCCGGCATCCGTCGGGTGGTATACAGAGATGCCTACCGCCTCACGGACGGTATTGACCTCCTGGCCCGCGCCGGAATAGAGGTGGAACAGATACAGTAACCGTATGCAGAAAAGAACCGTCATCCATATCATGGAAGTGGTGCTGGGCGTGGTCATAGGGGCCATGGTCACCTTTTCCATTGTCCGCTATCGCGAAAAACAGCACCTCATCCGTTCCCAGTACACAGACTGGCGCAAGCTCAACTTGATTCTGGATATCGTTGAGAAGAATTATGTGGATACGGTCAATATGGAAGGAATGACCGACGCCGCCGTAACAGCAGCGCTGGCCAAACTGGATCCTCATTCGGTCTACCTCCCGCCCGTGCAGCTGGAGGCTTCCGAGCAGGAGCTCGCCGGCAACTTTGACGGCATCGGCATCCAGTTCAACGTCCCCAACGACACCGCCATCGTGCTGGAGGTCATAGCGGGCGGCCCCTCCGAAAAGGTGGGTCTGCAGCCCGGAGACCGCCTCCTCAAGGTAGACGACAAGGTTATTGCCGGTGTCAAGTTCCCGCAGGACAGCATGGTGAGCCGCATCAAAGGCCCTTCGGGCAGTAAGGTGGTGATCACGGTCAAGCGTGGGGCAGACGTAATTCCCTTTGAGATTACCCGCGGCAAGATTCCCGTGCACAGCATGGACGCCGCCTTCATGGTCAAACCTGGCGTGGGTTACCTCCGCCTGGGCAAGTTCTCCCGCACCACTTACAAAGAGTGCCACGAGGCTGCCATGAAGCTCCTGGACCAGGGAATGGCCCATCTGATCTTCGACATCCGGGACAACACCGGCGGCTACATGGACCAGGCCCTCCTCCTCTCCAACGACTTCCTCTCTTCCGGAGACACCATCGTTTATCTGGAAGGAAGACACAGGGCCAAAGAGGTTTACAAGGCCGATGGAAGCGGTCAGCTCCAGAGCGTCAAGCTTTCGGTGCTCATCAGCGAGAATTCCGCCAGCGCCAGTGAAATCTTTGCCGGAGCCATCCAGGACAACGACCGCGGAACCGTAGTGGGCCGCCGCTCCTTTGGCAAGGGCCTGGTGCAGGAACCCTTCTTCTTCACGGACAAGTCCGGCATCCGCCTCACGGTAGCGCGTTACTACACGCCTTCGGGCCGATGCATCCAGAAGCCCTACGGAGACACCAAGACCGACTATAGCTACGACATCTACCGCCGCTACGCCGACGGAGAAGTCTTCAGCGCCGACAGCGTCAAGCTCAACAAGGAAGACGTACATTACACCCGCGGAGGCCGCGTGGTATACGGAGGCGGCGGCATCATGCCGGATGTCTTTGTGCCCATGGATACCACCCGGGCATCGGCCTTCTTCATTGCCTGCAACCGCAAGGCTACGCAGATGCGTTTTGCCTCGGACATCTTCGACCGCTACACATCGGCCCTCGCTAAGATCGATTCTTTCCCCGAGATGGACGCCTTCCTGGCCGGCCTCAATTTAAAGGCCGATTTCCAGGCCTACGCCAAGAAGAAGGACGGTATCACCTGCACGCCCGCCGAGTGGGAAGCCACCGAGTCCTACCTGGTACCGCAGCTCAAGGCCCTCATCGCCCGCTACTCCAAGCTGGGAGACAACGCCTTCTACAAGTACTACCTACCCGTAGACGAAACCGTCAACAAAGCCCTCGAGCTCATCGATAACTCTTAAGTGTGGCAGAGTATGAGTGACTACATTGTATCGGCACGGAAATATCGGCCGGATTCGTTTGAAACCCTTATAGGCCAGGATAATATCGCCCGTACGCTGTCCAACTCCATCCGGAGGGGACAGTTGGCCCACGCCTATCTTTTCTGCGGTCCCCGCGGAGTGGGTAAGACCACTACGGCTCGTATCTTTGCCAAGATGATCAACTGCGCCAACCCGGGCCCGGAAATGGAGCCCTGCGGCCAGTGCGAGTCCTGCGTTTCCTTCCAGGAAGGCCGAAGCTACTGCATCCACGAGTTGGACGCCGCCTCCAACAACTCTGTCGAGGACATCAAGGCCCTCATGGAGAAAGTGCAGGTTCCTCCTCAGGTGGGCAAGTACAGTGTCTACATCATAGACGAGGTCCACATGCTCTCACAGAGCGCTTTCAACGCTTTCCTCAAAACGCTGGAAGAGCCCCCGGCACACGCCATCTTTATTCTGGCCACCACGGAGAAGCACAAGATTCTCCCCACCATCCTGAGCCGCTGCCAGACTTATGACTTCAACCGCATTTCCATCCCGGACATGGTGCGCAACCTGCGTAGCATAGCAGAGAAGGAAGGCGTAAAGATAGACGACGAATCCCTCCACGTAATAGCCTCCAAGGCCGATGGCGCCATGCGCGACGCCCTCACCATCTTTGACCAGACGGTGGCTTTCTGCGGAACGGATGTCAAATACCAGGACGTAATCAGAAACCTCAATGTCCTGGACTACGAATACAGTTTCAAGATGGTGGAAGACTTCCTTACCGGCAATTACGGAGACGCCTTCCTCACCTTGGACGAGATTCTGGCCAAGGGCTTCAACGCCCTGCACTTTGTGGGCTCGCTGTCCAGCCATCTCCGCAACCTGGTGGTGGCCAAGACCGGCGGTCTGGAACCCCTGCTGGAACTGCCCGATTCCCTCAAGAAGCGTTATCAGGAGCAAGCCTCCCGCTGCTCCAACCAGTTCCTCTTTGAGGCCCTGGGCATCACTACCGCCTGTGAAACCGGCTACAAGGCCGCCGTCAACCCCCGTCTGCACATTGAGTTCGCCCTCATGCGCCTGAGCTACATCCTGGGCAAGCCCCAGGCTCAGATTCCCGCTCAGGCCGGGAATGACGCAAAGCCCGCTCCGGCACCTGTTAAGGTCGAGACCCCGGCTCCTGCCCCCGCCCCGGCTCCTGCCCCCGCTCCCGTCATGCCCGACGCCGATCGGGCATCTGCCCCGGCACCTGCCCCGGCCCGTCGCCGGACTCCCAAGACCGGTTCGGCCCTGTCTATGAGTGCTATCATGGAGGAGAAGAAGGAGGAGGAGGTTGCTCCGGAGGCTGCTTCTCAGAACCAGACCCTGCCGGAAGACGAGACCGTCCGTCTCAAGTGGAAAGACCTGGCCGGCCAGTACAGCGCCAAGCCTCGTCTGGCCAACATGCTCTCCAGCGGCAACATCAACCTCAGCGAAGAGAATGGTGTCAAAGTTGTAGAGTTCTTTGTGACCAATGAGGCCCAGAAGCAGTGGGTAGAGGAAAAGATGCTCCGAGAGCTGGAAAGCAGACTCCGCGACCTCACGGGCTGCCAGAAGGTGAATGTGATTGTATCCGTCACCCCCATGGAAGAAACCGAAAAGGTTCCCTACATGCCGGAAGAAAAGGCCAAAGACCTGATGGAAAAGAACCCCGAAGTAAGAGCCTTTGTGGCCGATTTTGGACTAGATACTAAGTAATTATGAAGCTACGCGCAGAAAAGCTGGTTAAGAAATACGGCGTCCGCACGGTTGTGAAGGGCGTTTCCATGGAAGTGCAGCAAGGAGAGATTGTGGGCTTCCTGGGCCCCAACGGCGCCGGCAAAACCACCAGTTTCTATATGATTACCGGCCAGATCAAGCCCAACGACGGCCGTATCTTCCTGGACGACGATGAGGGCAACACCACGGAAATCACCAACCTGCCCATGTACCAGCGTGCCCAGAAGGGCATAGGCTACCTGCCGCAGGAGGCCTCTGTGTTCCGCAGAATGTCTGTAGAAGACAATATCCTCTCCGTGATGGAACTTTCCAAGAGCACGGAGAACATGACCAAGGCCCAAAGACTGGAGCGCATGGAGCGCCTCATCGACGAGTTCAACCTTTCCAAGGTTCGCAAGTCCCTGGGCATTCAGCTCTCCGGTGGTGAGCGTCGCCGCTGCGAGATTGCCCGCGCCCTGGCCGTAGATCCCAAGTTCATTCTCCTGGACGAGCCTTTCGCCGGCGTGGACCCCATCGCCGTGGAAGACATCCAGTACATCATTGCCAAGCTTAAATACCGCAACATCGGCGTCATCATCACAGACCACAATGTGGGTGAAACCCTGGCCATCACAGACCGCGCCTATCTCCTGTACGAAGGCGTCATTCTCCAGGCCGGTACCCCCGAAGCCCTGGCCGCCGACGAAGATGTGCGCACTAAGTACCTCGGTTCCGGCTTTGTGCTAAAACGCTCTAAATCAGTGGAAAGAGCCCGCGCCGAGGTGGAGCACGAACATATCATCTAGAGTTTGGCACACCTCTTGCATTAACTAAGCCAGGTTAGTTTTAGTTGGTTTAGTTAATAATAGGTTAGAATTAAAGGCTGCAGGGATGCAGCCTTTTTCTATGTGTTAACCTGTTTCCGGAGGGAATGTGGGTCCCGGGGGCGTAGCCGCCCATGGCTCGTGAATGGGAGGGGCCCGCCGCGAAGCGGTGGGAGGGATAGGACCGAAGGTCCGTACCCACGGGACCCACTTCCCGGAGGAAACAGGTTTAAAACAAAAAAACCAACCCCTGTGGGCTGGTTTCTTATAATAATAAGGTGCGTAAAAAGCTTACTGCTCTTCCTGAAGACGAAGCTGCTGAACATAGATAGCCTTCTGGAGCGCCATGCGCTTCTTCACGGAAGGCTTCTCGAAGTTTTTGCGGGCGCGCATCTCGCGAACAGCGCCGGTCTTTTCGAACTTACGCTTGAACTTTTTCAGGGCTCTCTCGATGTTTTCGCCTTCTTTGATGGGAACGATGATCATGCTTTTACACCTCCTTTTTTTTTCAATTGGGCTGCAAAGTTAGAAAAATTTTGACAACGGACAAAATAATTTACTATATTTGTGGTAACACAATTGTTATTGCGCTGATAACTAAACTAAAAGCCATATGAAAAAGCCTGCCAAAAACACCTATCCCTGGACCTTCGCCCCGGTTGGAGGAACGGTCCGTGTCAAGATTCAGAGCGGAGAAGACATCCGTCATCTGGGAGAGTTGGACCGCAAGATGTGGACGGTCCTGAGCTGCCCTGTCAAGAACCTGGAATTTGACCCTGCCGCCCTGGGATACATCGATGTAGACGGAGATGGCAAGATTCGCGTAGACGAGGTTATTGCTACCGCCAACTGGCTCACCGGCATCCTCAAAGACCCTGATATCCTTCTAAAGGAAAGCGACACCCTTCAGCTGGATGATTTCAATGCAGAGGATCCCGTAGGGGCCCGCCTGCAGTCTTCGGCCCGTCAAATCCTGAACAACCTGGGTCTCAAGAAAGATTCCATCTGCCTGGAAGACACTTCCGACAACGTACGCATCTTTGCTGGTACTCAGTTCAACGGAGACGGCATCATTACCCCTGCCAGCGCTGCCGATGAGGCCACTGCCAAGCTTATCGAGACCATTGCCGGCATTGCTTCTGCCATGGACCGCAGCGGCGTTCCCGGTATTACCGCAGACCAAATCGACGCTTTCTACGCCGCCTGCGCAGACTTTGCCCAGTGGCAGAAAGACGCCACCAAGGAAGTCTTTGCCTTTGGAGACAAGACGGCCGATGCCTACGCCGCCGTCAAGGGCCTGGAAGACAAGATGGCAGACTACTTCATGCGCTGCAAACTCATTGGCTTTGACGCCGCTACCGCTACGGCCGTGGATGTGAACGTGGACAAGATTGCCGCTATCGAAGGCTCTCTGGCCACCGCTTCCGAGGAGATTGCCCTGCAGCCGCTGGCCAAACCCACCGCAGACTGCGTGCTGGATATCAAGGCCGTGAACCCCGCCTGGAAGGCCGCCGTGGATGCCATGGTGGAACTCACCGGCTGGAAGAAAGGCCTCATCACTGAGGCAGACTGGGCCTCCATCTGCTCCCAGTTTGCCCCTTACACCGCCTGGCTGGCAGAAAAGAAGGGCGCAGAGGTGGAAGCCCTGGGCCTGGACGCCGTCAAGACCATCCTCAAGGAAGACAAGAAAGCCGCCCTGCTGGAGCTCATCGAGAAGGACAAGGCCGAAGAAGCCAACGCCCTCTCCATCGAAGAAGTGGACAAAGTCCTGCGCCTGCAGAAATATTTCTTCCGCTTCCTCAATAACTACGTAGTCCTGTCCGATTTCTACGCCAAGGACAAGAAGGCCATGTTCCAGGCCGGCCGCCTGTTCATTGACCAGCGCAGCACGGACCTCTGTATAAAGGTAGACGGTCCTTCCCCGGAAATCTCCTCGCTCAGCGGCATGTACATCCTGTACTGCACCTGCACCAGCGAGAAACTGGGCAAGAGCTTCCACATTGCCGCCGTGCTTACGGACGGTGACGTGGACGGCCTCCGCGAAGGCAAGAACGCCGTGTTCTACGACCGCGAAGGCAACGACTACACCGCCAAGGTAATTGCCATTGTGGACAACCCCATCTCCGTACGCCAGGCCTTCTGGTCTCCGTACAAGAAGGTGGCCCGCATGATCAACGACAAGATAGACAAGAGCGCAGCGGAGAAGAATGAAAAGTCCCTCTCCGACCTTACGGCAAAGGCCGATACGGTAACCTCCACCAAACTGGAAGGAGACGGAGCCGAGGCTGCCAAGGCTGCTACCTCCAGCTTTGACATTGCCAAGTTTGCCGGTATCTTTGCCGCCATCGGCATGGCCATCGGCTTCATTGGTGAGTTCCTGGTAGCCGTTATTTCCGGTGCTGCCGCCCTTAAGTTCTGGCAGCTGATTCTGGTGATCATCGGTATCCTGCTGCTCATTTCCGGCCCGTCCATGTTCATTGCCTGGAGAAAACTCCGCAAACGTGACCTGGGTCCTGTTCTCAACGCCAACGGCTGGGCCATCAACGCCAAGTCCCTGGTGAATGTAAGATTCGGAAAGACGCTCACCTCGCTGGCCAAGTTCCCCAAGCTCACCGCTGTGGATCCCACCGCCCGCAAGCAGCGCTTCTGGAGATGGTTCTGTGGCATTGTGATTTGCCTCGTGGTAGCCGGTTGCGTGTATTGGTGCCTGTCCAGCGGCAAGTGCTTCAAGAAGGCTGAAGCCCAGCCGGAAGCCCCGC
>Ga0265299_10002990_pt1 | contig 16821 bp, 28 predicted proteins | sample AusTroGonzalo_MG_4_FD_193485 | JGI IMG/M metagenome (GOLD analysis project Ga0265299, IMG submission 193485) | Bovine rumen microbial communities from tropical cattle in Woodstock, Queensland, Australia - Gonzalo_02 | ecosystem: Host-associated > Mammals > Digestive system > Stomach > Rumen ... | reverse complement strand
TGCTAAGATTATCAAATATACTTTTACACCTGCACAAAGAGCAGTTGTCTATAAGATTTTAGAGAAAGAGAGATACAGAGAATAATGACACCAATGGAACAATTAAAGAGAGCAATAGAATTAGCAGGAGAAGAAAATATGGGAATCACAGATGATTTTGACAGTAAACCAATTACATTCACTTTTAGATTAAATGACAAAGAAGAACTAAAGAAACCTCCACTGGGAGTAAAACCATTTGACCTCTGAATAGAACAGAGACAAGAAGAATTATGGGAAGCAATCAAGAGAAGTGAACACTACCCAGAAGACTATATAGAAGAGTGGTCATTTTTGGATGAGATGAGAAGAGAGTGGAAGTTTAGAAAGAATGAGATGGAGTTTTAGAGATGTAGATGACACATGAAGAAAAAGAAAAACGATTCAATGAGATATATGAGAAATACGATAAATTAGTCTGGTGACACTTGCATCACTCTTTAGTTGGAGACAAAGCAGACTTAGAAGATGTAAACCAGTTAATATGAATGGGCATCTGAAAAAGTGTAGATAAAATACTCCCTGGTAAAGAACATGCATTTGTATATAGAGTTATTCAGAACCAGATAAAGAAGTATATCTACTATAGGACAAGAGACAGGAAATCAAGAGGTATCACTACTGAGAACAGTGAAGGTGATGAGTACACATTAGCAGATATATGTAAAACTCTTACACATTCCAATGACTTTGAATACTTGGAACTATTAGACACTATAGAGTCTGCATTAACTGAACAAGAGTTTGAAGTATTTATTGAATACTTTCAAGGATGTAACCTTACAGACTTAATGAAACACTTTCATCTTGGTATTTACAGTATGAATGAAATACTGGAATCTATAAAGGTAAAACTATCAGATGTTTTCAATGAAGAAGCAACACTTCCATACATCATCAGAAGAAAACCAAAAAAGTAATATTTTAACTGCTCGATGTATTATATAAATGTAAGACCTTTATGTAAGGTTTCTAGTCATTTTTATTTCTCTTTATTTAGGGGGTAGCAATACCCCCACTTTTTGAATTATGCAAGAAAAAGAAATTGGACAAGCACAAATAAAAAAGTGAACTGAACTTCATCCTGAAGAAGCAAAAGCAGCACGATTAAAAGGTAGTGAAAAGGGTAATAAAATCAAGTCAGAGAAAGCAACTTTTAAAAAGTTACTGAAGACTGCACTTGAAATGAAAGATGACTCTGGACTTACTAACAAAGAAAAGATGGTTTATGCCATTATTGAGAAAGCAATCAATGGGGATAATAAATCATTTGAAATAGTCAGAGACACAGTTGGTGAAACTATAGCACAACAGATAGAAGTAGGAACAAAGAACACTATTAACATAAGAATAGATGGAGATAAACCTGAATCTGAGTAGTGACATTTTTAATGAAAAGTTTCTTCCATTGTTAACCGATTACACTCACAGATGAGAAGTGTATATGGGTAGTGCTGGTTCTGGTAAGTCATACCATATTGCTGAAAAGATAATCATCAGATGTTGCACAGAAGAAATTAGATGTATGGTCTGCCGTAGATATGCCACTACAATTAGGCAGACCTGTTTTGAGTTGTTTAAAGAAATTCTTTCTAACTGAAAGATAAAAGAATATATAGACATTAATGAAGGTGACATGAGAATCAAGTTCCCTAATGGTTCTCTCATTTTCTTCAGTGGTTTAGATGAAGAGACTAAATTACTTTCTTTAGTAAATGTTTCTGTTGTATGGGTAGAAGAGACATTTGAGTGTTCACAAGACATGATAGAACAACTCAATCTCCGTATGAGAAGTAAAGTACCCAATCAACAAATCATTCTATCTTTTAACCCAATCTCCAGTCAGTCTTGGTTGTATGAGTTTGTAAACAATCCTCCAAAAGACTTTATCTATCATCATTCTACATTCAGAGACAATAAGTTCTTAGATAGTGCAAACAGAGAATCTATAGAAGAACTGAAAGACAGAAATCCTCAAAAGTGGAGAATCTTTGGTCTTGGTGAATGGGGAATCAATACAGATGGATTAGTTCTTCAAAACTGGGAAGTACAACCTCTTAATGAATCAGAATTAGCAAGTAAGTTTGAACACAGAACTGGAGCAGACTTAGGATTTGTAGACCCAACAACAATTCTGAGTACATTCTGGGATAAAGAAAAGAATGTTATCTATGTAACTAGGGAATACTACAAAACAGGTATTCAACTAGATGATATATTTAATGCTATTGTCAACATGGGTTTATCAAAGTCAGTCATTTGGTTTGATAGTGCAGAACCTAGAACCATTGATTATTTCAAGAGAAAAGGTATTAAAGCAAAACCATGTATCAAAGGAAGAGACTCAGTAAAGGCAGGTCTCTCTTTTTTACAGAATCACAAGATAATTGTAGACAATAGTTGTAAAAACCTTATTATGGAACTTTCCAATTTCTCATACGAAAAAGACAGAAAGACAGGTAAGTTCTTGGAAGATAAGTATACCCATGAGTTCTCACATGCAATAGATGGTCTCAGGTATGCTTATTCAGATATATACACCAAGTCTAATTTACGGACTTTGGATAAATCAATACTAGCAATATAAAAGGAGAAACCAATGTATCTTATCGAAAAAGGAAAAGATTTGGGACCTGATTACTTAGGAAAATTACTTCCACTGTTTCAGACCAAAGAACTACCTAAACTTAACAAGTGAAAGAAGTATTATGACGGAAGACATAAGATTCTTCAGAAACCAGACAGAGATGGAAAACCAGTAAACAGAATAGTAGTTAACTATGCATATGACATAGTAAAGAATTATCAAGGTTACCTTACTGGAGTTCCAATTACCTATGAAAATGATGATGAAGCATTTCAGAAGTTATTAGATGTACTCAATTACAATGATGTTGAGTCAGAAGACAGTGAATATTTAAAAAATGCTCTCATTTATGGAGTTGCTTATGAAATCAATTACATTGATGAAGAGAATGAACAGAGGTTCAGATTATTTGACTCCAGAGAGTGCATACCTGTCTATGAAAACAATTTAAACAATGACCTTTTATATGTGGTCAGATTCTATAGAGAAGACTTATTAGATAAGTCAAATGAAAACTATATTGTAGAAGTCTACGGACCTAGTGATGTGAAAACATATAGGTCTTCTATGGGTTTTGTATCTTTTGAACTGATAAATGTAGAACCTCATTTCTACGGACAATGCCCAATCACAGTATTCAAGATTGATGATGAAGTATCTATCTTCAATCAGATTATGTCTTTACAAGATGGTTATAACAACCTCATGTCAGACATAGTTGATGATGAAGATAGTTTTGCTGATGCCTATTTAGTTCTCAAGGGTCTCACTGCTGATGAAGAAGATTTAGCAAAGATGAAACAGAACAGGGCATTAATAATGGATGTGGATGCATCTGCTGAGTTCTTAACAAAAGATGCAAGTGATACAAGAACAACAGAGACATTACAGACATTCAATGACCAGATTTATCACATAAGTGGTTGCCCAGATTTCAGTGATGAGAAGTTTATGGCACAGTCTGGAATTGCTCTCAGATATAAGTTAGTTGCATTTGAGAATATGGCATCAACTATAGAAAAACAAATGAAGAAGGCACTCCAGAGAAGACTGGAACTTATAAGTGCAATCTTCTCACTCACAGATGATGCCCCATGGCAAGATTGTGAGATTAAGTTTACCAGAAACTTACCTATCAGTCTTGAACCTACTACACCAGATGAACTTAATAGTTATCGTGGTCTCGTTAGCAACTACACATTACTTTCATTATTACCTTTTGTTAAAGACCCAGATATTGAGATGGAACTGGTCAATAATGAAAACTCATATGATTTATTTGCTAATGAAGAAGAGGAGAGAGATATAGATGAAGACGGAGAAAATCAGTAATTCAGATAAAGCATTTGCTTATTATCAGTTTATAGGAATGATTCCACCTGATGCTAAAAGATTTGATTGAGTAATGCACCATATGGATATAACCCTTAAAGATAATGACCCTGAGAGATATAAACAGTTTAACATCTACGATGTTATTCCTGTTTTAAGAGGTCAACACACCATAATTCATAAAAAAGATAAACCTGGGTTTAGTCCTACTGAAGAATCAAAAAAGAAACAATCTGAATCAATGAGGGGTAGGAAGTTTACTGAAGAGCATAAAAAGAAAATAAGTGAGTCTATGAAGGGTAATACCAATACAGTAGGCAAGAGTTGGACTCTTTCAGATGAAACCAAAAAGAAGATTGGTGATTCTCGTAGAGGCAAGAAATGTAGACTGGTTGACGGTAAGAGGGTTTATTACAATGCGTAGTCTAGACTATTGGGTTCTGAGAGCAAGTAGAGAAAAGAACTTAGATATAGCAATTGAAGAACTGATAAAAGAACTTCAAAGATGTTATTTGAAGTCTGCAAATGATTTGATACCCAAGTTAGAAAAACTCTATCTGGAAATACTCAGTGACACCAAAGGTGAAGTACTGATTTCTCATTTGTATCAGTACAACAGATACTATGACATTGTTAATGAGATAAATGAAGAGTTGAGAAATCTTGGATTTAAAGAAGCAGTACTTTTTGAAGATGAACTTACTGGAGTTTATGAGTACAACAGGAAACTTATAAATCCTTCTTGGAATCTTGCTATTAATAAGTCGGCAGTAGAAGAGACTATAAACAGAATCTGGGTTGGGGATGAGAATTGGTCAAGTAGAATCTGGAAGAATACCAATAAACTGTCTCAGACAGTCAGAGAGTCATTGATACAAACATTTGCTACTGGAAGTACTACAGATGATTTTGTTAAGAACTTAATGAAAGATTTTTCTGTAAGTTATAACCAAGCAAAGACATTAGCAAGAACAGAATTAGCACATTGTGCTACACAGGCAACAATAGATGGATATATAGAAATGGGGGTAACTCAATACAAAGTTATAACCGAGAAAGATTGTTGTGAAGAGTGTAATGATTTGTCTAATAAAGTGTTCGATATTAATGACCCAGAAGGGTATGTACCGATGCATCCAAACTGTAGGTGTAGCATAGTGGCAATCGTGTAAAAGTCATATTTTTGGTTGCTCACTGTATAGTATATGTAGTAAAGGATTTCACACAATAACTTAGAAAGGGATTAGAGATGGAAGACTTAGAAAACACAAATGAACAGGGTCAAGAAGTTGAAACTGTAACAATGACAAAAGAAGAACTCAATGCTCTTCTTCAGAAAGAGGGAGACAGAAGAGTTACTAGTGCATTGGAAAAACAAAAGAAAAAGAATGATGCACAACTCAAAGAAGCAGAGAAGTTAGCAAAGATGGATGCTGACCAGAGATATGCCTATGAGTTGGAACAAAGAGAGAAAGCAATTGAAGAAAAAGAAAGAGAATTAGCACTCGCAGAGAACAGAAATGTTGCTGGTAAGATACTAGCAGAGAAAGGTCTTTCATTAGACTTAGTTGATTTTGTTGTGGCAGAAGATGCCGAGACAATGAACAACGCAATCAATAAATTAGATAGAGCATTTAAGAAGAGTGTTAAAGAAGAAGTCACAAAGAGGATAGGTTCTTCAGTTCCAAAGAAGAGTGAAGTAGAACCAAATACTCTTACCAAAGAACAATTCAATAAGTTATCTCTCGCAGAATTACAGAAGTTAAGAAATGAAGACCCAGATGTATTTGAGTCTTTAAGTAATTAGGAGATATTATGGCAGATTATGAATTTAAAGGGTATGACAATTTCGTACTCGAAAACAAGATTAAGTCTATTCTTGATACAAAATTAGACTTCAATAGATTTATGACACCTGATTATTCCTTAGTTGAAGAACCGGGAATGATAAAGAAGATTCACAGATATATTGGTACTGGTGAAGTTGATGACCTTGAAAGAGGAGAAGGAAACACAAACTTTGTAGATGCTGAGTTTACAGAAGATGAGTACACAGTTTCCAGAACACAGGGTCAGGCAAGATACTATGATGATGACATCATGGCAGACCCAGTTCTTATCGATGCAAAAGTTAAGTACCTTGCAGAAGGTATGGTAAATGACTGAACAAAGAAAGCAATTGCAGAGTTCCAGAAGTCAACTAATACTGCTGAAATCACAGATTGGTCTCTCGCAGATTTTGCTGATGCTATTTCTGTATATGCAGAAGAGTATGAGTCTCAAGAAGGTCTCTTCTTCCTCGTTGGAATGAAGCAAGTTCCCGCAATCAGAAAGGCACTTGGACTTAACCTTATGTATGTAGAAGACTACATCAGAACTGGAGCAGTTGGTGCAGTTCTTGGAGTTCCTATTTATACTTCTAAGGCACTTGATAGTCTTGAAGATGATTCTGAAGGAACACCTATTGGATTCCTTGCAACAAGAGAAGCAGTTACTGCTTTCATTAAGAAAGATGTCAGAGTAGAACAGGGCAGAAACATCGACACCAAGGAAAACATGATTGTTGCTGACAGATATGCTGTTATTGCTCTCACAGACGAGACAAAGTGCGTAAAACTCATAGAAGCATAGTAGGAAGGGGGTACTAATATGTCCCTTGCGACTAGATTAGAAAACAGAATACAAGGTGCAGTTGATTTACTCAAAAGACCTAAGGGTAAAGTAAATATGACTTGGTTAATGAGTGAGAATGAACTGCTCACTCAAGACCCACTTCCAACTTTTATACTTGCAGATAAAGAAGAGTATATTGCATGTGCAATCTCTGGAATGCCTGATGCAGACTTAACTGTATTTGTAAATGGTGCAGTAATTGTAGATGACTTAAAGTTAGACTCTAATGGTGAGAATGCTTTAAAGTTAGACCTCAGAGATGGTGATGTAGTAAAAGTAATAACTTCATTAGAAGGTTATAAAGATGCTGAAGTTAGTGAGACTTGGGTAGAACCAATTCCAGACTTTATTCTTAAGGGTATTTCAGCAATACTTTCGGGGAGTGATGTCACAGTAATTGCAGATGTACAAGATGCAGAAGGTCGTTCAGTATCTGTAAAACTTGATGTATATCTCAAAGACAACTACACAGTACTGTTAGGTAGTAATACATCTCCTGAACCAACAGTTACAATTGATGCAGTTGAACATGAACTGTCTGAGAATATGAAACTTTTCTGTCAGTTATCTAAGAATGAAACTGTTGTAAAAGAAATTGCAGTTATAGAATTGGCAGATGTTCCTTATGGGACAATAACCAGTACAACAGAAGAAATATCAGTTGCTACTACAGTTGCTGGAGTTAACCTCATAGTTGTCGACCCAGTCTATAGTGACCCTGAAGATGACTATTGGGCAACTGCTAATTCAAATAAACCTAATTGGGGTATAGGTGGTTCAGGATGTCATGATTCATATGAGAGTAGTGAAGGTATTGAACCTGCATATATAAAGTATGCATCTGATTCTAGACCTAACCAAGGTACTACATTACAGTTAACAATTAGTTGTGAAGGTTACAATACAGTACAAACTACTGCATTAGTAAATCAGGCATAACCACAGTAAAGGAGGACATCTATAGATGTTAGAACAATTAAAACTGCTTCTTGAAATAAATGATGACTTACAGGATGATGTCCTCTTATCAATCTTGGAAATTGTTTCTCAAGAGTTCAGAGATTACTGTAGAAGAGATGACATAGATAAGTTTTCTTCTCTTATAGTTAACATGGCAGTCTTCAGATATAACCAGATTGGAAATGAGATGCTAGAGAGTGAAAACTACTCAGATATTAGTTTCAAATACTCTATGGATTATCCTGAAAATATACAAAGACAGTTAAGAAATTGTAGAAAGTTGATGGTGATTTAATGCCAGCAATTAATAGACAATGGAAGACAGTCACTAAGTTGACCTATGACAATACAACTGATGATTATGGGCAACTTAGACAGGGAGAACCAGAGACAGAACTGATTTCAGTAATATGGACTCAATACAGTCAGAAGAATGTGAATAATCCCAATTATACAGATATTGAGATTGAAGCACTGACTGTTGCAGACTTAAATGGTGGAGACCAGATTCTTAAAGATGGGGTCATCTATGATGTCAAATTCACTATCCCCGGCAAGTATAACCAAATCTTTTTAAAGAGACATTCAGATGTTGAAGTTTAAGGTAATTCCCCCAAAAGATTTACCCTCTATAGATATTACAAAATGCTTGATTAAGAGTTGTCTACTGGTAGAAAACTCTGCAAAAGAGAAAGTACCAGTAGACACTGGGGCATTGAGAAGAAGTATTACTTCTGAAGTAAAAGAAAAAGAGGGAGTAGTTGGAACAAATCTCTTATATGCTCCATATGTGGAGTTTGGAACTGGTTTGTTTGCAACTAATGGAGACGGAAGAAAAACACCTTGGAGTTATCAAACCGCAGATGGTGAATGACATTATACAACTGGTATGTCTCCACAACCTTTTCTCGGTCCTGCACTAGATGAGAACAAAGATAAGATAATAAATATTTTCAATGAAGCAATAAAGAAAGGATAGATATGTTAGACATTTTACCAGAAGTAAAACAACACTTGGAATATGTACTTCCAGTGTATTCAGAAACTACTGAAATGCCAGTATCTAGTCCTTGCATTTCGTATTTTCTTTATAACGATACCCAGAGAGAAACTGGGGATACGATAATATATTCAGAAATTACAGTTTGTATAAAAGTATGAGACCACAATATAGGAAACATGATGGCAAACACTCTTACCGTAGATGAAGTAATGAGATTAAACGGTTATAAAAGAGTAAGTGTAAACACTCAACAAAACGATGGTTTATATTGCAACATCATACTCTATAGGGGTCTTGGTAAAGAGTTTTTATAGAAAGGTATAAATTATGGCAGAATTACATTCTGGAGTTCTTACTAAAGGTATAGAACTTAGATATAGGGTACCTGATAGTGAAGGTGAGTTTGATGGAGATTTTATTAAACTTGATGACCTTCAGGAAATCCCCGATTTAGGTGGAACAACAGATACTGTTGAAGTCACTACATTTGATGATGCTGCACACATGTTTATTAAGGGTCTTCTTAGTTATGGAGATTCAGTAGACTTTACATTCCTCTATGCATCTGACCAGTTCACATTACTTTCTTCAATGGATGGTCAGTATGAGTGACAGGTATATCTTCCAGAGGATGCTGCAGGTAATAGTGGTATTACTTGTACATTCGTAGGAGAGTGTGCTGTAAGAATCAATGGACAAGGAACAAATGAAGCAATTCAGTACACACTTCAGTTAACTCCGTTGTCTACAATGACATTCGAACAGGCAGATTAGTTAACCCATGGGTAGTAGGGTAGGGAGTAATTCTCTCTCTGCTCTCTACCCTCATTTTATGTAAGGAGAGAGAAATATATGTATACAGAATTTGTAGTTGGAGATAAAGTTTATAAACTTAGACTTACTACTCTTTCACTCATCAATATAGAGAAAGCATTAGGTTACAATCCAGTTCAGTTATTCATAAAGATGAAAATGGATGAGATACCAAAACTTAAAGACTTACTCATAATCTTACAAGGAATGTTAGAACCACTTCAACATGGAACAACATTTGAAAAGACTTGTGAGATTTTTGATAAGTACACAGAGAGTGGAAACACTCAGTTTGATTTAATACCTTTGTTCTTACAGGTATTCACAGATGCAGGATTCCTTAGAGATGAGGAAGAAGAGGAAGAAGTAAAAAACGCATAGAGGAGAGTGATGAAAAACTCTCCACTCTTATTTATGAACTACTTCAACAATCAATAGATTGTGGATTAGCAGAGGATAAGTTTTGGTCAATGACTCTCGGTGAAATAACCAGATTCATAAAAGGTTACATTCACAGAGAAGAAAGAGAAGCAAGATTCAGGGCATCAATGGATTATGCATTAGCAACCACTATATGTTCTGGAATCAGTTCTATCTTTGGTGGTGGACATATGCCAGAGATTCATGAAGTATACCCATCACTGTTTGAAGAGAAGAACAAAACTTCTCAGTCAGTTGCTAACTTCATCAACTTTGCTAACGATTTCAATAGACGATTTAAAGGTAAAAAGAATGACTCTAGAACAACTGAAAGTAATAATTAGTGCTGATGATAGTAAGTTTCAGAAAGCACTGAAGAATGTTGAAAAGTCAATAAAGAACATACCTGCTAATACTTCTGTTGGAAGTGGTTTTGACAGTGCAACTAAGAAAGTATATGACTTTGCAAAAGTCTATAACAATGCCTTAGATGCCATATATGAACAGACTCACCATACTGCTGAGAAGGCAAGAAAAGAGTGAGTTGCCCAGATAGACAGTATCATAGAGAACACCAAAGTGAAGATGTCTTATCTTCAAGGAATGTTTAGAGATACTGGATTCTCTGAATATTGGGGAACTCAGATTGATGATACTGATGCATATTTAAGAAAACTCAGAGAGTATAGGGATGCAGTTTCTAATGGATTTGTAGATATAGATACAACTCAGTTAGAAGAGATTCCTAGGGCAGTTGAAGAAGCAACCAAGACTATAGAATCTATGGACTTGAGGATGGAAGCAACTGTAGATATAGATGCAGACCAACTCAAACAATCTGAAGGTGTTTTAGATGCAATAAGACAGGCACTTGAGAGAATCAGAGAACTCAAAATACAACCTGTCACTCCAGAATCATTAGCATTAATCAAAGAGTATAAGAGTCAGGTTAATAGTCTTATTGGTGTTTGGGGAAAACTTCAAAAAGGTCAGAACCTCTCAACCATTCAATTATCTAGAGATTATCTCAAGAATCAACAACCAGAGTTATACAATGAGATGCTTTCCACTTATGGAATGAAACAACCAAAACCTCAGAAGGACAGTTCTGGAACTGACTGGAAGAAGTTAGGTGGAACTATTACAAGAGCAACTCTGGGTGTTAGAAGTTTATTCTTCTTTGTCAGAAAGATTGTATCTCAAAATGAGTATCTTTCTAATGCAGTAAATATGATGTTTGAAACTATTGCTGGTGTTCTTAAACCAGTTTTAGACTTCATAGCATCACTTATAGTTGGACTTGCAAAGATACTTGGAAGAATCTTCAAAGTAGAAGTTGGTGTTGGTGTTAACACTGGTGCTACTGCTTCTAATACTGAAAAACAACTTACTATTGCAAGATTTGATGAACTTGAAGTTCTCAATAGAGCAAGTGGTGGTTCTATTGGTGGTGGTCTTTCTTCTGGTTATGCAGATTGGTTAGATAGAATTGATGAAAAACTCAAGAAGATATATGACCTTATCGACAAACTCAGAGGAACAATAGATAAGGCAGATTTACCAAATAGTGATGATACTGTAGAGGGTATTATAGCATCTGGTGCATCTGGTTCTCAGTCTCCATCTGGAATTGGTTTCTCTTGGGGAACTAACAAAGATAATGAGACAATTGAGAATGTCTATGAAGCATGGGAAGATGCAAAGGTTGATTGGGTACTTAATCAGTTAGAGAAAATCAAGACTGGTTTTAAGAATCTGAAAGAGAGTATCAAACAACAGAATGAAGAGATTGCCCAAAACACAATGGAAGAGACCGATAGGCAAGTCGAAAAATGGATAACCTTCGGTGAGACCTTAAAAGTGAAATGGGAAGAACTCAAACAGAAGTATGCTGAAAATAATGCAGCAGAAACTGAGAGAACTATTCAAGAGACAGAAAGACAGATTGAAGCATGGAAGAACTTCAAGTCTAAAGTTGAAGAAACTTGGGGAAGTCTGAAAACCAAGTTCCATGAAGTCTGGGAAGGTATAGTTACTAAGGCAACAGAAGTCTGGGAAAGAGTTAAAGAGTCTTGTATCAATGCATTTGAGAAAGTAAAGACTGCAATACTCAATGTTCCATCTGCAATTCAACAGATGGCAACTAATGCTTGGAATGGTATCAGGAACTTTGGTAATAACATTATTTATGGTGTTGAGACTGCATTGAATAATATCATTTGGAAGATAAACAATTCAGGACTTGTGAATATTCTCAGTAAAGTCTTTGGAGAAGGTTTCCAAGTTGGTTATGTAAGTATTCCTAGACTTGCAGGTGGTGGTGTTATCAAGTCACCAACAGTAGCACAAATGGGTGAATACCCAGGTGCATCATCTAATCCAGAAATAGTTGCTCCTCAGTCAATACTTAAAGAAACCATTGATGCATCTAATGGTGAATTAGCAAGTGTATTTGTACAAGTTGGTAGACAACTTATAGATGCAATTAATAATAAAGATTTGGAAGTCAATTTAGATGACAAGACAATTGCAAAGAGTGCCTCTAGAGGAAATAGGGCATATCAATTAGCAACAGGTCAGTCACTGTTTTAGGGGGTAGTATATGAGTGCATATTTAACAAATAAAGCAAACATAATCATTAGTGTGTCTGCTACCCCCACTGCGACGGAGATTTCTAATCAGTTTTCACCAATGGCATGTAAACCATCTTTTGAAAGTCTTGCAACTGAAGACAGTGGAAGAAGTGATGATGGTGTTATGCATATTTATTGGGTAAAGAACAGATACAGAAAGTTAGAAATCACTCTGAGACCAGATACACCTTCTAATGTATCAAAGATACTCAAACAGGTTATGGGTAAAGAGTATTACATAACTTACTGAGATATTGTTGATGATGCTGAAGAGACCAGAAAAGTGTATACTTCTAACTCTTCAACTGATTGGTACAGTGGTGTTGTTATGAATGGATTGCTGAAAGAAACTACTTTTTCGGCAATTGAATTAGCAGGTGAGAACGCATAATGGGTAATAGAATTATTAATAACACTACTTCCACAACATATAATGATAGTGAACTGTATGGTGGAGTTGAGTATCAAAGAGTACTCAACTCTGATACTAATTTACAGATTGGAGATGTAAGTAGTGCTTCTATAAAGTTTAAGGTCAAGACGAACTCTTTTACAGTGGATGATGAATTATTTTACTATATCGACTCTGGTGCTTTGGTATTAATCGGTATCTTCTTCGTAACTGATATAGTAAAAGGTAAGACTGATTACACGATAACTGCATATGATGCTGTTTCAAAATTAGATTTTGACAGTACAGAATGAAAACAGAGTTTAGTTCTTCCTATGACTCTAAAACAAGTCTTCCAGAGTATCGGTACTCACTTAGGAATCCAGACTGCAACTAATAACTTTGTTAACTATGATGTGAATTTCAACACTAACTATTTAGATGATGGGTTATCTTTCAGACAAGTCGTTTCTTACATAGCACAATGTGCTGGTGGATTTGCTTATATGGATAACTACTATATGACTATAAAACCATTTAATCTGAATAGTAGTTTTAGAACATTTACCAGTGCAAATTATAAGAGACTGGAATTAGCAGACTATACAGTGAAACCAATAGATGCAGTCTGGTTGGGGATGGAAGATGGGGATGTTGGTACTATCTACACAGAAACCAGTGACCCAGAGAATATCTTCAGAATATACAATAACCCATTCTTATACATAGATAATGACAATACACAAGCAGATATAGAGACTGCATTACATAACATCTATGATGTACTTAAAAACTACACTTACATTCCATTCAAATTAGAGACATTCTTAGTGAGTGCAGGTAAGTGGGATGGGAAGAAGATAACTATAGATGGAGATGACTATATTCCGTTTTCAGTGTCTTGGAATAAGTCTGGGATGACTTTTGAGAGTACTGGAGAACCAGACAGAAATAAAGTTCAGATGTTCTCTTCAGCAGAACAGAGAATGAGTGGTAAGTTCAACATATTCTCCAGAGAAATAGATGAGACCAGAAGTGAAATAGGAAATGTAGAAGGTCAAGTATCTACTCTTTCTCAAACAGTTGATGGTGTCCGTATTGACTTACAATACAACATAGACCAACTAGGAGAAGACTTAGAGGAACATGCAGTTCAGCAAAGACAGTTTATAAGATATGGTGTTGATGGTCTGGAACTTGGAAAAGAGAATGACCCAATCAAAGCAAACCTTACTAACTCAGAATTAGCATTTAGTAACCAGTCAACAAAAGTTGCCTATATATCTTCAGATGAACTCTATACATCAAAAGTAAAGATAGTAGGACCTCAACAAAATAATTACAATGCACAACTCTTCATTGGTGAATGGCAGTTCATCAGAAGAGATGACGGCAGTTTAGATATAAAGGTAGGATAGTATGGCATTATCAGGTAGTTTTACAACATCTGCATCTGGAAATTATGCTTTAAGTTATTCCACTCTTACTTTTAACTGAAGTGCTACACAAGATATAGCACTCAATAAATCAGTAGTAAGTTGGAGTCTTAATGTTTCTACTGGTGGTGGAACATACTTCTCCAGATATGTGAAAATAAATGGAACTGTAAAGTACGGATATGGTGTACCTTATCAAGATTATTCACCATCAGGTACTTATTACAACAGTGGAACACAATTAGCATCTGGTTCATTTACCATTTATCACAATAATGATGGTACTGGTTCATTCTCAGTTGATGTAGGTGGTTGTCTCCAATATTCATACTGGTATATGAACCCATCTTATCGAGGATATGGACAAGCAGACACTGGAAACTGGAATACAAAAGGTTCAACATCAATTACTCTGGATGCTATACCAAGAAATCCAGCAACCATTAGTGCCACTGTTTCTAATACCAAGTATGAGAGTAATACTTATGTGGTAGGTGGTTATTCAACATCTACAATTACAGTAAGTGCAACAATGGGAGATGCCCCATCTATTACAAAGTACATTGTAAAGAGAGGGACAGAAGTATTAAAAGAAAGTGCCAGTAGTCCTATATCATTCACTGTTCCTAATGTGAGTGGAAACTCTCAGAGTATTACATATACAGTTCAAGCAATAGATAGTTATGGTCTTTATTCCAATGTGTATACTTGCACAGCATTTACTGCTTACAAATATACCCCCGGTGGATTTACTTCAGCACCTTTATCACAGAGATGTCTTAATGATGGGACATTAGATGAAGAAGGTCAGTATGCTAAATGTCAAATCTCATTCCAGAACTCAAAGATTGGAACTAACAATATTACAACAACATGTAAAGCAACAATAAGTTCTTATTCTGGACAGACTACAACTTCTCCATTGAATGTTGTAATAGGGAATGGTTCTTTAGCACAGTCTAGTTCTTATACAGTTACTTATTCTTTATCAGATGCCCTTGGAAATAACTTTATTACTAGTACAGATACTATATCTGTAAGTTTCCATACTGCTAACTTCCATAGTACTGGAAGAAGTGTTGCATTTGGACAGGCAGCAACTGCACCAGTAAATAATAAGGGTTTCTTTGATGTCAGTAATATGACATTCAGAATAGACAGAAATGAGTTAGTAGACCTGATTTATCCAGTTGGTGCTATCTATATGTCAGTCAACTCAACAAACCCATCTACTTTACTAGGTGGTACTTGGGTAAGAATTACAGACACTTTCTTATATTGTGGTACTGATTCTGGAACATATGAAGTAGGACAGAGTGGTGGTAGTAAGAACTCTGTAGCAAAACATAGTCACCAGATGAATGGTGCAACAATGATTTGGACTGGAAGTGGTAATACTGCATACCCTGGGAGTGGTACTGCTATGCAGTCTTGTGACTGGCAAGGTGGAACTTACTATGACGGACAGACAGGTATTGATGATGGTAATATGCCACCTTGGTTATCAGTTTATGTTTGGAAAAGGACGGCATAAATTATGGATGGAAAAGTGATAATTGCTATTTTGGGGAGTAGTGCATTTTCTGCCTTAGTTGGTGGGTTGGTCACTTACTTTACCCAAAAGAGAAGAGATAAAGATAATAAAAATGATATGGTTCTTCTCCTGTGTGCATCAATATTAACGATGTTGGGAGAAGGTTCAATACAAGATGGAAGTATACCATTTGCAAAGGCAAAACTCTTCAAGAACCTTTATAAGATGTATAAAGAGTTCCCTGATGCAGATGGATATATAGACTTGGTGAATCAAAAGGTAACACAGTTACCTCTCAAGGAGGACTAGAAGAATGGTTAGAGTTAGTGGAAATAACATTTATCTCACAAAGGGAGACTCTTTGAATGTAGTTATTAAACTAACATATGCAGATGGAACAGAGTATGAACCAGTAGAGAATGATTATCTCAGATTTGCAGTCAAAGAAGACTTTGAAGATGAAGAACCAATAATACTCAAAGAGATTCCAGTAGATACTATGTTACTCTCTTTAGAACCTGTTGATACAGAGTTCTTAGAACAACCTTGTTCATTATGGTATGACATAGAAATGACCTTTGCAGACGGAACTGTATGTACTGTTATTCCAAAGTCAAGATTATATATTTGTGAGGAGGTTCACTAATATGAATATAAAAAATGGTCTTTATCCAGTAGTCAAAGGGTCTATAGAAGGCATCAGAGGACCTGCAGGTAAAGATGGTGCTAAAACATGAGAAGAACTGGAAGACAAACCATTTGAATCTATAGGAAGTGGACTTTCAGTAGATAGTGAAGGTGTTCTTTCTTCAACTGGTGGTTCTGGTGGTGCATCAACTTGGGATGACTTAGAAGGTAAACCATTTGAAAGTATCGGAAACTGACTTTATGTAAACGATAATGAAGAGTTGTGTACCGATATTGATTGGTATGATGTTTACGATAAACCTTTTGAAGGTCTTGGAGATAATCTTTGGGTAGACCAAGATAGTAATTTAT
>Ga0265299_10002988_pt1 | contig 16828 bp, 14 predicted proteins | sample AusTroGonzalo_MG_4_FD_193485 | JGI IMG/M metagenome (GOLD analysis project Ga0265299, IMG submission 193485) | Bovine rumen microbial communities from tropical cattle in Woodstock, Queensland, Australia - Gonzalo_02 | ecosystem: Host-associated > Mammals > Digestive system > Stomach > Rumen ... | reverse complement strand
AGACTGACATACAGGGACAAGGAAGAGCTTCTTCTTGAACTCTTTGTAAAGGTCCCCGTACGGAGCAAATAATGAACAGAGCATTTAAGATAATTCTTATAATCCTCGGCGTCTCTCTCGTTTCAGCATTCATCCTTTCTTATATTACAAGCAGAAACGCACAGGCTGCACAGGTAGAAACTGTACAGCAGACTGTTGCAGAGACAGCCGCAGCCCCGAAGGTTTCCTATGTTTCAACCGGAAACGCTGCTAAAGAAACCTTCTCTTATCAGACAGAGTATTTTGATATTGTATTCAACACCGAAGGTGCCTCGGTTGAGTCTCTTAAACTCAAGAGCTACACAGACGGAAACGGCGAGACCGTTGACGGTGTTTTCAGGGGTGAGGGCGACAACAAAGCCTTCCTCATGTACTGGGGTGATGATTTCACAAATCCTGTACTGGATGCATTCTCCTACAATGTTTCCGGTCAGAAGGTCATCTTCTCAAACACCTACAAGGCAGCAGACGGAAAGACCTTTACAGTTGTCAAAACATACGAGTTCAGAAACAGCGATTACCTGTTCAAGGTATCTGTTGAAATCAACGGTGAAGGCGTGAACAACGGTGACTATGCATACACTCTCGCATTCGAACCCCAGGTAGGTCCTTCCTTCGCATCAATGAACAACAATAACTATGAATACAGACGCGAATACCTTGGTCTTTACAACAACAAGGGCAAGGTAAAGAGGTCCATGATCAAGCTTTCCGACAACGAATTCCACACAACAAGGGATTCCAAGTGGATCAGCCTGACAGGTAAGTACTTCATGGTAATTGCAGTTCCCGAAGACGAAGCCCCTGTCTACAAGTACAGCGCAGTCCGCTCTGCCGGCGATGTTGCCCAGACTGACAGCCTTTACATTTCAGTTCCTGAAGCCGATGCATCAACAGAGAAGGGTTTCTACTTCTACATCGGTCCCCAGCTTAAGTCCTTCCTCGGAAGCTACTACAGCGGAACAGACAACGAGTGGGGTCTGAGAAACCTCAACCTTGACGATGCAATGGAAAGCGGTTCAATCCTCGGTTGGCTTGAGTCAATCCTCAAGTGGTGTCTCAAGATGATCTACAAGATCGTTCCCAACTACGGAATTGCAATCATCATCCTTACAATCCTGATCAAGATTGCCACATGGCCCATCCAGACAAAGAGCATGGCTTCTTCACAGAAGATCTCCGCTCTGACTCCGATGATGAACGAGATCAAGGAAAAGTATCCCAACAACCAGCAGAAGCAGAATGCCGAAATACAGAAGCTGTACCAGGAGTACGGAATAAGTCCCATGAGCGGATGTACCCCGATTCTCCTCCAGTTCCTGCAGTTCCCCATCCTGATCGCCTTCTACGGCCTTCTGAACAGACACTTCGAGCTCAGAGGAGCTATGTTCATCCCCGGATGGATCAACGACCTGTCAATTCCCGAGACAGTTGCAACACTTCCGTTCAACCTGCCTCTTCTCGGAAACCAGATCCATGTTCTTCCGTTCCTCTATGTTGCAACCACAGTTCTGACAATGCTGTACACACAGAAGTCAAACAGTGTTGACGGCGTTAAGCAGCCCAACATGTGGTTCCTTACATGGGGAATGCCGATCATGTTCCTGTTCATCCTGTACGCCGCACCTTCCGGACTGTTTGTCTACTGGGTAACCCAGGGACTTCTGGGAGCACTGCAGCAGTTCATCATGAACATGAAGAAAAAGAACACACCTCCGCTCAAGCTTGAGAAGGTTGTTACATCAAAGAAGGGCAGAAGATGATCAGAGAATTTGAAGGCAAAACAGAACAGGAAGCCATCAACAAGGCAATAGAAGAGCTTCACATCGAAAGAGACGACTTTGATGTTGAAGTCATAGACAACGGCAGACGCGGCCTTTTCAAGAAGGCCAATGTCAAAATCCGCGTAAACGTCGACAGCGCACTGCCGGAGGAAGAACCGGTAATAGAGCCGGAAGAAGAAATGGAAGAGGAAGAAGAGGAAACTCTTGAGCAGAATCCCGAGTTCGAGGAAAAGGTCTGCGCCTTCCTTGAAGGTGTTGTTTCCCGCATGGGTTATGAGTGCAAGGCCACAGTAAGCGCCAGAAAGGGCAGAAAGGTCTGCATTTCACTCGAGGGAGAGAACTCAAACATCATTATCGGAAGAAAGGGTAAAAACCTTGATGCATTCCAGGTTCTTGCAAACGTCTTTGCAGGACGCCTTGATTCCTCAAGAAAGATTATCGTCGATGCAGAGGGCTACAGAACCCGCCACGAAGACCAGATAATCAAAGAGGCATACAGAACAGCCCAGCAGGTCCGCAAGAGCGGCAGAAGCAGACTTCTGGAACCCATGAACCCGTATGAAAGAAGGCTTGTCCACACTGCCCTGAACGATGTTACAGGCATTGAGACCAAGAGTGAAGGCGAGGGCCTCTACAAACAGGTCAGGATCATAGCCAAGAGAGAATACAGATAAGGAAAACCAAACACCAACAACAAGGCCGGAACCGAAAAAGGTTCCGGTTTTTTATTAAGCTTCCAGCTGCTTTCTCAGTTCTTCTGTCTTTTCCTTGGAGAACTGGGCGCCTGTCTGTTTGATTATCTGGCCTGCGAGGAGGGAGGCGATGTCTCCGCTCTTTTCAATGTCGTAGCCCATGCACTGGCCATAGAGGAAGCCTGCAGCATAGGTGTCTCCGGCTCCTGTGGTATCAACCGGGATTTCAGGACCCTGGACAGGTATCTGGTAGATCTTTCCCTTGTGGCAGATGTAGGAGCCGCGCTTACCGTTCTTGACTACTGCAGTTTCACAAAGCTTGCCCATGCTGCGACAGCACTCGTAGGCATCGTAGTTGTCAAACAGGCTACGTGCTTCTTCTTTGTTTGCAAAGACGATGTCACAGCTTGTTTTTATAAGCTCCATGAAGGAATCGCGGTAGCGGCCTACCGCAAACATGTCGGCAATATCGAAGGAGACGCGAATGCCCTTTGCTTTGGCAATGGCCAGAGCCTTCTTCACAGCCTGCTTCTGATTTTCCGTATCCCACATGTAACCGGTGAAGTGGAAGATTGAAGCACTGGATATTTCATCTTCGACAACATCATCGGGAGAGAAATCACGGTTGGCTCCAAGGAAGGTGTTCATGGTTCTCTCTGAGTCGGGGGTTACAAGGATAATCGAGGACCCTGTATGGTTGGGGGAGACTGCAAGGTTGTCCTTGACGTTCAGAGAAGCAAGGCGCTGCCTGTAGATCTTTCCATACTCATCATCACCGATCTTTCCGGCAAGGGTTGTGTTGATTCCGAGAGAGGAGAGGGTGATGACGGTGTTGGGACAGGAACCGCCGCAGGAGTAAACGGGTTCTTCTCTCTTATTGCTGATAAAAGAGACAAGTTCGTTTCTGGTCTTGGAATCAATGAGGTTCATTGTGCCCTTGTGAAGACCCAGGGTTTCAAGGTCCTGATCGGTGACGTTTACGATAACATCTATAAGAGGATTACCTATTCCGTATACTATTCCTGTCTTATCTGTCATAGGATAAGTGTATCCCCGCCCGACAGGTGTTTTCAACTACAAGAATCACACCTTGGGGTGTTTTGCTCTATTTTCAGTAATTACAAAGAGAAAGCAAAATCTATGCACAAGTTATGCACAGGTTTTGACAAAGAAGTGTTGATAGGGTCATAGTGGCTTTCGGGCCACTATGAAGGACACTATGATGTAATTTGTTTGTGTTAAAGGAAATATTTTATATTTGTGATTCGTTTTTCATAAAAACCTATATAAGTTTTTAATCGGTTTTGGGGTGTTAAGTAGTCACTATTAACACTATTTGAAAGACGCTTTGCACAAGTTATGCACAACTAGTTTTCAATAATTGTCTGTACTGCGGCAACCGCATAAATGGCAGCCGTTTCACATCTCAAAATGTTTGTTTTCAAAAGTACGGGGTTAAATTCTTTAGAGATAAGGAACTTTGCTTCATCCTCTGAAATTCCGCCTTCAGAGCCGATCAGAATGCCAACTGTTCCGTCAAAATCCTGAAGCAGGGAGACAAGGTCCTTCTGGTCTTCCTTGGCACTGCACTGGTGGAAGAAAAGGCCGATTCCTTTCTGATTCTGAGCTTCGCAGGTTTTTTTGAAATGATCGGGAACTTCTGATATGTCGATGATACTTTCAACGGTAGTGGGCACAAGAGAGCCGCTCTGCTGAACAGCCTCTTTGATCACTGCATCATACCTGGCAAGTTTAGACTTTTCCTTGGCAGAGATATCGGAGACACAGTACCTGCTCTTTACCGGAACAATTGAAAGAACACCGGCCTCCGTGGCCATGCGGATAATGTCGTCCATCTTCCTGCCCTTGGGCTGGCACTGGTAGAGAATAATGTTTTTCTTAGGTCCTGTTTCGGGAAGGGCATCAGTTGTTTCTGTGGCTTCTTCGGCCTGGTTAACAGAGAGGATACAACTGTCGGAAGTTATGGTTTCTATTGTCAGGTTCCAGGGTTTTCCGCTTCTGTCACGACCGGTCATTCTGCTGCCTTCTTTGAGCCTGAGAACATTGACTACGTAGTTGTAATCCCTGCCTTTCAGGACAAGAGGGACATCAGGACGGAATTCAGAAGGGAGGAGGAACAGTCTCATTTTGCTCCGGTCTTGGTTTGCAGATAGTCTATGGCTTCAAGAAGAGTTATATCAAACCACAGGTCTGCAATAGGTGTTTCGTCGTAACGAAGGCCGTAGTAGTACTGGTCTCTCATCTGGAGAATCAGGTAAATGCGCGGGAAACCCCTGTCTTCATACTTGTCTGCAAAGGCGTATACGCTTTCCTTTGTGTACTCGGGATTTTCCTTGACCCATTCTTCAAGAACACCGCTTTGGATGAACTCTACATATTCCTTAAGCTGATCTTCTTCCAGATCCGGAATGGGAGTGACAAAATCGGGTTCTACGCCTACCTTGTGGATTTCTTTTCCTGAAGGTGGCAGGAAGTAGGCCATTGTGTATTTGTACTGATCCTTGCTTCCGGCAACGGAAACACCCTGCATAACGCCTTTTCCGTATGTTTTCGAACCGAAAAGAACGGCACGTCCGTTGTCGTGCATTGAGGCAGCAAGAATTTCTGCAGCGCTGGCAGTATAGCCGTTGATCAGTATTGCAATCGGGATTTTTGCAGAGTAGGTCATGCCTTTTGTAGCGTTGACTGTCTGGTTCCTTTTCTCGTCCTTGTATTTGATGCTGAGAAGATCTGCATCTGAAATGAAGAGGTTTGCAACCTGCAGAGCAGAAAGAACGTCTCCACCGCCGCAGTTACGCAGATCAATTACCAGGGCGTTCATTCCCTGTGCCAGCATGTCTGTCATTGCAGCACGGAAGTCTGTGAGGGTCTTGTCCTGGAAGAATCTGATAAACTGTACATAGCCTACATTGTTTTCAAGCATTCCGTACTCAATTGACGGTGTTGTGATTTTCTCCCTCTTCATTGTGAAGTCAATGGAAACGCCGTTTCTGAGGACTGTTACGGAAAGCTCTGTTCCGGGTTCGCCCCTCATTATTTTCTGAGACTCGGTTGATGTCATTCCAATGACGGTTTCACCGTTCAGATGGGTAAGCTGATCTCCTGCCTGTAAGCCTGCTTTTGAGGCCGGAGTGTTTGGATAGACCTGCTCAATATTACAGTAGTCGTCTGTAGCCTTTCTGTAGACAATTCCGATTCCGCCGTACTGACCGAAGTTCTCTTCTTCAAAAGTTTCAGTTTCCTCTTTTGTGTAATACTCGGAATACTCGTCTCCAAGTGCTTCAAACATGGCTTTTGCCATGGCGTCGTATACGGCCTGATGGTCTATGTCCCACAGGTAGTTTTCTTCCAGATCCTTGTAAAGCTTTGTAAGCCTTGCCATGTTGCTGTCGATAACATTTTCACTGGATGTTGTTGTATTGAGAGTAGGGATTATATTCAGGTTCTGCTTGTCGAGGACAAGGGGAGTGCGCTCATTGTTTCCGTTTGCAAAAACGGGAAGGAGAACAACCAGAACCAAAAGGACTGTCAAAATTTTCTTCATATTAGAAGAAATATACTATGTAATTTAATTAAACTTCAACATTAATGGATTTTTCTGCAGACATACGGGATTGATATAGCTAGAAAAATAGCTAGAATTAAAATATGACCATTAATACATCTAACATGATTTCCGTTACGGAAGCAAATCAGAACTTCTCAAAGGCAATGCACATGGCCGATAGGGCAGGACAAGTTGTTATCTTCAAACGTAACAAGCCTAAATACATGCTTATCAATCTGGATGTATCTCCAATCATTGAAATGACTGATGATGAGAAAATAGACTTCGTTGCAGCCAGAGTACTCAGGGAACATCGTGCTGCTTTTGAGGAATTGGCAAAACATTGACCATCAATAGGCCTGATAGTAGAATTTTGCCATGCTTTCATACGTTGATTTTCCTTCCTGGATCAGTCCAACCGTTGTTTCATTCCTCCCTGTAAGATGGTATGCACTTATGTACATTGTTGCATTTGCAGTGTCTTACTGGCTTTTTACAAAGGAGTGCAAGCAGGGGGCACTTGGAAGAATGGATGGTGATACATCCCTTACCTTGTACCTGTATGCAATCATCGGCCTGATTCTCGGAGCAAGACTTGGTTCCTGCCTTCTTTACGAAGGTTCATCCTACTACTGGACACATCCGTGGATGATTTTCTGGCCCTTCAGAAACGGACAATTCATAGGCCTGCCCGGCATGAGTTTCCACGGCGGTCTTGCAGGAGCAATCATCGGGACACTGCTTTTCTGCCGCAGATACGGCTACAAGTTCCTGGATGTTGCAGATGCAATTACCATTTCAGTTCCACTCGGATACACATTTGGAAGAATTGGAAACTTCATTAACGGAGAGCTGTGGGGCAGGTGTACAGGAACTTCATACGGAATGATCTTCCCGGAAGCACCTTCCTTCTCAACATCGGCCGACTGGGTGAGAAACGCAGCTGATGCTGCAGGAATCTCATACACACAGGGAGCTCTGGTGAACCTTCCCAGACATCCTTCACAGCTTTACGAAGCCTTTGGAGAGGGAATTCTTCTGTTCTTCATCATGTGGTTTGCAGTAAGGCCGTTTATCATGAATAAGAAAACAGGACGCGGATTCGGAATGGGAGCCTACCTTGTCGGTTACGGATTCTTCAGATTCATAATCGAATACTTCCGTGAGCCGGATTCACAGCTTGGTTTCATTATCGCACTTGGAAAGGAAACAGAGCCCACAGCCCTGTTCAAATCACTTCTGAACATATCGATGGGGCAGATTCTCTGCTTCATCATGATAGTTGCAGGAGTTGTTTTTATGGTTATCAGTTTCAGACTTGAGCCCACCGAATACGGCAGGAAAAAGAAAGGAAATAAGAAGAAATGACAGTCAATGAAAAAGTTTCAGCACTGAGAGAATTACTTGAAAAGAACGGCCTTGATGCATGGATTATCAACGGCACAGATCCCCACGAGAGTGAGTATGTCTGCGAAAGATGGAAGGCCAGAAGATGGATTTCCGGTTTCAGCGGAAGTGCCGGAACAGTTGTTGTCACACTTTCCAAGGCCCTTATCTGGGTTGACTCCAGATACTTTGTCCAGTGTGCTGCACAGATTGAAGGTACATGCTTTGAGATGAAGAAGCTGGACGGTCCCGAAGGAAGCAAACCTGTTGACTGGATCTGTGAAAATGTAAGCGGCAAGGTCGGTATTTCTGCCGAAACCTTGATGGTTGACGCAAAGCGCAAGTATGAAGAGAAGGGTATCAAAATTACAGCCTGTGAAGACCTTCTGGACTGTATCTGGACAGACAGACCTGCAATGCCCAATACACCTGTTGTGAGTTTGAGCGACAAGCTTTGCGGAGAAAGCGTTTCCTCAAAGCTGGACAGAATCCGCAGTGGTGCCAAAAAGAAGGGTGCTGACTGGAGCCTGATTTCAAGCCTTGATGATATTGCCTGGACTTTGAACCTCCGCGGAAGTGACATTGACGACACACCAGTTTTCCTTTCACATCTTCTTATCGGTCCCACATCCGCCAAGCTTTATACACCGCTTGAGCGTTTTGCAAAAATCGACGTTTCAGCTATGCCGTTTGAGGTTTTTCCGTACGAGCAGATAAGCGAAGACCTTGCAAAACTTGAAAACACAAGCCTCTATCTGAACCCTGTAAGAATCAACATGAAGTTGTTCGGAGCTATTGGAAAGAGTGTTAAGGTTGTTGAGGGCCGCGAGGTTTCCACAGACCTGAAGGCCTGCAAGAACAGCGCAGAGCTTGAAGGAATGAGAACAGCACACATCCTTGACGGTGTTGCCCTTGTAAACTTCCTTGCCATGGTTAAGACCGGCAAGTACAGCTTCACAGAAATGTCAATTTCCGAAGCTCTTGCAAACGAAAGAGCCCTGGAAAAAGACTGTCTTGGACCATCATTCAACACAATTGCAGGTTTTGCAGACCATGGTGCCGTTGTCCACTACAGCGCAACACCTGAAACCGACAAAGAGATCAAGGGAAGCGGACTTCTGGTTCTTGATTCAGGCGGACAGTACACAGGCGGTACAACAGACATAACAAGAACAATCCTTTTCGGTCGCCCCACAAAGGAACAGATAAAGGACTACACACTTGTCCTGAAAGGCCATCTTGCACTTGCTGCACAGATCTTCCCCAAGGGAACAAACGGTCATCAACTGGACATCCTTGCCCACATGTTCCTGTGGAACAACGGCATGACATACTTCCATGGCACAGGCCACGGGGTAGGTTTCAGACTTTCAGTACACGAAGGTCCGCAGCGCATCGCCGCCCATCCTGCTGCAGCAGAAGTTGCCCTGGAGCCGGGAATGGTCCTTTCAGATGAACCGGGTATCTACAAAGAAGGAAAGCACGGAATAAGAATTGAAAACCTCATTGCAGTAGTTCCTGCAATGGAGAATGAGTTCGGCACCTTCTATACCTTTGAGACACTTACATGCTGTCCCTACGAAAGGGCTCTGATAGACAAGGAACTTCTTACAAAGGATGAAGTGGAGCTGGTTGATACCTACCATGCATGGGTATATGAGAAGCTTTGCAAACTTGTAAACAAGGAAACTCTTGACTACCTGAAAGAAGCAACCAAACCGCTCTGAATTCTTGACCCGTCCTTTCTTTCGCATTATTATTGAAAGCGCGAAAGAAGCGAAAGAAGCGAAAGAAAGGAGCGTGCAATGAACAACTATGAAGAAGGCATATGTGCCAATCAATCACTCACTTTTTCTTCTTTGGAAAAATATCTCAAGAAAAAGAACCTTGCATTCGGTCCTGAACAGAAGAAAACTCTCGGCCTGATAGGAGAGGATGGTCTATATAACAATCTTGCGCTTCTGCTTTCTGAGGAATGCAAACATACCATCAAGGTTGCTGTGTTTCAAGGGAAGGACAGTTTTGTTTTCAGAGACAGAAAAGAGTTCTCAGGCTCAGTTCTCAAGCAACTTGAGGATGTTTATGCTTTTCTTGATATGCACAACGGTACAAAGGCTTCATTTGAGGGCCTGAGAAGGACAGACACAAGAGATTATCCTGATCAGGCAACAAGGGAAGCTCTTCTCAACAGCATCATACACAGGGATTATCTGTTTTCCGGCAGCACCATAATCAATATTTATGATGATCATCTGGAATTCATCTCACTTGGAGGTCTTGTTTCAGGTCTTTCTCTTGAATCTGTTTTCCTGGGAGCATCACAGTCCAGGAACCCAGGGCTTGCATCTGTTTTCTACAGACTCGGCCTTGTTGAAAGTTACGGAACAGGAATCAGAAAGATAATCGGTCTTTGTCCTGATGCAGTTTTCAAGGCTTCAGAAGGGGCTTTCTATGTTGAATTGAAGAACAGAAATGTCCAGCCTCCCAAAAAGCGTACTCCCGATAAAAAATCGGTTTATGAATTGATTCAGGAAAAGGGAGAAGTGAGCAGGAAGGAAGTAGAGGAAGTTCTTGATTCCGGAACAACAAAGGCCTACATGTGCCTTAAAGAACTATGTGATCAGGGCCTTATCGAGCAGCGCAGGAACGGGAACAAAACAACGTATATCTTGCTGTAATTCAGTCTTTTCTCATCAACTGTGATGCCATTACTGCAGCAAGGGTGATGATACAGCCGGTGATTTCACGGCCTGTCATCCTTTCTCCAAGCATAAGTGCTCCGCCAACTGCTGCCCAGAAGCTTTCAAGGCAGAGGATCAGTGTGGCCTTTGTGGGCTGCACATACTTCTGGCCCACAATCTGAAGGGTGTAGGCAATGCCGCAGGAGAAGATGCCTGCGTAGAGGATGGGCACAATTGCGGCCCTGATTATCTGCCAGGTGAGAGTTTCAAAGACAAGTCCTATGATAAGGGAGATGAATCCTCCAACAAGGAACTGGATGAAGGAAATGTCCGGACCTTCCACAAAGGGAGCAAAGTGGTCAACGCTCATGATCTGGAAGGTAAAGAGCACTGCACAGACCATGAGAAGGATTTCACCTGTTCCTATTTTTCCGCTTTCTGCACCGGTGGAAAGCAGAAAAAGGCCCAACAGGCCTGCAAAGACACAGACCCACAGTCCAGGGCTTACCTTCTTTCCGATGGCAATGGAAAAGACAGGAACAAGAAGTGCGTAGATAGATGTGATGAAGCCGGCCCTTCCTGCGGAAGTAAGACCTATGCCGTACTGCTGGAACACAGATGCAGATGCAATAAGAAAGCCGCAGATCAGGCCTCCGTGTATGAGGTTTCTGCGGTATGCCGGGTCAGCCTTTCTCTTCTTTATACCTTTGAAGGCAAGAGGAGAAAGGACTGCAGCACCGATGAGCATACGTATTCCGTTGTAGCTGAAAGGCTGGATAAGATCCGCCGCCTGGCTTTGGAACGCAAAGGTAAATCCCCATATTACAGAGGCCAGAACCAGGAGGAGGGCCGCTTTATACTCTTTCATTTACTCAGTTGAAGTTGACAATGCAGGGGTCGTAGTCAGCCGGAGCCTTGTAGCCGAGCAGTTCAATACATGTTGTTGCAATTGAGCTGATTCCAAGGCCTGTTTTCAGTTCCTTTGAATACTCGCCGTTGTAGCAGGGGTCAAAGAGAATGCAGGGTACAGGATTGAGGGAGTGGCTTGTCTTTGCCTTGGGCTGGCCGCTGGCATCCTTGGACAGGCTTCCGTCTTTCTTGTGCTCGTACATATCGTCTGAGTTTCCGTGGTCTGCTGTGATGAGAAGAACTCCGCCGGCCTTGGTAACGGCATCCTTGATTCTTCCAATCTGGAGGTCCATGCCCTCAATTGAGCAGACAACAGCTTCAAAGACACCTGTGTGTCCAACCATGTCTCCGTTGGGGAAGTTGAGCTTGATGAAGTCCCACTTGCCGCTCTCAATCTCTTTGAGAACGCGGTCAGTGATCTCTGCACACTTCATCCACGGGCGCTGCTCGAACGGAACCTTGTCAGACGGAATCTCGACATATTCCTCAAGCTTGTCGTCAAACTTGCCGCTCTTGTTTCCGTTGAAGAAGTAGGTAACGTGACCGAACTTCTGGGTTTCGGAAATTGAGAACTGTCTTACGCCAGTCTTGCACAGATACTCGGCCATTGTCCTGTCGATTGCAGGAGGATTGACCAGGAACTGTGAAGGAATGTGGAGGTCGCCGTCGTACTCCATCATGCCGGCATACTCAACCTTGGGATGACGCTTTCTGTCAAACTCTGTAAGGTTCTCGGCTTCAAATGCCTTTGAAATCTCAAGAGCGCGGTCTCCACGGAAGTTGAACAGGATGAAGGAATCGCCATCCTGGACTGTTCCAACGGGCTTTCCGTCTTTTGCAATGACAAACGGGGGAAGATCCTGGTCAATTGCTCCGGTTTCCTGTCTGAGGGTTGTGATTGCATCGTGTGCGTTGTCGAAGTATCTGCCTTCACCAAGAACGTGGGTTTCCCAGCCCTTGCGGACCATGTCCCAGTTGGCGTTGTAACGGTCCATTGTGATGACCATTCTTCCGCCGCCAGAGGCAATGCAGGCATCGAAAGTTCCATCTGCAGAAAGGTCTGCAAGGAACTGTGCAAACGGATCAAAGTACTCAAGAGCACTTGTGGGGTCTACGTCTCTTCCGTCAAGAAGTGCGTGAACACGGACTCTCTTAACACCGTCCTGTTTTGCTCTGACAACCATGTCCTTGAGGTTCTTTATATGGCTGTGAACGTTTCCATCACTGAGAAGACCCAGGAAGTGGAGGGTGGAGTTGTTCTTCTTTACGTTGGCAATGAGCTTTTTCCATGTCTCACCTTCGAACATCTCGCCGCTCTCGATAGAGGAGGCAACAAGCTTGGCGCCCTGTGCAAAGACTCTGCCGCAGCCCATTGCGTTGTGGCCGACCTCGCTGTTTCCCATGTCGTCGTCTGTAGGAAGGCCTACAGCTGTTCCGTGGGCCTTGAGCTTGGTCCAGGGGCATGTCTGCATGAGGGAATCGAGGTTCTGCTTCATGGCGCGTTTTACTGCGTCTCCGTCCTCGTACTTTCCAAAGCCTACACCGTCCATGATTACCAGGACAACCGGGCCCTTTCTCTGGATTTTTCCGTTCTTCTGAAGTTTTTCAACTGACATATTTATTTCCTTTTTCTCCTATTCGAACTTACGGTTCTTGAATTTGTACAGATTTATCAGATTCTGGTAGCGGTCCATGACCATGTCTATGATCGGACCGTCCCATTTGATCGGTATGGTTTCAAAGGCCTGCTCCTCGATAGCGTGGCGCGTCTCTTCCGGAAGGGCAAGGAACTGCTTCACCTTCTTGCAGAAGTCCTCCGAGGTGTCTTCGCACAGCGTGCCGTTCACTCCATCCTCGATAACCTCGGCAGTGCAGGAACCCTTAACGGCTACCGCCGATGTCCTCATGGCAGCGGCCTCCCTTAATACCATCGGAGCGTTGTCGTAGATGGAAGGGAAGACGAACAGAGTGGAAAGGTGGTACAGACAGTCGAGAACCTGCGTGTCCTGCAGATGGCCTGTCATGACCGTGCGGTCCTCAAGGTCCATCTGGCGTACCGTCGATTTCACAGCATCCTCATCAGGACCCTTTCCGGCAAACACCAGCTGGAAGTCAACGCCTTCCTTTTTAAGAAGAGAGCAGCCTTCGATAATGCGCTTGAGGTTTTTCTTCCAGTTGATCTGACCTACAAAAAGCAGGATCGGAACATCGCGCTTCAGGTTGAACTTGCTCACTGTTTCCTCAAGCCTTTCCTCATGAAGAACATGCCTGTCGGTACCGTTGGGCATTGCAATAATCTTGCCCTTGTAGCCGTAGCTTTTGAGGGTTTCCCCAGTTGCCTCGGAAACAGCCCAGACCTCATCGCACAGGTTGTAGTAGTTGACAATGTAGTCCGTTCCAATGCGGGCAAGCATCTTGCTCTTTGTGGCAAGAAGAATGTCGTCGTAGTACTTTGAGTGGAACGTCGAGACAAGGGGGATATTGCGAACCCTTGCGTAGTGCAGGGCCGACTGCCCTGCAAAAACAGGACTGTGGGAGTGGCAGATATCAAGGTCAATCATCTTCATCCTTGCGGTGAAGTGGGGATCAAGCTGGTCGATTCCTATCTTCCACGGCGAGCCTTTTGAGAAACTGTGAGCAACGTAGTCCACAACTTCAAAGTTATACTTTCCCCTGTGTCCCATCTTGTCCAGCGGGCAGATAACATACACTTCCTGTTTTCTTGCACTCAGGGTATCTGCATAGGCCTTAACAACACGGCCTACGCCGTCGATGATGGGCAGAAAAGAATCCGAAAACTCACCAATTTTCATTACTGCGACTCCAGAAAATCAATATTTGATATCCGAAACCTTGGATATCACAATCACTGAAACATAGCTGACCAGCATGTAGGCTGTTCCGACAAGAATTGAAATCCTTGTGTTGAAGTAAAGATTCACAATGTTTCCTGCAAGGAACAGCAGTGCCGAGAAGTGTCTTACAAGATAGGTTCCCGGCGGATCTGTGACAATATGATGAAGTGCCAGAATTCCTGCAACAGTGTACACACAGGCAAGAAGAACTGAGAAAGGCAGGGCCGAATCCAGACCGTCAAAACTCTGGAACCTGGGCAGGAAGTACACAACCAGTGCCGCAAAGACCAGGGAGAAGATCAGGAACGTATTTGCCACAGACTGCTCTCTTTCCTGGTAGAAGTACGAGAAATTGAACAGACACAGGCCGGAGAAGATGTAGTTGTACTCAATCACCGAAACCGCAATGACCGGGCTTACCGGACAGATTGCACTGACCTCTGTGAACAGGCCCAGAATTTTCAGTTCTGTAACCTGGGTGGAGAGGATGAACAGCGGCAAGAAGGCAGAATCAACTCCAAGTCCGGAGAACATTGAAGAGTAGTAGAAAAACTGGAAGACAAGCAGGATCAGAACCCTGAGGATTGTTGCTCCGAAGGTAAGCCTGTTGTCAAAATCCTCCGTATGAAGGATTCCCTGTACACATATTGCCGAAACCAGCAGAAAGACAAGGATTGAAAAGAAGAGGATGATGAATTTCAGTTTTCTTCCGGTCATATTGTATCCCAATTGCAGATTTCACAATCCGCATTATAGTTTTTTCCAATTACCACAGAACACAGTCCTGCAAGCAGAACATCGGTCAGTGCAGACAGCGGCATCAACAGCGGCAGAAGGGCAACGGCCGAAGGATTCTTTCCGAGAAGCTGGAAGGCAACGGCACAGACTGCAAGAATTGCAGAACCAGGGGCTGCACATGCAACAAGGCTTGCACATGTACATGCCAGGGCAACCAGCAGTACAGTTCCTGCGCTGAGGGCTTCTCCGTTGGAAGAAAGTGCATAACAGACTGCGTATGTTGCAAAGGCTGCACTTCCGCCTCTCGAGACAATTCTGGAAAGGGGAACGGTAACAGCTGCAACACGCTTCTGGATTCCAAGGTTGTTTCTCTCTGAACAGTACAGAGGAATAAAGGCTGCCTCAAAGGACTGTCCGAACAGAGCCGACAGTGCCGGAGGCAGAAGTCTGAACATCTTTCTGTACGGGTTTACCTTGAAGCCTGTGAAAATGCAGAACAGCAGTGGCAGTACAACAAACACCGAAACACCTGCGATGACAAGTGACGGAACAAGGTTTGCAAGGCTGTAGCTCTGAATCTCAGATGCTGTATTTGCAGCGAAGAAGAACAGGGCAATCCACCAGAATCTTGAGAAGTCCTTGCAGAAGCGGAAGGCCGCTTCAGACAGTGAATTTGAAAGACTGTAGGCCTCTTTGAAGACCTTGCTTGTGGGTCTGAATGCAAAGCCGATCAACAGGGCTGCAATAAAGACAATGAAGAACCTGTTGGGGAAAACAAGGCTTGATGTTGAAGCCTGTGCTGTCTCTGCCGGAACCTTTGGAAGAATCAGAAACAGTGCTCCTGCTACTGCGCAGAGCACAAAACCTGAAACAAGACCCCACACAATGTTGGTAAGCAGAACCTTTGATCCTATGTCTCTGTGACCCAGAAATGAAGCAACAGCGGCAGAGAAGGAAAGACCCATTACAACGACAAAGCCGAAGTAGCAGAAGGGTTCCAGCCATTTAACCGCTGTGAGTACGACGGGAAGGTTCCATGACTGCGCATGGAACATGTAGAAAAAGAGTATTCCCAGTGCGGATGAGATCAGGTACGTCAACCAGTTCTTCATTTCAGTCCGGCCACCTTGTAACCTGCTGTAGCATTCTTTCTAAGCCAGTATTTGATAGTCTGTGCGCTTTCCTTTGCAGTTTTGCCGTTGTTGACAGCATCTGCGAAGCAGGCTGTGTACATGCATTCCTGGAAGGCTTCGCCCTTGTACCAGCTGATTCCCTGGTAGTCGTTCTTTCCGATCAGAGCAAGGAAGCAGTCGTTGTTCAGAAGTTCGTCAATTGCAAGCGGGTCTTTGCAGATGAACAGGGCTGCTCTTGAGATGAAGGCCAGATCCTGTTCAAACAGGCGGTCAAGCATCAGGGTGCGGACCTTGCCCATTGCATCGTACAGGCTGCATCCGTCTGCTGTGAACGGGAGAAGGATGAAGGCTGCAGCTACAACTGTTGCAAACTGGTCTGCAAGGATTGTGCCTCCGTCTGCGAAGATCTGCTGCTTGGAAACCTTTTCAATGCGGCTTACAAGCTTGAGGATGCTGGAGGGCTTCATCTCTGCAACGTGCAGTCCGAGTCTTCCGAACAGCTCGTTCAGCTCTTCAAGATAGGTGTAGCCGTTTGCAAGTGTGTGCAGGATGTCCTTTCTGGATGCAGAAGAACCCTTGCCGCTGAGAGTCTTTCTCAGAGCCTTGATGAAGGCCTGGTCCTTGAAGCTCTGTGCAACTTCGAAGAACGGGCGCAGGTAGAGAAGTCTGATTTCAGTATCAATGTCTGCAATTCCGCGGTCTCCGAGAGTTCTGTACAGCTCCTCGTAAATTCCGTTCACATCTTCAACTTCTCTGATTTCTGTCAGAACCATTGTCTGATAGCCGTCGAGAGATACCCAGAAGCCTTCGTCGTAAAGCTTCATGGACGGGCAGATGTGGTAAAGGCCTTCGTTGAAGTTCTTGTAGATAAGGTAGTGTCTTCCGCCCATTGTCAGCCTGAGGCTCTGTGCAAGGGATACTGTCTCAAGACAGTGGTTTGCCTTGTTGAGCTTGGGAACTGAATCGTAGATGCGGCCCTGTGAGTGTTCGTAGCGGTTGTTGTACAGAACAAGGCTCATCTGCCTGTCATCACCGTTTACAAA
>Ga0265299_10002984_pt1 | contig 16850 bp, 19 predicted proteins | sample AusTroGonzalo_MG_4_FD_193485 | JGI IMG/M metagenome (GOLD analysis project Ga0265299, IMG submission 193485) | Bovine rumen microbial communities from tropical cattle in Woodstock, Queensland, Australia - Gonzalo_02 | ecosystem: Host-associated > Mammals > Digestive system > Stomach > Rumen ... | reverse complement strand
GGTTCTAAGAAAAAAAGCTGACTTCAAATTTCTAAATCATAAAAAAGATATTTCGTCAGTTGATCGATTCAGATTAATAGTAAACTAATTAATAATGCAATAATTCGTTTTTTCTTCATTCGAAATGTCAGATTTTTTCTAAACATTTTTCTTATAAATAAATGTTCGATAAAAACAAACCCTTTTAGATAAAACTTCCACTAGACATCGAACATGATATTTTTATAGTTAAATCATGATTTATATCATAAAACATCAATAAAAAATGAAACTTACAACAAAAAGAGATCGATGGTATTTCTGGAGAGAGCTATTTTCTTATATGATACCAATGATTTTAATTGTATGAACCGTTGATGTTTTCTTTAATTTCATGCAGTGTCCATTACATCCAGAATGGTCTGCTCCATGTAATGTTATTTGGGTAAATGCAGCTGGTTATGGATTTTTCTTGATTATTACGATAATTTTTGCTATTTTCTCTGCAAGAAAATTGAGAAAAGTCAAAAAGAAAATTGAAATTGAATTTATGAAAGCAGCTAATCATAGCGAACAAGTTATCCAAAAAGAAGAAAAGGAAGATGATACAATTAAGGAAGATAAAATAGTTGAAGAAGTTAAGGTTTCTAAGCCAAGGAAAGTAATCGCAAAAATTGATAAGAAATCTGACAAAAAAGAAAAGAGTATAGAGAAAAAAACTACGAAGAAAGATTCAGATCCAAAAAAAGTTTCTACCAAGAAAAAAACTACTAAAAAATTAAAATAAAAGCTGTTAGATTCGATTGACTTTTTAAACGTAAATTACTATAGTTTGTTATGCGGTTTTTCGCAAAATTCTCACAATTCGCTGGCTTTCGTTGTGATAACGCGAGTCAGCTTTTTTATTAAAGATATTGAAAATAAAAATAAATTTTGTAATATATTTTTATCGGTTTTTTTCCGATAGGCATTTCAGTGTGTTGTTGTGAAACAATGAACGCTGTTTAATATTTATAGTTAATATTCCAACTGGTCTTTATTGTGATAATACGGATCAGTTTTTTTTATTTGTAATTTTAATAGCAAATAGTTATAAAATATTCAACAAACAAAAAACTTTAAAGCTTATGAAACAAAAACAATCAAAAACAGTTTACACTCCAAATGAGTCATTTGAGTGTAAAAGGCCATTAGGATGGGATGAGATATCTAGATGTCTTACCGTTGCTATTAATCGTTACAATAGAATGGAGCAGAAAAGATGGAAAAATTCTTCTTTCTTTGTCCGTCTATTCACTCGTCCTGCTAAGTACAAGGTAGAAACTCGAGCTGTTGCCGATCCTGAAATGATGAAAGTTTACCAAGAAACACATCATCATCGAATTTGGATTGAAAATACTCGCAAGAAAAAAATGTGTTTCAATCTGCTTTGCAAAACAGATTCTCTTAGGAGTAGTATGTTTCTCCAAGATGGAGTTAAATACAAGGACTTTCTGCTCATATCCGAAGAGACTTCTGTTCGTTGGACAGAGAAGAAATTTACTTTCTTGTACGAAATCATACAGTTTATTGATTACGAGGTATCATAGCAAAATCCTTTGAATTAAAGAGAATCTGAATATCTTTCAGGTTCTTTTTTTTCATAACTTTTGATATTGAAATTTCTCATGCTTTTTGTTATATAGTGTGTCGAAAAAAATTTATAATTTAAAGTTTGATTTTGATGAAAGTGCAAGTTAAAGAACAATTTCTTCCGTTAGAAAACTATAAAAGCGAATGGGATAAACCGAAGCAATTGGAAATTTTCCCAGAAGAAGCAAAAGCTCAAATAGTTGATATTTTTAATGCGAAGCCCGAAAACATAAAAAACGAAGTAAAAGAAATTGAACCTATAGATAGTCGTGATTTATAAAGAAACTTAACTTGAAATTTATAGTCAATCAAATATCATTCAGTCTGAAAATTTACATGTTTTTTGTATTATTATGGCTTTACGTCCTTCAGGATTTGTGGAATATTCCCCTAGCGAACAGCGTATCTTTGATCAATTAATCAATGAAATTCAGAATCAATTTCAATTATTTTGATATACTCATATTCACACTCCTGCAGTTGAAAGTAATGCTGTACTATTGTCGAAGAACTGAGAAGAAACTGGAAAACAGATTTTTGGACTTTATGGATTAGCTCAATGAGCTAGCGATTTGAAGGATTACGCCTTACATTTTGATTTAACTGTACCGTTTGCTAGATATGTTTTAGATTGGGAAAATGATTTAACTTTTCCTTTTAAGAGATTTCAAATTCAACCTGTATGGCGTTGAGAAAGAGCTCAAAAAGGACGTTATCGTGAATTTTGGCAATGTGATATAGACGTAATTTGGAGAAGAGATAATGAGAAAACTGTACTTTACTATGATGGTGAAACTATTTTAACTTTGATGCATGCTTTAAATGCTGTTTTGGATAAGTTGGAAGTTGATGATGAAGCCGTATTTCATATAAGTAACAGAAAATTAATAATCTGACTTCTAAATGATTTAGTTGGAGAGAAAAAGACTCCTGTCGTTTGTTCATATATCGATAAAAGAAAAAAAATCTGAGCTGAAAACTTTATAGCATCACTTGTCGATGCATGAATTAAAAAATCAGATGCCGAGAAAATTAACGAAATCATCTCTCGCACATATTCAGTGAAAGAGATTAAAGAAATAGATAAATTAAGTGAAAATAAACTTTTCTTCGAGTGATTAGCAGAATTAAAATCTGTTATAAATTTCTTCGAGACTTGGGAAGAAAGTACATGAGAAAAATTAAACTATGTTGTAGATTTACAAATCATTCGTGGACTAGATTACTATAGTGGAACTGTATTTGAAGCCGTTTTGAAATGAGATGAATGACTTGGTTCTATCTGCTGATGATGAAAATATGACCACTTGACTGGATATTTAAATCCAAAGAAAGATATTTATGCATGATTTGGAGGTTCTATCGGAATTTCTCGCTTATTGTCTAAAATATTTGGTGAAGGTAATGAATGAAAATCTGAACAAAAAACTTCGACTGAATACTTATTCTTGAATTTTGAAGAAACAAAAGGTCAGATTCTAAAGCTTATGAATAGATTTCAAAAAGAATGTAAAAACTGTGAATTATATTACCAATCTGATAAACTAGGAAAACAGTTTGGATATGCAGATAAGAAATGAATTCCTTATGTGGTAATTTTGGGAGAATGAGAATGGAGTGGATGAGTTTTCAAAGTTAAAAATATGCAAAGTTGAGAAGAAAAAGTTGAGAAATTATAAAATATCGCAAATTATATATGAATACCTACGGTTAAATATTTAACCTTATTTTAAGGTAAATGATTATAAATACTTTGAAAAATTAAAATAAATTTATAATCTATTATCGATATTTACCATGAAACCAAAAATGCTGAAAAATATGACAACTTCATCGAGAATCAGTTTAAAATTCACGTTATTTACGATAGTGATAGTTTTTATATTCTGATTTTTGGCAAATTTAATATTTTTCAGAATGTGGTATGGTGGAATCAAAATGGAAATCGATCCAAGTAAAGCTCCAGATGGACGTGGATTCCCTATGGAAAATCGTGATTGAAATTTTCAATGAGAACGTCAACAGAGAGAAAAACCTGAATTTAATGCGTGAATGCCTGAAGATTTCGAGGAATTTAGAAACAGATTTATTGATCGTTTAGCTATTACTACTGATTCTGAGGAATATGAGGATTTGGTAAATAATAGATTATTTGAAAATATAAGTAAATTGTGAGATGGATATTTCTACTACGAAACTTTTGAAAATAGAGTTGTTGTAAGACAAATTACATCACAAATCCAAGCGCAGAAAAATCTGCTTTTAACTTCTATTTATTTGCTGATTTTCTCAGCAATTCTGTCATATATCGTTTCGTTGTATTTCGTCAAAACGTCTTTACGTAAACTAAACGATTTGGTGGATTATGTGAAATGACTGAATCTGAATAACCTAGACACTAATTTTGAAATCGTTTGACCAAAGAATGATGAAATAAATATTCTCGCTTCTAAAATAAACGATGCGACAGATAAGATTAATAAACAAACTTTAGCTTTGAAAGACTTTATTTCTAATGCCTCTCACGAACTCAGGACTCCCCTAATGAGTATAAATTCAGAGATAGACTATTCATTGAAGGCTAAGGATTACAAACAATGAATGGAAAATATAAAATCGGAGATTCTAAATCTGAATAATTTATTAGATGAATTAGTTCTAATCAGTAAACTTGATGCAAATACAGAATTGAAAAAATCTAATAAAAATGTTTCTGACGTTATCATTTCAACATCTAAAATGGTAGAGAAAAAGTATAAGGATAAATGACTAAAACTTGAATTGAAATGTGATGATGATGTGGAGAAAATGGTTCATAATAGTAGCTTTGAAATTATAGCAAAAAATCTGATTGAAAATGCTTTTAAGTATACAAATGAATGAAAAATCACTATAAAATTAAATGATAAAGAATTTAGTGTAAAAGATACTTGAATAGGAATTAAAAAAGAGAATGTAGAAAAAGTGCGAGATAGGTTTTGGCAGGAAGATAGTTCTAAAACTGACGTTACAAGTTTCGGTTTGGGATTATATCTTGTGAAATTATTAGTAAATAAACATTGATGGAATATTGAATTAAAATCTACTGAGTGAAAATGAAGTGAATTTAGAATTGCTCGATAGTTGTCATCTTGAGCGAAGCGAAAGATCCAGGAAAACATGAAGCAAATGGATTCTTCGGCTTGTTTCTCTCGCCTCTGAATGACGGATATACATTTATTATTTAGCATACAAACATGAAAGTTCTACTCATCGAAGACAATAAAAATATTGCAAATAATATAAAAAAATATTTAGAATTAAGTGATTTTGAAGTTCTAACCTGTGAAAACGGATTATTCTGACTAGAAGTAGCTAGGAATAATGATTTTGATATAGTTTTGCTTGATCTTATGCTTCCATGAATGAGCTGAGAAGAAATTTGTGCTAAACTAAAATCGGAGAAAGATATTCCAATAATCATGACTACAGCTAAATGACAGTTAGAGGATAAATTAGAATGATTTGAAATATGAGCAGATGATTATTTGGTTAAGCCTTTTGACTTGGAAGAATTAGAAGCTAGAATTAAAGCATTAACTAGGAGAAAGCAGAACAAAAGTAAACCAATCAAGAAATGAAATATAATGATAGATATTCAGAATAGAAAAATTATGAAATGAGAAAAAGAAGTAAAATTAACCGTGAAAGAATATAATATCTTAGAATGTTTAGTTAAAAACATTTGAATCCCCTTATCCAGAACTGATATCATTCAAGAAGTTCGGTGATGAGATTCTCTATTTGATGATGATGGAAAATTAGACGTGTATATTTCTACACTTAGAAGCAAATTATGAAAAGATATAATAGAAACTGTTAAGGGTTTTGGTTATAAAGTGAATAAAGAATAAAATTTAAATTTTTGCTTGCATTTATAAAAACTAAGTATATATAAAATATACGTACGATTAAAATAACATAATGTCTAACCGTATTAATTTCCCGGTTTCTAGGGAGGAAAGGAGGTGTTCTAACATCTATTGGGAGAGTGACCGTTTGTGGTATCCTCTCATTTTTTTATTTTTCTTATTGCTGTATTTTCTTTCTATTTTCTTCTAATCTACATAAAGTTTCGAATAAACATGATGAACAACTTTCCATTACTAATCATTTTTTACAAATCCTTGTCTGTAAATTTTCTCTCTGTTTTATATTTTCCATTATATAATTATAGTTTTAAATTGTTTTCTTTCTCTCTCCTAATCAAGAAAAAGGAATATATACAGAAAATTTTCTGAAAATAAAGAAAAAAACTGACTCGCGTTATCACAACGAAAGTCAGCATATATACGGAAATTAACTTTTTTTATTCTCTAAATAACTTTTCAATTTTTCTAATCACTGTGAATAAGTGGATTCAGATACTAATTCCTTACTTGAATTATATTTATAGAAAGCATTTGACCATTCATTAAAGAAATTTTCTGAGAAGTCTGAATTTAAAGCAATTTCTTCTATCTTTGCATAAATCTCGTCATACATTGCTTTGAATTTTTCATTAGCTAATAAACGAGTTTTCAAGACATTATCTCCACTGTTTCCTGGTCATCATTTTCAATTTCATTCATCATTTCATCAAGGAAAATCTCATCATGGGAATCATCATTCAAAGTCTGGAAGAGTTGGCATATCTCCACTACCAAAGTCAAATCATCCAAAGTCTGGGAATTCTGAATTTTCTGAATTGTCATTCTGAGGCATAGCCGAAGAATCTTGTGTGTCACCCAAGGATGGCATTTGTGCTCCAGAGAACATATTTCATCCAGGGAATCATCCCATTCCTCATGGACCTCATCCTCATCACATTCAATTGAAAGCTAAATTCTGATCCCAAGTTAAAAGATAAAATCTTTTTTCTCACAAGTGATAATATAAATAATAGTTACTTCACATTCATCCAAATGAATCGCTATTTCCTACAAAATCATCTATCGCTAAAACTGTAAGAACGGATTCCACATCTATATAATCATCTATATTTTCTTCAAATTCATCATCTTCAGATTCTGTAACGAATTTTAGCATTCTGATTAATGGTGAAAGGTCGTAGTCGTTTACTCTAGTCTTCTGAGTAAAGTAGTCTGAATACAACGTTGGATCCTCTCATTGATAACTGAAATCTATGAAATTTCATGCTTTATATAATATTCAGTTATCATCTCCAAACCATTTTTCGATATAATATTTATCCTCGGGTAATTCTGATATGATAAATAATTCTGGATCTTTTCAATCTACTTGAACAGATCAATATGAACTGTCAGGAGCAGGCTGTCAAGCTTCTTGATATAATTCATAAGAATATGGTTCAGCTAATAATGTTTCATCAGAACCCATTCCTCCCACACGAAGTGAAATCATTTCATGACCTTCATAAGTCTGATCTACATATTTATTGAACTTTATGAATAATGGGAGTTGTGAATCATAGCTGATACTATCTCCACTCATCATTCATGGTCCAAAACTTCCTCATTCAAATGCTCATGGGAATGGCATATCTTCCCATCATTCTGGAGCTCCTGCTGGGAGATTCTGTGTATTTCCAGATCAGTTTTTATCTCAAGGGAATCCTCATGGTCATCATTTTCATCATGGTCATCATTGACCTCCTTCTGGTCTTTTCATATTTCCATGGAATCATCACATCATATTATTCTCTCCATTCTTATTCTTTCACTTTCAGCGGTCTAGTCACTCAAAACTAGGTCCTCATCAATTTCATCATCCTAATCATCTTAATGAAGAATTTCATTTAAGTCTGATTCATACATCGCTTATCAATACACCATCTATTATAACATCTGTTTTATACCAATCTTTCTCTGAAGTGCTTGAATATGTATCAATCATATCCTGATATTCTTCCTCAGTCATCAAGATTTTGATATCATGAACCTGAGTAGTATCAAACAAATCGATTGTGTTTTCGATATCGAAGTAGTCTGTAGTTACTTCTCATTTATTTCAGATATTGATAGATATTACTCTATAAGTTCAGTAGTATATCAAAACTCATAGAAATAAAACTCCAAGCAGAATCAGATATCGATACCTTTTCATAGTTAAAGACATGGTGATATTTTTATTTGATAAAACGAGATTATAAATCTGTTGTATTATATCATGTAATCAAAGTTACATTCAGATTATCATTCAGCTTTTTAATCTCTCATAAGAATTCTTGTTTCTTATTAGGATTTTTCATATCTACATTATAAACCAATTCAGTCAAAGCTCATCCGCGAACTGAATCTATACTAATCAAATCTGAAAGTGTAGTAAATTTCACGAATACATCATCAAACATATGGTCAAAATCTACAGTATTTTTAACTTGAATCTTCAAAATCTGACTAGTAGCTTCACGACTAAACCAATTGAAACGATTCATAATGAATATTACTAGTGCTAATGCTACAGTAAATACAACTGCTAATACATAGAATTTAGTTCATGTAGCCATTCAAATTGCCATAGCAGCAAACATGAATCCGATATCACGAGTCTCTTTCATAGCATTCCTGAATCTGATAATAGATAATGCTCAAACTAGAGAGAATGCACGAGCGATATTAGATCAAACTATAAGCATGATTACACATACCGTCATTCACATCATAACCAAAGTGAATACATAACTTTGAGTATAAGATGTTCCACGGTGAGTTTTTTTATAAACTCGTCATAAGAATGCTGTAAGAATAAAACTTAGTAACATTCAAATTGTAAGATCCATTACTGAAAAAGTTCAAGTAAGGTCTTGGATAGATCACAAAGAATCTGTTAATTGTTGGATAAATGCTTCCATTTTTATTTTATTCAAAGAATAAAAAGAACTAAATTTTTACATCGTCTGCCACATAGAATATCGTGCGAGGAACTGCTGCAGAAGTTTCCAATCATTGACAATATTTACTCACACGTATCAGACGAAAGTTATAACTGGCAATCATTTCTGTAAGCCAATAAGGTACACGTTCATTAGCTTTCACTTCCATGATTACCTTATCAGGAGATATCATAAATTCTCAAATTTCTTTATCTGCTAGATTCAGATTTTTCTTTTTGTAACGAATATTTGTATCAAATGTTACACGCAATCATGTATCATAATCCGTTCCAAAGTATGCATTACGAAGATAGCTCGTTATACAACTAGGTTTCAAATTATTCTCCTTGATGAACTGGTATAATTCAAATATCGTTACTTCATCTCTCTTTTCATACTGTGGAATAATTCCATGGTCACAGAAATCTATCGCTTCTTTGTAAGTCATAGGAACTCTTCTTTTTTGTGTTACACGATCCACTCTCTGTTTAATTTCTACGTACACTATCGAATCATCTTTTAGTCATTCTTCCGTTTCATATTGTCTAATTCTGAGTTTACGACGATATTTTAGTCATTCCAATTTTTCCCAATAGAAACGATAGTCATCAGTATCGTAGTAAAGACTAGAAAGAGCATATAATCCATTATCTTTTTTACTGTATGAATCAGGTATTACATACTTTTTCAAATCCTCCTGAAGCTTCTGAGCTGTATCGTAAGATATCAGGTATTTCAGTTCAAAGCGATTGAATTTCCTAATTGCTGATAAGTTTCAATTAGAAGACATTCAGATTTTTTGTTATTTATATAAAAGCGATGGGGAGTATAATCATACACCTTAAATTAATCTTAAATAAAAAAGACTCTCAATCAAGAGAGCCTTAGTCTTCATATTTTTATTATTATTCTAGTGGTTTGTGATTTGTAAATTCTACATTAACGGATCCATCTACCATATCGATGAAACATTGAACATCAGCTTCTCATTTTTCTCATCATTTTTCATATACTACATGACCATTTCTAACAAAACTTGCTCCAGCATCTTCTTCATTTTCCCATGTAAACTCTCAGCTACCAAAATTTAGATAGAAACCTACATTTTCTTCACACTGTGCAAGACGTCATTCTTCAGTAGCTACAGCATCTCTTTTAGCATAAAATTCTTCTAAAGTTAATCAATTATCCATAATACTATGGGCGATAAATTCATTTCAAACATATCTTAAATGTCGAGGTTCATATCCATATCCCGTAATATCTTCTTTTCATTCTAGATATCTAAGAATAAATCCATAATCTGCTAATTTTTCATGAATTTTAGCAAATATTTCAGGTTCAGCTATCATATCATCATTCTCATAAATTAACACACCATCTTTCTTTATGCAAATATCGATAGCTAAAGCTGTATGATGTTCAGAATATCATGGAGTAGCTACATAAGTTTTTGTGTAATCGATTCCATATTCTTGTTCAAATTCATCCCAAATTTGTTGTTGCTTTTCTACTGAACGATAAGCACTATCAAGTTCGATATCTACTCATTCTGCTAATAAAGCATCTCTCAATTCGTTATATTTTTCTAGAGCTTCTTTTTCTACTCTAATAGTTTCATCATAAGCATTCTGAACTTCTACTAATTCTACTTTAGATTCCCAGTCTTCTGGTAATTTATTTTCTTTATTAACCAAAACTAAATAATCAATTCTTCAGTTTTTAGTTTCTTCTTTTTCTTCCATATCTTTTAAAGGGATTCATCTATCTCATAATAGACAAATATCTTCTCATTCTGAATCTGTTGTAAGTTCTCATCCATTATCTAAACAAACTTGCTGAGCTGTCGTATAGATAGGATTTTCTTCAGAATTTTTCAAACATCATGTGAGAGCCATTGCGATTACAAAGAGTCATAAAACAAGGAATGCCTTTTTCATTTTCTAATTATTTAAGATATAAATACCATTTTCAATATAAAAATACCTTATTAAATTTCAATGATAATCCTTATATTATATGCTATTTTTTAATCTAAAAATTTTGTTTGATTTTTATAAGATGTTTTATATTAATAAAATACACTGTATTATTTTTTATTTTTTTCTATTATAATCATGATTAGAGAAAAATTTCTATTCTGGTTTAATGCTATTTTCTACATCATTTTTGGATGTGTTATGATGTTCAAGCCTGATTTGGCTTTAGAAACAATTATTATTACTTTCTGAATTGAATCTATTTTATCTTGAATTGCATGAGTAGTATTGACAATAGAAGACAAAGAATTTGAAGAAAGATGAATTTTAGCTGGTTTATCTATATTCCAAATCCTTGTATGAGTTTTACTTGCATTTTTCCCTCAATCTGGAGAACTTATTATCAAAATCTTTATCGTTCTTGTATGAATACTACTAATTATAAGATGAATTCTTTTGTTGATTGATAGTTCTAGAATTAAGAAATTAAAATTTAATAATCGATATTGGGTATTGATTGCTGGATTATGATTGATACTTCTTTGACTTTTCTTAGCAATGAATAGTTTATTAACTATTTTTATAATAAATGGTGTTATAGGATTATGAATGTTTGTTCTAGGTATTTCTATGATTGTATGGGTTGTAAAATTAAGAAAAGCTTTGAAATAATATTAAATGAATACCATATATAAAAATGGAGTAGTTAGTTACTCCATTTTTTTATTTTGAAATTTTATATAAAATTATATTCATAAAACTTTTTTAAGAACAGATTTCGTGACAGCATCCTGTTTATCAGACTTTCTTAAGCGATCTAAGTAATCTTCCCAATCTAGTTCAGGACATACTTGGGCAAATATTATATACGTCTTCTTTAGTAAGCTCTGTTCTTTTTCCTCTAATGAGAAAAATCGTTTTTGGGTCAGATTTTTAGCTTCCCATTTTATTAATTCATCTCATTTTTTTATCACAAGTTTTTTGTGAGACATATCTTTCTCTGCCTTTTTATCTGTAGTATTTTTCTTTAGCATAATGTTTTATAAAGATATAAAAATGACTGATTGGATAGTATCAATATTTTTTGGAAATTCAAATATTTTATTTTTCATAAATAGTGAAATTTTACTTAATTTTCTCTTTAAATTTTTTCCCCCCCAATCATTATAATTAATTTCACGTTAAACAAAAAAACAACAAACAAAAAATGGACAATGAAAAAAAATTATTTTTACCTCATGTAACGCACCACCATTCAAGTGCAGTTATAGAGAATGCGAGAACTTTATGTAGAAAATTCGCAATGATGCATGAACTTCTTCCAGTTCTGAGTAATCTAGATGGAAAGAAATCTCTGAAGTACTTTTCTAACCTTTATCTTGAATGTGTACCTATTGTAATAGCAATTACTTACTACGTAATACAAAACAAATTAGCAGGGAAGGAAAAGATTTACAACAATGTTGAGAAAGCTCGAAAGATATTGGAACATCTGAAAATTTTGCATCTCAGATACCAGTTAATATCTACTTCTCCAAGATCCGCGAAAAAACCGGCTACATGGTACGACTGTTCAGAACTAGAGAACTACGAAATAGTGGATAAATTAAAAGAGCTAATCGAACCTTAGCAATGAAAGTCTCTTGTTTCTCAAGAGGCTTTTTTGTAAAATATTTATAAGAGCATATTTATTAGCATTAATTTGTTAAATTCAGAATTAATTTAATCTTAAAGAAAATTTTATTGATATTACTCCCCTATTGTTTAAATTAAAATCAATAAACAAAAACATAATCGCCTATGAAAAGATTCGTATTTTTATGGAGTTCTCTATTCCTTGCTCTGGTGGTTCTATCCTACGCAATCACAATGTGTTTTTCCTTTTTTGCTTGGTTCTTATTCTTGTTAGCTATTTCGAGTTTTATTGTGGTTATTAGATTAATCAAAAAAATCGGAATTCAAGCTAAGATACTAACTCAAGTTCAGAAAAGTTATCTCGCCAGTTCTGTTTACCGTCAAGGATGGATAGCTTTTTTCATCTCTGTTTGGTGTGCTTCTTTTATTTCGCGGCACCCTTATGAACAATGTGTTTATGCTACTACCTTTGGCATTGCTCTATTCTGTTTTTTTGGACTTTGTCTTGCTCTTAAAAATTATCTAAATTCATTTAATAGTTTATGAGAAAAAGAAGAAAGACTAGAAAAAGTACGAATCTCAATAAAGTTCTCAAACTCAATCATCCTACACAAAAAGCTGAAATTCATGATATCGATTGGGCTTACAGGAATGCAAGGAAACCTATTGAAACTTTGCAGGATATGGAAGATTGTTATGAAGCTCTAGAGATTCTCAGTAAAAGTGGTAAACCAAGCTATCTCTACTTTCCATGAGAAAGAAAAAACTAGCGGAGAATCGTTCGCTAGTTTTTATTTTAATAATTTTTAACAATTACGCTCCAGCTTTATTTACATTTTCTCATGATTTTTCCATCATTGAATTAAGTTTTTTCGCTAAACGTTTTGGATCTGGAATACATGACAATTCTAAGCTCTTATTTCATTTTTTGTCTATTTCTGAATCTGTAAAAATATTTATATTACCGTATTGGAATAATGCACTTTTGATTCACTCTTTAGAATGTTGGATTACTCTAATTGCATCTTTAGAAATATTCATTGTTTTTGTCTTAAAAAATCAATCCTGTTTATACGACACTAATCCATCTTTTGTGCAGATATCAAAATTCATTTCGTAATCTATAATTCTGAAAATAACTCTATTTAGTATTAATATGAATGCTAAATCTAAGATTAATGCTCATATCGTAATAGCTGTATTTCTCCATGAGTTTTCATTTATCAAGAATGGAACTACTGCATTAAAAATGAATACTAAAACATGCATAGCAAATGTAATAAATGTACGTTTTAAGAATTTTTCAAAAGTCCTTTGTTTGAATTCTGCAATTGAAATATCATCTATATACTTTTTCTTAGCCTTTACCTGTCATATTATATTTGTCATAATTCATAGTATTGCATACAAACTTCGAGAGATACTAGTATAAACATAGAATATAGCTAAAACTCGGAATAAAACCTTATGATCATCAAATAGATGAACATAGATTACGTATAACATAAAATCTAGTAACATCATAGAGATGAAAACTAGTATCAATGGCAAAACTAATTTTACCCAATGTCTTTTTACGAGAATAACATTTCATTCTCCATATGTTTCAGTTGCCTCCAAAAGTTCTTCAGCATCTGTTTTTGTATCAAAAGATTTCAAAATTTTCATTTGGCTATTTATTTAACAAATATGTTTAAAATCCAGTTAAGCTACATACAAAAGATATATTTATTTCTTATATGATTTCAATCATATGTTGAATGTAAATTAAAATAATGAAAAAATGTATAAAAATCCCTTGATTAATTGACGAAAAATATTAATTTATGTTTGTTATAATTAACATTTTATCATATAAATTTAAGACAACATGAAAAAAAATCTGCTGTTAGTTCTAGGTTTATCTGCAATTTTATTAGCTGGTTGTGGACAAACTGAACCTGTTGATGAATCAAATCAACCTTTAGATCAGGATGAAATAGCTGCAAATGCTAATGATCAAACTGAAAACAATCACCCAGAATGGGTAAAGACTAGTTTGACTGTTGAAGATTTAGAGCAGATTGAGCAGACTTTGCCTCCTTTGTCTTATGTATATGAAACTTATGATATGCAGGCACAAACTATAGCAAATTCTGGAAGTTATGAAGTAGCTGAATGAGAAACTCCTGTATTCTCTATCCCTGAATATGAAACTATGGTTAGTAGAGAAGTTACTAACTCATGAATAGAAGATGATATGATTTATACATTAACAGACATTACTTTGGAAGATGGTAGTGTTTTACAAGTTTTGTATGTAAATGAACCTGATACTTTATTCTGTAGAGCAATTTCTGTACAAAATGGAGATTTGAATACATTATATAGTGATTTTGTTTATGCTGCTGATGTAGAATAATTTCTAATTTAATATAAAAAAAGGTTCGCCGTAGTTGGCGAACTTTTTTATTTATGAGAAAATTTATCGAGAATTTAGTTCTGATAAATATTTAAAGTTAAAAAAAAATCCAACCCTAAGGTTGAACATTTCTGATTTCTTTAATGGAGCGGGTGACGGGGCTCGAACCCGCAACAGTCTGCTTGGAAGGCAGGAACTCTAGCCAATTGAGTTACACCCGCATCTCCACTAAAGTGATTATCTTATACCTTTTTTCTCTCTTTTTTCAAGAGAAACTTTTTTAATATGGGCGTGGCTGGGTTCGAACCAGCGACCAATCGGTTATGAGCCGACTGCTCTAACCACTGAGCTACACACCCATCTGTGACTTGTGGCATTTAGCATATTAATAAACTACAATAAAAAATCAAGTCAGAGTTTTCTCTTTTTTTTAGATGTAAAATTAGTATATCATAACTGCTATATGCTGAGGTGGTGGAATTGGTAGACACGTACGTTTCAGGTGCGTATGTAGCAATACATGGGGGTTCGAGTCCCCTCCTCAGCATTTTTAATATTCCAAAAAAATCTGATTAGAAACAATCTGGATCATAATGAGAAATTGGATAGACTTTCATAATAATGCAATCAGATTCATCTTCTGTTCAAGTATAATTGGTAACTTCACCCTTATGATTAAAATAGAATCAATCTGGTAATTTTAATTTTTCTCCATTTTCAGAAGAAAAAATAAATCATCTATCTGTTTCAATTTGTACTTCTGGGTTTAATTTTTTCATTTCTTCAACGACAAAATCTTGAGTTATCTCTTCTTCGTTTTTATCTTCCAATGCTTTTCATAATTCCGTATCAGTTTTTTCTACGATTTCTTCCACTACTAAATCTCTAGAAATTTCTCTAGTAATTTCAGAATCTGGATGTAAGATTTCGTGTAAGTTTGGCATCATGATATTGAGAAAAGATATAAATATTTTGTTGTTTGTATATGTATATATTTTTATATAAAAGTCAATATAAAATATATTTTTGTTTTTATATCTTTATCGTATATGTCGAAAATAATTATGTAAAATTTGCATTTTTTCGTTAAAAGGCTTATACTTGATTTAATTAGTGTTTTATCTTTTATTTTTCATAGATGCATTTAGTTAAAGATATTTCAGCTTTCGCAGATCAGGAAAAATGATATATTAACGTTATAGTAGATGTACCAAAGTGATCAAATAATAAATATGAATACGATCACAAACTTTGATGTTTCAAATTAGATCGTGTAATTCACAGCAGTATGTACTACCCTGTCGATTATGGATTTATACCTCAAACATTATCTCTAGATGGAGATCCATGTGATGTTTGTCTTTTGGTGACTAATCCAACATTCCCATGATGTTTAATTAAAGCTAGACCTATTGGAATATTATACACATCTGATAATGCATGAGATGATCCAAAGATTATAGCAGTACCTACCAGCGATGTAGATCCTAGATGGGATGAAGTTCATGATATCGATGATTTATGACATCATATGAAGGAGGAATTATTTACAATTTTTAAGCAGATTAAATTTTTGGAACATGAAAAATATGATAAAGTAGAAGTAAGGGAATTCTGAAGCGTAATTGAAGCAAATCATGAAATACAAACTTCTATGAAAAGATATCAAGATTCTCTAAAATCTGAGTAAGATCGTATTGTATTAATGAAAAATTTTCATTTATTATTTTTAATTATTGATTTTTTGTTATGCATTTTTATAATTTTATTGAGAAACAAATATTAACAACAAAAAATAAATACGCTTATGGCAAAATCAAGAACTAAGAATGTAAAACGTTCGAAGAAACTAAAGATTGAGAAAAATCGCAGAAAAAAATTGTATGAAGAATACAATGAAAGGACTTACAAAATTCCTATTAATGCTTTATGTTGGATTGGACTGTTAGTTCTGTGTATTGTATATATTCTCATGCTTTGGGGAGCTACAGAAACTCTTTCGTGGTTATTAGGCTGGAAGTAATTCTTCTAGCTTTTTAAAAATGTAAAATAAATTTTATGTAAAATCTGATTTTTATATATTTTTACTTGCATTTATTTTGCTTTTGTGTAATATATACTTTAGCTTTGCCTGAGACAGTAGGTAAATTTTGATATGGAAACGTAGCGAAATCGTAAATCCTACCGAGGTTGTATTATTCTTTTCAACGAAAATCAATTATCAGATTTTTGTAGATATATAATATGACCCACCTCAAAGCGGGTTATTTTTATTTCTTATCTACGTGAGTATGGCGATTTCTAGAGACCAAAAAAAACAGCTCATCGAGCAATACGTTTCTGATCTCAA
>Ga0265299_10002982_pt1 | contig 16853 bp, 16 predicted proteins | sample AusTroGonzalo_MG_4_FD_193485 | JGI IMG/M metagenome (GOLD analysis project Ga0265299, IMG submission 193485) | Bovine rumen microbial communities from tropical cattle in Woodstock, Queensland, Australia - Gonzalo_02 | ecosystem: Host-associated > Mammals > Digestive system > Stomach > Rumen ... | reverse complement strand
AAGGGCAATACGCTACGGTCAAGGCCAACAAACAGTATGCGCAGACTGAGTTCCCGCAGAGTCGTCTGATGCCGCGTTTCCTTTTCCTGAATGCCGTCTCGGTGGCACGCACCGAAGGCAAGGAAGCATTCGCCGCCGAGTTGCAGGAACTGGTATCCAACTACGGCGAGACGGAAATGGGTGCGATGGCCAAGGACATGTTGGCAATGCTCGGACAAGGTATGGAGAGTCAGAAAGGCGGAGCTACAAGTAACCTGGCTGACATGCGCGGAAAAATAGACGATACGCCGCAAGACACGGTAGCAGAACAGCAATGGAGCGAGGATCGCAAACAGCCGTCTGTTGTGATGCTGATATTGCCGACGGCAGATGAAGAGGCACTGAATGAACTGCAGTACGAAGTAGCACTGTTCAACTTCAGCCAGTTCCTTATCCGGGATTTCGACTTGCAGAAAATGCCTGTTTGGGGAGAAGGTTGTGCGCTGCGCGTGAGCGGCTTCGCCGATATGGATGAAGCAGAGTGGTGGATGGACCTGATACAGAAGAACGCGGAGATGCAGCCGGTACTGATAGGGATACAAATAAAGGCAGTTACCGAAATCAACCTGCCTTTACTTACCCTCTAAAGAATCCGTACTACCAAAAAGGACGGTCGAAGACCATCCTTTTGTCGGGGAGACGTGATTCGACAATTGCGGCTATTGTCGCAATAATCGTGCCCTTGTGGCTAAGAACACGCGGGTGAGAATCCGTACTACCAAAAAGGACGGTCGAAGACCATCCTTTTGTCGGGGAGACGTGATTCGAACACGCGACCTCCGGTCCCCCAGACCGTTGCGCTACCGGGCTGCGCCACTCCCCGAACATGCTTTTTACGAAAGCGGCTGCAAAGGTACTGCTTTTTTTTGAATTGTGCAAGAAAAATGACAAAAAAATTTTATATAGAGACCTACGGGTGCCAAATGAATGTCGCGGACAGCGAGGTGGTGGCTGCTATAATGCAGACGACCGATGCTGAGTTGACGGAGCGATGGGAGGATGCGGATATCATCCTTCTCAATACCTGTTCCATCCGCGATAATGCCGAGCAGAAAGTGGGAGCCCGCCTCCGCGAACTCAAAGCGCATATCAAACAGCGTAAAAACGGTGAAACCAAACAAGGACGCAGTCCCAAACCTTCAAACCTTCAAACTCCAATCACTCCGATCATCGGAGTGATCGGCTGCATGGCCGAACGAATGGGGCAGGAACTGATTGACGAGTACGGAGTGGATTTTGTCGCAGGCCCCGATGCCTATCTGGATATACCGAACCTTCTGGCGCAATGTGCGCAAGGGCATAAGGCGATGAATGTGGAACTCAGTACGACGGAGACCTATCGCCAGATTATCCCGGCGCGTATAGGCCGCTCCATCAGCGGGTTCGTCTCTATCATGCGCGGTTGCAATAATTTCTGTTCCTATTGTGTGGTACCTTATACACGCGGCCGCGAGCGAAGCCGTGATGTGGACTCTATCTTGAACGAGGTGCGTGATTTGCAGGCGAAGGGATACAAGGAGGTCACCCTCCTTGGCCAGAATGTCAATTCCTATCATTACATAAACAAGGGTGTTAACCCCAAACCCTCAAACCAAGACGAAGTCTCAAACAACGAAGTTATTGACTTCGCCGACCTCTTGGAGATAGTGGCGGACGCCGTTCCTGATATGCGCATCCGCTTTACCACCAGCCACCCGAAGGACATGTCGGACAAGACGCTGGAAGCCATCAGCCGGCATAAGAATCTCTGTAAGTTCATTCATCTCGCAGTCCAGTCCGGCTCGAACCATGTGCTCAAGTTGATGAACCGCAAATACACCCGGGAATGGTATTTGGACCGCATTGCCGCTATCCGGCGCATACTGCCTACGGCGGCTATCAGTACCGATATCTTCTGCGGTTTCCATGATGAGACGCTCGAGGACCATGCCCAGACGCTCAGTCTAATGCGCGAGGTGGGCTTTGACTCGGCGTTCATGTTCAAATACTCCGAGCGCCCCGGTACGTACGCGCATAAACACCTGCCCGATAATATTCCCGAAGAAGAGAAAGTGAGACGGCTCAACGAGATTATTGCGCTGCAAAACCAATTGTCCCTGGAGTCGAATCAAAGAGAGATAGGTAAGACGGTGGAGGTGCTGGTGGAAGGATTCTCCAAACGCAGCCATGACGATATGTTCGGACGCACCGAACAGTACAAGACGGTTGTCTTCCCCAGGACGAACCAGAAGATAGGAGACATCGTACAAGTGCGGGTATTGGACGCCTCTGCGGCCACATTACGGGGCGAAATTGTGTAAAAAACAAGAAAAAAAGCATTTTTTTGCGAAAATATTTGCTCATGTCAAATAAAAGCAGTACTTTTGCAACGAAAACAAAATTTTCATAGTTAAGGTTTAGGTTTAATGGCAATAGGAGGCTGTGAAGTTTCCTATTGTTTTTAGACAAAAGACTAAAAAGAATAGACCGAATAGTCAATTGTTTTTAGACATTTTTTTTTATGGAAAATGAGAAGATGACATATGATCAAATCGTACCGGATTTGACGGATATGGACGAAGTTCGCAAGGCAATTATAGCGAACGAGATACTAACACGAAAATACTAAAATAATTAATAACTTTATGGCAGTAACGTACATGACCGAAGACGGTCTGAAAAAATTGAAAGAAGAGATTCAGCAATTGGAGACAGTAGAGCGCCCGCGTATCATTGCTGCGATTGCTGAGGCTCGTGAGAAAGGTGATTTGAGTGAGAATGCAGAGTATGACGCCGCCAAAGAGGCACAGGGCGCTTTAGAGACCAAGATTGCGCAACTCAAGGCGCGATTGGCGGATGCACGGGTGCTGGATGCATCGGAAATCAAAACGGACGAGGTTCAGATTCTGACCAAAGTGCGCGTACGTCAGCGTAACAATGGCGCTGAACGCACGTTCCATCTGGTTACCGAAGGTGAAGCGAACTTGGCGGAAGGTAAGATTTCCGTGCTTACTCCTATTGCGAAAGGATTGATGGGAAAGCGCGTCGGTGAGATTGCGCAGATCCAAGTACCCGCCGGGTTAATGGAGTTCGAGATCCTCGAGATAAGTTTGTAAATCGTTAACACGTTAATTCGTTAATACGTTAATTCGTTCAATCGTTATGACTCTCTTCACACGAATCATTAAGGGTGAGATCCCCAGTTACAAAGTAGCGGAAGACGATAAGCACTATGCTTTCCTCGATATCAATCCGTTGACCAAGGGCCATACGCTCGTTATTCCCAAACTGGCAGAACCGGAAGCGGATTATATCTTCGACTTGACGGATGAGCAGTTGAAGGGCTTGATGGTCTTTGCCGCCAAGGTGGCACGCGGTATCAAAGCTGCTACCGGGTGCAAACGCGTAGGAGTGGCGGTATTGGGCATGGAGGTCAATCATGTACACATTCATCTGGTGCCGATGAATAGCGAGAAGGACATGCTCTTCTCCAATCCCAAACTGAGCCTGCCTGCCGAGGAAATGGCCATCATCGCCAACTCGATTGCAGAAGCGATAGAAAAAAAATGAAGCTGTTTGGCTTCATTTTTTTTGTTCAAACCTTCTCCCTTCCTACGGGGAAGGGCTGGGGTTAGGCTTCCCAAACTACCAGATGGAAACCCTTTCCTCTGGCTTCACGTACATCGGACTCTCCGGCGTTACGTTCCATGCCTCGTACCACGCGTTGATTTGCGGCAGAGCGCCGTTCACACGCCAGCGACCGAGCGAGTGGGGATCGGACTTCGTGCGCTGGAGAATCTCCTCCGGACGGATGTTAGCTGCCCATACATTGGCGTAAGCTAAGAAGAAACGCTGCTCGGGCGTGAAGCCGTCGCGTGTCTGCAGACGTTCCGCAACCCGCTTTGACTCCTCATTCAGCGTGAAGGCCAGATAAGACACTTGCAGGCCTCCGTGGTCGGCGATGTTCTCCCCGAGCGTGAAGGCTCCGTTGGCATGTACTCCCGGCGCTACCTCGATGCGGTTGAAGGCCTCTTCCATCACTTTCGTGCGGGCGTCAAAATCGGCTTTGTCCTCTGCCGTCCACCAGTTCACCATGTTACCGTCCTTGTCGAACTGACAACCCTGGTCGTCGAAGCCGTGCGTCATCTCATGGCCGATAACAACACCGATGGCTCCATAGTTGAATGCGTCATCGGCGCTCATGTCGAAGAACGGGTATTGCAGTATACCGGCAGGGAAGCAGATCTCGTTGGAAGACGGGTTATAGTAAGCGTTAACGGTCTGCGGGGTCATGTACCATTTGGCTTTGTCCACCGGCTTGCCCAGGAAGCTGAGGCTATAGTCCTGCTCGAACTTGGCGGCGCGTTGCAGGTTAGCGTAGTACGTGTCGGCGGCGTCGATGTCAAGGGCCGTATAATCGCGCCATTTGTCGGGATAACCTATCTTGATGGTCATCGCGTTCAGTTTCTCCAATGCTTTCGATTTGGTCTCGTCGGACATCCAGGCAAGGTTCTCGATGCGGATGCCTAATGCTTTCTGCAGATTATGCACGAGCGCTAACATACGCGCTTTGTTCTCCTCCGGGAAGTATTTGGCTACGTACATCTGGCCTACTGCTTCGCCCAGTGTGCCGTTGACGATGCCCACGGCGCGTTTCCAGAGAGGTTTCGGTTCTTCCGTTCCTGACAGCACACGGCCGTAGAAATCAAACGATGTCATGTAAATCTCCGTCGTGAGGTACGATGCAGCTCCTTCAATAACCTGCCATGAGAAGAGCGTCTTGAGATCCTCTAACGGCTCGTCGGCTAACATACGACCGGCTTCCTGCATATGCGGAATCTGACCGATGGAGAGGCTGTCCAACTCTACGCCCAATGCTTGGAAATAAACGGCCCAGTCCACTTGCGGAACCAGTTCCTGCAGTTCTGCAACCGACATCTTGTTATAGTTGCGTTGCGGATCGCGGAGTTCGACATTGCTGTAAGCGGCTTTCGCCAGTCGGGTCTCCATGCGCAGCACCGTCTGTGCGCGCTCCGAGGCATTGTCAAAACCGAAGAGCCCGAACATCTTCTCTACGTATTGCACGTACGCGGCGCGGATGGAGCGCGTGTGCTCGTCTTCATCTATATAATACTCTTTCTCTCCAAGCGAGAAGCCCGCCTGGTACTCGTTGAGGATGTTCATCGAGCTGTTCATCGCGTCGGCATCAACGTACATCGCCCATAACTGATAATCCATGGCCGCACCGAGCACTTTCGATAACTCCTCACGGCTGCTGATGGCGGCTATCTCTGCCAATGTCTGCTGAACAGGTTCTATACCTTCTGCATCGCGACGGGCTGTGTCCATCGCGAGGTTGTACATATCCCCGATCTTCTGCTCAATCGAACCTTTCCCGTAACCCGTAACCGGTAACCCGTTACCCTTCGCCTTTTCCGCTATTTCCTTAATCAGCCCGTTCACTTGCTCCAGGTTGTTGAGCGCCAGTTTGTCGAACGAGCCGAAACGGCTGTATTCGGCGGTCAGCGGGTTGTTCTTCTGCCATCCGCCCGTTGCGAACTGGTAGAAATCATTCTGCGCCACAATCGTGGTGTCTAAGTTGTCCAGGTCGATGCCTGTTGTCTGTTGTTTGATAGTGCAAGCGGTTGTCATAAGTGCCAATGTTGCAAAGAATAAAATGGTTTTTTTCATTGCTTCTTTTTAGTTTTCAATTTTTATTTTTAACGTAAGCGGGTGCAAATTTACTACAAATTTTGCAAATAAGCAAAAAAAATTTGCATAAGTCAGCAAAATGTTGTAATTTTGTAGCCAAAATTATATGAAAAACATTCAATTTATGAAAAAACTGGTTCTTTTGTTGTTTGCCATAGTGGCAGGCGTAGGAATGATGAAGGCGGCGACGATGGCCATTGAGACAGGTGTGTGCTCGCGATTTTTGTGAGCGAGTTTTCCCCTCCGGTCTAACTCTTGGCGCTATTTCGCCAAGCTCTCTCATCCGAGACGCACCCGCGCCTCGGATTTTTTGTCCTTTTCCGTTGAAAAAAGTGTAAAAATCAACTAAACGCTTGCGTGTTTCAAAAAAAAGCAGTACCTTTGCACTCGATAAAAATGTGTATTGCCACAAAAATATCGAACAGATATGGAAATTAAGAGAGATTTTTACCTTCAGGAATTGCTGCAAAGCCGTCATAATAGCTTGATAAAAGTGATAACCGGATTACGTCGTTCCGGCAAATCTTATCTGTTGTTTAATCTTTTTGCGAATGCGTTGACTAAAGAAGGGATTGCAGAAAATCACATCATCAAAATCAACATGGAGGACAGACGTAATAGTGAACTACGAGATCCGGACAAACTCTTACATCATATAGATTCGTTGTTAGTGGATGATCAAATGTACTATATCTTATTGGATGAGGTGCAAATGGTTAATGAGTTTGAAGATGTGCTCAATAGTTATTTGTCCGTTAAGAATGCAGACGTATATGTTACCGGATCCAATGCAAAGTTCCTATCGAAAGATATTATCACCGAGTTTCGTGGTCGCGGATGGGGTATTCATGTCCATCCATTGAATTTCGCAGAATTTATGGCAGCGCGCCCTGCTCCTGATTATATGTCACAGGCATTATTGGAGTACATGCAATATGGCGGTCTACCCAAAGTGGCGCTCATGCAAGATGAAAACGAAAAGAAAACTTATCTTCAAGATTTATTCCTTCATACCTATCTGCGCGACATTAAGGAGCGTAATTGTATTCAGTTGGATGCTGATTTAGAGGAATTGATAGATGTAATTGCCAGCAGTATTGGTAGCCTGACGAATCCTCTAAAAATTCAGAACACATTCAAATCTGTCAAGCAAAGTAGTATAACTCAAGATACTATTAAGAAATATCTGGATTATATGCAAGATGCCTTCTTAATAGAAAAAGCTGTACGCTATGATATTAAAGGACGCAAGTATATAGACACTCCAGCGAAATACTATTTTGAAGATTTGGGGCTCCGTAATGCACGTCTTAATTTCCGTCAAACGGAGCAAACCCATCTCATGGAGAATCTTATATACAATGAGTTGCGCCTTCGAGGATACTCCGTAGATGTGGGTCAGGTTACTATGTATGCGAGGAATGAGGAAGGGAAGACCGAACGTAAACAATTGGAAGTGGATTTCGTTTGCAACAAAGGATATGACCGAGTCTATATTCAATCTGCGCTCAGCATAGAAGGCGATGGTAAGGAAGCGCAAGAATTGGCATCTCTAAAACGCATTGACGATAATTTCCAAAAGGTGGTTATTGTCGGAGGCCTGCAGCCCACTTATCGTAACAATGACGGTATATTGATACTTAATATCTTCGACTTTTTATTGAATAAAGTAAAAATCTGATGTCCTCTGCCGCAATTCGGCACTCTCAAGCAGTACCTCGTAGCGCTCAACCCAGAGCAGGTCGCAAAACTCTTTGAATTGTATCAAAATCTAACTAAATAAACTATGGAACAAATTACAATGGATACTTATGAGATGCAATCTCTTTCTGTTGAGGTATTTGAGCACTTAATATTTGCACGAAATTTTAACCCATCAATAGATGTGCTCAAAAAAGTTTTAGATCATTATAATACAATTATCGCATGTCCCCAAGAGCGCCTTTTAGATACAATTATTTTTGAGAGACAAGTTATCGCGTCCACATATGGCTCATCTATTCCAGGTGTCTCACCGACTGTATATTTTTCAAATGTGATGTGGGAATACGTCTATACGTTGGCGTATTATCTGAATAATAATAGTGCAATATGGAGAGCACATCTCTTACCTCGAATGAAAGAATTGGCACGCAATAATGCCATCAGAGATGATATGAATAAAGCGGAAAAATTGGTTGACCAATATATTGATAGGCGTATAGCGTTTGAAATGGATTTAGATAATCATATAGAACAACCAGCCAACTTCGATGAAATAAATCAACTAAATCAACAAATTAAAACACTCAAGGCTAAAATCACGGAATTAGAAACAGAAAACGCCACTCTCAAAACCCGCATAGCGGAATTTGAAAGCCAAAACAAACATGCATATCTAAGTTTCATTCAAACAGAAGGGAAAAGCCCTGATCAGATAAAATGGGCTTATATGGATATAAAAAAAGCGATAGCTGGTCCTGCTGAAATGGCAGAATGTCTGCACAATTTACAGGTGCAAGGAAAGCTAAAAAATCAAGAACGATACGGGAAATTAAAGAAAATCAAGAAAATCTACGAAGAATTGCAACAAGCATACGGTTTTGACTGGAAATATGATGCCCTTAGACGTGCTCTAAATCGCATAAACACCCCAAAATAGGTCGCTATTTGGCCGCTAATACTTTTTTTTGACCGCTCTTAATGTATCGCTGATAAAGAAAACCGCTTTTTGACCCATTTTTGACCCATTTTTGACCGCTTTCCGTTCCTATTCCATTTTGTGGCCGATAGGATTGGTCAATACAAAAAAATGCTGTAATTTTGCACTCGATTTTACACGAGTGCTTTTTTTTATTGCACCGTCAATTGATAAAAACATCGTCCATTTCGCCGGATGGTATCCGGCATCGCGTATACACGATCATTATTAAAAAATATACATATGAAGAAGAAAGTTAAACAACTTAATCGCCAAGAGCAAACGAGGGCATTCATCGAGGAGAACTACCTCATGTCCGACCGACTCAGACGCGATATCATCCGTGACCAAGTTCAGTTACGCGATGAGAACGACCAATGGCGGGACATCACCACTGCGGATATCAACGATATCGTCTGTGCGGTATCCGCCGAGTCCGATGTGGCCGTCTCCGTCAAAGAGGTAATGGCGGTCTTGCTCTCCCATCATGTGCCCGACATTCACCCTTTGCGCGAGTACGTCCGCTCATGCCCGCCCTATAAGGAATCAGACCCCGATTGGATTGGATGGTTAGCTGATTTGGTTACCGTCGAAGGAGACGAATCAGAGCAGAAACGATGGAAACTCTTTTTCACGAAATGGTTCGTCGCGATGGTCGCTGCCTGGCTTCGGGATGATATCGTGAATCAGCAAGTGCTCGTCCTTATCGGGCGTCAAGGCATCTATAAAACGACTTGGCTCGATTTCCTGCTTCCCCCCGAACTGCGTCAGTATGGATGTAAAATGGCAAACGCCACCCAACTCAACAAGGACGAACGCCTCCGTATTGCCGAATATGGCCTGATAGCGCTCGATGAGATAGACTCCATGGGACTCAAGGAACTCAATGTCATGAAGTCCGTCATCACAGCCGCCGATGTCGCGGAACGAGCCGCATATCGCATGAATAAGGAGCGCCGCATTCGCCTCGCATCCTTCTGCGCAAGCGGTAACAAGCGGGAATTCCTCACCGATATGACCGGTAACCGGCGTTGGCTGCCCTTCGCTGTCACCAATATCACCTCCCCGCGTGACCTCAACATCCCGTACGATCAGATCTATGCGCAAGCCCTCTATCTCATCGAACATCATTTCCAGTACTGGTTCGATCTGAACGATATAGAGGACATCGAGACGCATAATGAGCAGTTCCGGGCACAGGAGAATGAGGAACAACTCCTCGACGTGTACTTCGACATCCCTGCGGAAGGAGCCGGTAAGTTCATGACCACTGCCGAAATATCCGATAGGCTCGTTATCAAAGGCACTATCAAGAAACCGATGAGTTTGAGCCGCTTGGGAATGGTATTGCAAAAACACGGATATCAAAGCAAACGAACAGGCAAATCCGGCATTAGAGGATGGATTGTTCGCGAACGGGATGCCGATGAAATTAACGCCAATCGGAATTTAGCGGCAAGGGATGAATACTGACAGGCTGACGGGCTGACACCCTTTTTCTAAAATACACCCCCGCACATGCGTGCGTGAGAGTATAAAAATAGTTGACAGCCTGTCAGTTGGCAGCCGTCCCCAATGACCAATCACCAATCCCCCCCCGTCGTCCATTGGGTCGGATGCTATCCGACATCCTCTCATTTACCAGTCAAAACCGCGACCACACCGTGACCACACCGCGATCCGACAGTACTTTGTAATATTGTGCATTTTGTTCGCATTTTCGCGAACACTAAAAACAAAAGAAATATGAAGGTTATTCCTATTTTGCCCATAGAAACATTCTATGGTAAACTACATGCCAAAGGAAAATATTATTTCCGGCGATCCAGAAACGGCACCATCTATGCCTGCCGATGTCCCGACCGCTCAAACCACGTCAAAAAACCGGCTGAAGCCGAAAACCAACAGCGTTTCGCTGCCCGCTACGCCGGCTCCCATAAAAGAACAGTTTAACGTTTTGATTTTTCAAAACCATTTTAACTATTTAACTCTTTAACGTTTAATTTATTAAACATTACGCGAATGCCTAAAGTAAGAATGATGGCAGGAATTGCCTCTATCTCCGGAAAATTCGGAAACATGTATTTCCGTACAGACAAACGAACCGGTCGTGTTTCGCTTTGTAACATGCCCAAGAAAAACACTACCGGTTTGAGTGACAAACAACGTGCCCACCACGAGCGCTTCGCAGCTATCGCAAAGATGGTTACGCAGATGCGCGCGGAGGGAAGCCGAAAAAGCAGAAAGCAACTGTGGAAAATTGCTACTAATGCTTATGACGCTGCACATTGACAAACAACAAGTCGCAGACCAATTAGATGCCGCTATCGGATATCCGGCCGGTATGGAAGGACTGAATACCTTGCTGTACGGCTGGACTCGAAAAGACGAAAATCTAAGGGTCAATATCCGACATCGAACCTGGCTGTACGACTATGAAGTAAGGGCTCTCAGTGCCTATGCCGGCTATGATCTGATGCCTGCGGAATTTAATTCCGTTTGCGAAGAAGAATAGTTGCATATATCGAATAATTTTTGTACCTTTGCATTGTCTTTCGGATAGATAGGATAATGGCTGTTCGGGGCGTCTATCACCTATCCTCAGTCTCGAACAACCATAAAGGGATAGTCCGAAAGACCGCGCGCGTTAATGATAGCGTTCAAACGCTCAAACTAAGGGCTTTGCCCTTCATACTATCAAACCTAAATTATTAACTATGGCAAGGATTAAACCTATGGCGCTCATCGAGAGTATGAGCAAGAAAGTGTGCATGCACAGCGATGTGTATTTCCGCACGAACAAACAGACCGGTGTGACGTATTCCGGCAAATTATGTAACCCGTCCACCAAGGCACCTTCGGTGAACCAGACCGCAGCGAAAGCACGTTTCGCGAAGGTGGTAGCGGCGGTGCGACTGATTCTCACTGATCCGACAGAGAAAGCCAAACTGCAAGCAGAGTACAAAGCTCAAACCAAGATTGGTTCGCTCTTCGGCTACGCGATGAAGAAACTGAACGGGAACTATGACGCGAACGGCGACCTCATCGGCGGCTAAATTTATTTATTAACCCTTTAACTATTGAAAATTTATGGCAAAAGTAGAATGGAGTGCCGGAATCGACAGCGTATCCGGCGCATTGAGCAAACCGAGCAAGAGCGGTCAGCACTCTTGCACCAAAATGTTACTCGGCACGCACCGCGTAGCCGCAACCACCAGCAGCAGTTGTAACCGTCTGTACCTGCGCAAGAAGACAGTGCGCTCGACGCCTGTCGGTCAGGACGAACAATGGGCACGTACCCGCTTCCAGAATGTGTCCACCGCTGTTGCTCTCCGTGCTAAGGACCTGAGCAAGATCACGACCGACCAGGCCGCGTTCATTGCACAGAAAGACCAGCCGGGTGGCAAGAAGACCATGAAGGCCTACCTCTGGAAGGTCGAAGGCGATGCCTACGACACGCAGCACCCGCGCGACTAATCGCGAAAAAGGAGCCCTTCGGGGCTCTTTTTTTCGATTTTTCTTGCATAATTGAAAAAATATGCGTAATTTTGCAGCGCAAAATTGGACGCACACAAAATAAACGAATATGAGAAAAATTTTTCTTTCGCTGCTTCTAGCAGTCAGTACAATGAGTATGTATGCCGTTGACGGCATGCTGAGTGGTTATTTCTCGGTGTCGGCGGACAAGACAGTCGCCTTCTCGCGAGGTAATTTACAGGCTAATTATGATGGCAGTCTATGGACCTGGTATTTCGCCGAACACCAGTGGGACGTTGTGGGCGAAGCTGTCGCTAACACTGCTATCTCCGACAATGGGGTCGTTTCCTCAAACGGCACGGTAGATCTCTTCGGATGGAGTACAAAAAACACCTATTACGGAATCAATAATGACGCCAATAATAGTACTTATTCCGGAGATTTTAAGGATTGGGGTGAAACCATCGGTGAAGGCTGGCGTACGCTCACTAATGACGAGTGGAAATATATCTTCAACTCACGTGATAATGCAGCCAAGCTGCATGGTCAGGCGATGGTAAACGATGTGCATGGGTATATTCTCTTGCCGGACGGAGCAGATCCTGTAGCTTTGGGATTTACCGCTACTCCGAACAACTGGACTACCAATCAATATTCAGGGGATAGTTGGACTGCGCTGGCAAATGCAGGTGCTGTCTTTTTGCCATGTACGGGCTATCGCTCCGGACAGAATGTAGTCGATATTGGTGCTCATGGCAACGAATGGTATGGTAACTATTGGTCAGCAACTCCGATAAATGAGGATAACATTTACTCCTTGCAATTTGGTAAAGGTTTTGTAGCTCCTTCTTATTCGAAATATCGCCAATATGGTGCTTCGGTTCGCTTGGTACGAGAGGTAGCACCCCAAGAGGGTGATCTGTTCAAAGCCGCTTCCGGTAGCGATACCCTGCAATATCAAGTGACGCAGATTACGCCGAATTACGAAGTAAAAGTGACACAGAGCGGACATGTCCTCAAAGAGGAAACCGACCTCGTCATCCCTGCTTCTGTGAACTATATCGGCAGAACGTTTGCTGTCACGGCGATTGAATATGGTCCTAATTTTGCGAATGTCAGAACCCTCCAATTGCCCGCATCGCTGACCAGCGAGATTTCTTGGGGATACGGCGACCTGAGTTCGTTGCAGGAGTTTGTCGTACAAGCAGGCAGTACAATCTATACCACAGACAACGGTGTGCTCTATTCACCGGACAAAAAGACTCTCTATCGTTGTCCGCCCAAACATGACTTCAAATCCGCCGACTTCCTGCCTGAGACCAAAAAATTAGAGAATGATGCCTTTAGAAATAACATCCGAATCGGAGACTTGGTTATTCCTAATACGGTTAACCATATTGGCGCAAGCACCTTTAAAGAGTCAAGCCTTACCAGTGTGGTTATACCAAGTACTGTTGGAGACTTAGCTGATAACACTTTTGGTTCCTGCGAGCACCTTACTTCCGTTACATTTGAGAACTCTGCAGGAATCAGTTTGGCATATAACTCGTTCGCCGGCAGCAAGATTCTTACTGACCAAACGGGCGATTTTCAGGTGATTGATAGCGTAGCTATTCACTATCAGGGAACTGCCGAAACGGTGATCCTTCCGGATAGCATCGTCAACATAGCATACTCGTTTATTTTTACCAGCACTAATGCGTATGTTCGCGATGCCGTAGCTGAGAATCTGACCACCGTTGTACTGCCTGCTTCCTTGAAGGCAGTGGACCATCGGTTCTTGGACTTTAGCACCTATCCCCTTGCGAAATATCCGAAGTTGGAGAAGATTATCTGCAAGTCGCAGACAGTGCCTAATGTGATTGGCTCTGCTCTTGAACTTTCTTCCGAAAAACCCATTACCCTCGTGGTGCCGTGCGGCAAAAGTGCAGTGTACAGCGCAGCAACGAAATTCTCGGGCGCGTTCGATATCGTTGAGGAAGACCTCATCTATGACATAAATCTCAAGCAGACTGATGGCGGTACAATCGCTTATACCCGCATGGCAGAATGCAATGAAATTGAACTAACCGCTACACCGGCGGCAGGATATAAGTTCGTGAAGTGGAGCGATGATAACACCGATGTAAAACGTACCGTGGTGGTAAATAGCGACGTAACATTCTCGGCTGAGTTCATGTTAGAGACCCCCACCGCCCTTGACGAAACCGAAAATCGTCAGTCGTCCAATCGTAAATTGATTATTGACGGTCAACTGCTCATTGAGCAGAACGGCAAGATCTATAATGCGCAAGGCACAGAGATGAAGTAAAGAGTGAACGAATGAACGTTTAAGGTTTAACTCTTCTTTTTTTCTTCTTTCTCGCAGACTTCGAGGAGGGAGCAGTCTGAGCACGAACTATCGGGGCAGTCTTTGTCTTTCGACTCTTGACTATCGGCTCCCGGCTCTCGCCGTTTCTTGCGGCGCTCGTTAATCTCAATGAGCACGGTAATGAAAACCGCCATGGATATGAAGGCAATCAGCGCTTTCATAAATTTCAAATGTCAAATTTCAAATTCATCGTTCACGCGGTCTTCCTCGATGACGAGGTTGTCAATGATGAACTGCTGACGCTCGGTGGTGTTTTTACCCATATAGTACGCGAGTAGTTCCTTCACGTTATCATCCTTGCGCAAGTTTACCTGGTCAAGACGGATGCCGGCACCGATAAAGCCCTTGAACTCATCGGGGGAAATCTCTCCGAGACCTTTGAATCGCGTTATCTCCGGGGTCTTGATCTTACTGAGGGCTTTCTGACGTTCCTCCTCTGAGTAGCAATAGATGATGTTGTTCTTGTCTTTGACGCGGAAGAGCGGCGTCTGCAATATATAGACGTGGCCTTTCTTGACGAGGTCGGGGAAGAACTGCAGGAAGAAAGTGAGCATCAGCAGACGGATGTGCATGCCGTCCACATCAGCATCGGTAGCGATGATGACTTTGTTGTAACGCAGTTCATCGAGGCCGTCTTCTATATTAAGGGCCGACTGGAGACAGTTGAACTCCTCGTTTTCATAGACGACAGACTTGCTGAGTCCGTAGCAGTTGAGCGGCTTGCCTCGCAGGGAGAAAACGGCCTGGGTACGTACATCGCGGCTCTTGGTGATAGAGCCCGATGCGGAGAGACCCTCGGTGATGAAGATACAACTCTCCAGACGCAGATCGTCGTCAGCATCTTTGGCAGACTTGACGGGTTTGGTGTCGTTGAGGTGAATCTGGCAGTCCCGCAGTTTGGGATTATTAACAAGGTTCTTCTTCGCGCGTTCCCGTGCCGCCTTGGTGACACCCGCTATAGCTTTGCGCTCTTTCTCGGAGTCCTGAATCTTCTGCAGCATAACCTCCACGGTCTGCGGGTTCTTATGGAGGTAGTTGTCCAGCTGCTGCTTGACGAAGTCATTGACGAACTTATTGATTCCCACGCCGCTGGTAGGGCTCATATCTTTGGAACCGAGTTTGACTTTGGTCTGGCTCTCAAAGACGGGCTCTTCGACATTGATAGCGATGGCACCGACGACACCGTTGCGGATGTCCGCCAGTTCCTGGTTCTTATTGAAAAACTCCTTGATGGTCCGGCCGATAGCTTCGCGGTAGGCTGCCTGGTGCGTACCGCCTTGGATAGTATGTTGTCCGTTGACGAACGAGAAATACTCGTCGCCGTTCTGGTCCGTATGGGTCAGCGCTATCTCGATATCTTCGCCTTTGAGATGGATGATGGGGTAGAGCGGACTGACGGTCATGTTCTCCGTGAGCAAGTCCAGCAGACCGTTCTTGGAGACGAACTTTTTGCCGTTATAGACAAGCGTCAACCCGGTATTGAGGTAGGCATAGTTACGCAGCAGTTCTTCGATATAGTCATCTCGGAAACGGTAGTTCTCAAAGAGCCCTTTGCTGTCATCGGGGACGAACTCGATGACGGTACCGCGTTTCTCGGGGCCGTTGTAGTCCCGGATGTCGGTGTCGGAGGTCAGTTTGCCTTGCGCGAACTCTGCCCGCCGCATCTTACCCTCGCGGTAAGACTCTACGGCGAAGAAACTGGACAGCGCATTGACGGCTTTGGTGCCGACACCGTTCAGACCGACGGATTTCTTGAAGGCCTTGCTGTCATACTTACCGCCGGTATTGAGGACACTGACCACTTCCACCAGTTTTCCCAAAGGAATACCTCGTCCGTAATCACGCACGCGCACGCGTCCGTCCTGTACATCGACTTCAATCACTTTGCCCTCGCCCATGCGGAACTCGTCGATAGAGTTGTCGATACTCTCTTTGATGAGCACGTATATACCGTCGTCCGAGTGACTTCCGTCACCCAATTTGCCGATATACATACCCGGACGGCGCCGGATATGCTCCATGTCATCCAAGTGGATAATGTTCTCTTCGCCGTACTCCACGGCATTTAAATTCAGTTCGTCTATTTCTGCCATAATCAGTCAGTAAAGTCCAATGTATAGGTATTGTCTTTGTCGGGTTCATGAAGCGGTGCCCATAGTTGTGCGAAGAAGGGATTTCGCTTCGCTTCCTTGTCCCAAGCCCAGGGCTTTGGTGATTGGTCATAGGGGAAGGGCATGCAGTCCGGGCACCAGTGTCCGCCGAGGAGTATCAGGCGCCGCGAAGCCTTGAAGGTGTGTCCCTCTGCGCACTGCCAGGTGTCGTTACCTAAGTATTTGCCGCCTCTGAAAGCCGCTGCTTTCTGCAACTCGGCGTCGGTCAGTTGCTCTACCGGCTTCGACTCGTCGTAGCCGTGGTCCATGAGTTGCGGCGTCTCGCTGTTATGACTCACGTCGAAATGCTTCCAGTCCGGAATGGCTTTGTATGCCTCCAGCGAACCGTAATAGGCGGAGACGCGTTTTAAAGCGCTCATTTGTGACGGGTCATTGGTCATTTGTGATTTTTTTATCCACCATTGCGTGCCATGAACCTTGCTGT
>Ga0265299_10002980_pt1 | contig 16856 bp, 9 predicted proteins | sample AusTroGonzalo_MG_4_FD_193485 | JGI IMG/M metagenome (GOLD analysis project Ga0265299, IMG submission 193485) | Bovine rumen microbial communities from tropical cattle in Woodstock, Queensland, Australia - Gonzalo_02 | ecosystem: Host-associated > Mammals > Digestive system > Stomach > Rumen ... | reverse complement strand
GCTGACGCATTGATGCTTGCCGGTGCCGATACTGCCGATACCCACGCCGTTCGCCTCGACTTCCTGCAGGTTACTACTGGTAAGGGTGTTAAGAGCGTGGCTTCTATCGGCCTGAATATCAGCGGACAGAAATTCGAGGCTGCAGCCAGCGGAAACGGTCCTGTAGATGCTGCCATCAAGGCGCTGAAGAAGATTATCATGAAACAGATGACGCTGAAGGAGTTTACTATCCAGGCCATCTCGAAAGGCTCGGACGATGTGGGTAAGGTACACATGCAGGTGGAGTACAATGGAGTGCTCTATTACGGTTTTGGCGCCAATACCGACATTGTTACCGCCAGCGTTGAGGCTTATATAGATTGTATCAACAAATTTAAAAAGGAAGACTAATGAATACACTATTCGACAAGATTTGGGACAAGCACGTGGTGCAGCAGGTAGAGGACGGCCCCACGCAGCTCTACATTGACCGGTTGTATTGCCACGAAGTCACCTCGCCTCAGGCTTTCGACGGCATGAGGGCTCGCGGACTGAAATGCTTCCGCCCCCAGCAGATATACTGCATGCCCGACCACAATACGCCTACTCACGACCAGGACAAACCGATTGCAGACCCTGTATCGAAAAAGCAGGTGGACACGTTGGCTAAGAACGCCGCTGAGTTTGGATTGACGCACTACGGCATGATGTCGAAGGATAACGGCATCATCCACGTGGTAGGGCCTGAGAAGGGGCTTTCGCTCCCTGGTATGACGATTGTCTGTGGCGACTCCCACACCTCCACCCACGGTGCAATGGGTGCCGTGGCTTTCGGTATCGGCACCAGCGAGGTGGAGATGGTGCTGGCCTCGCAATGTATCTTACAGCAGAAGCCAAAGTCGATGCGCATCACCATCAACGGCACGCTGGGCAAAGGCGTCACGGCCAAGGACGTGGCACTCTACCTGATGGCTCAGATCACTACCAGCGGTGCCACGGGCTACTTTGTGGAGTATGCTGGCGACGTGGTGGAAGCACTGACGATGGAAGGCCGGCTGACGCTCTGCAATCTCTCGATAGAGATGGGGGCTCGCGGAGGTTTCGTGGCTCCCGATGCTACCACGTTCAATTACCTGAAAGGCCGCGAGTTTGCGCCAAAGGGCGAGGAGTGGGACAAGGCTGTGGCTTACTGGAAGACGCTTAAGAGCGGGCCCGATGCCGTGTTCGACAAGGAGCTTACTTTCAATGCTGCCGATATTGAACCCCGCATCACCTACGGCACTAATCCCGGTATGGGCATCGGCATCAGCGAAGCCATTCCTGTTGATGGCGATGCCAACTTCGATAAGGCGTTGGATTACATGGGTTTCTACCCCGGTCAGAAACTCCTTGGCACAAAGGTGGATTATGTATTCCTCGGCGCTTGCACCAATGGCCGTATAGAGGACTTCAGGGCCTTTGCCTCGTTGGTAAACGGGCGTAGGAAATCGCCCGACGTCGTGGCTTGGCTGGTGCCTGGCTCGTGGGCTGTTGACCGTCAGATTCGTGAAGAAGGGCTCGACAGGGTTCTTGAGACTGCGGGCTTTGAGATTCGTCAGCCCGGATGCTCGGCGTGCCTGGCAATGAACGATGACAAGGTGCCCGCAGGCAAGTTGGCGGTATCGACCTCGAACCGTAACTTCGAAGGACGCCAAGGCCCCGGTGCCCGCACCGTCCTTGCTTCGCCCCTAACCGCCGCCGCTGCGGCAATAACAGGAGTAATAACCAATCCAAGAGAACTGATATGAAACAGAAATTTAATGTAATAACAAGTACTTGTGTGCCGCTGCCGTTAGAGAATGTGGACACAGACCAGATAATACCCGCCCGTTTCCTTAAGGCTACGACCCGCGAGGAGAAATTCTTTGGCGACAACCTGTTCCGCGATTGGCGATACAACGCCGATGGCACGCCGAATGAGGACTTTGTGCTGAACGACCCAACGTATTCCGGCTGCATACTGGTTGCGGGCAAGAACTTCGGTTCGGGCTCCAGCCGTGAGCATGCCGCATGGGCCATCGCCGGTTACGGATTCCGCGTAGTTATAAGCTCGTTCTTTGCCGATATCCACAAGAACAACGAACTGAACAACTTCGTGCTGCCGGTAGTGGTGAGCGAGGAGTTCCTGAAAGAGCTCTTCGATAGCATTGCCACCAATCCGAAGATGGAGGTCGAGGTTGACCTGCCGAACCAGACGGTCACCAACAAGGCTACTGGCCGAAGCGAGCATTTCGACATCAACGGATACAAGAAACACTGTCTGATGCAGGGATTGGACGATATTGATTTCCTTGTTCAGAACAAAGGGAAAACAGAATCATGGGAACAAGCGAACAAATAAACAAGTATAATCGCATTCAGCCTTTCGTGGAGATTATGGACTCTACGCTGCGTGATGGCGAACAGACCAGCGGCGTGAGTTTCCTGCCTCACGAGAAGCTGATGATAGCCCGCATGCTGTTGAACGATCTTAATGTAGATCGCATCGAGGTGGCGTCGGCTCATGTCTCTGAGGGCGAGCGCGAGGCGGTGAGCATGATTTGCCGATATGCCGCCAAGATAGACAAGCTTGAGAGGGTGGAGGTGCTGGGCTTTATCGACGGCGGAAAGAGCATCGACTGGGCCGTTGAGTGTGGCTGTCGCACTATCAATCTGCTGGCCAAGGGCTCGCTGAAACATTGTACCCATCAACTACAGAAGTCGCCCGAGGAACACATTGAGGATATTGTGCGTGAGGTGAATTACGCCCGCAAGAAGGGCATCAGCGTGAACCTGTATCTTGAGGATTGGAGCAACGGAATGAAGGGGTCGCCCGTCTATGTCTATCAATTGATGGACGCGCTTTGCGACGTTGGAATACGCCGATTCATGCTGCCCGATACGCTGGGCATTATGAACCCGCTGCAATGCGTGGAGTATTTCCGCAAGATGGTTAAGCGCTATGCCAATACGCATTTTGACTTCCACGCCCACAACGATTACGATTTGGCCGTCTCTAACTCGCTGGCCGCCGTGCTGAGCGGAGCAAAGGGATTGCACGTAACCGTGAACGGACTTGGTGAGCGTTGCGGAAACGCCCCGCTGTCGAGTGTTCAGGTTATTCTGAAAGACCAGTTCAACGCCCGGACCAACATTCGAGAAGATAAGTTGAACGATATTTCCCGACTGGTTGAGAGCTACAGCGGTATTGCCGTTGCGCCTAATCAGCCCATCATCGGCGATAATGTATTTACCCAAGTGGCTGGCGTTCATGCCGATGGCGACAAGAAAGACAACCTGTACTGCAACGCCTTGGCGCCCGAGCGCTTCGGCCGGCGCCGCGAGTACGCGCTGGGCAAGAACAGCGGCAAAGCAAACATAGCCAAGAACCTTGAGGAACTGGGGCTTGAACTTACTCCCGAGCAGACGCGCCGCGTAACCAAGCGAATAACCGAGCTTGGCGATAAGAAGGAGATTGTAACCCAGGAAGACCTACCGTTCATCGTGAACGATGTGCTGAAACACGATGCGCCTGAGGATAAGGTCAAACTTGTAAGCTACGTTGTATCGACGGCTTACGGACTTAAGCCAGGAGCTAATATCAAGGTGGAGATTAACGGCAAGGAGTATGAGGCAAGCGCCACGGGCGATGGTCAGTATGATGCCTTCGTTAAGTCTCTGCGCTACATCTACAAGAAGTATCTGGACCGCACGTTCCCCATTCTGCAGAACTACGCTGTAACCATTCCGCCCGGCGGACGAACCGATGCGTTGGTGCAGACCGTCATCACATGGAACGACAACGGCAAGATCCTGCGCACCCGCGGACTTGATGCCGACCAGACCGAAGCTGCCATCAAGGCAACCTTTAAAATGCTGAATATTTACGAAAACGAACAAAAGGAAGAATTATGAAACTGAACATTGCAATTCTTGAGGGAGACGGAATAGGCCCTGAGATTATGAAACAAGGTGTGGCTGTGCTCGATGCTATCGCTGCCCGCTTCGGCCACGAGTTTACTTACACCCCAGCTATCTGTGGCGCCCATGCCATAGAAGAGGTGGGCGATCCTTACCCTGACAGCACCCACGAGGTTTGTATGCAGGCCGATGCGGTATTGTTTGCTGCCGTTGGCTCACTAAAGTTCGACAACGATCCTACCGCCAAGATACGTCCCGAAACGGGGTTGCTGTCCATGCGCAAAAAGTTGGGATTGTTTGCTAACGTTCGCCCTGTGGCTACCTTCGATTGTCTGCTGTACAAGTCGCCGCTGAAGGAAGATTTGTTGCTCGGAGCCGATTTCGTGGTTATCCGCGAGCTTACAGGAGGTATGTATTTTGGTGCGAAATATCAGGACAACGACAAGGCATACGATACCAACATCTATACCCGTCCGGAAGTTGAAAGAATCCTTAAAGTTGCCTTCGAGATGGCTATGGCCCGCAAGAAGCACCTGACGGTGGTTGACAAGGCCAACGTGCTTGCCTCAAGTCGCCTGTGGCGCCAGATTGCCAAGGAGATGGAATCGCAGTATCCAGAGGTGACTACCGATTATATGTTCATCGACAATGCGTCTATGCGCGTGCTCACCGAACCCCGATTCTTCGATGTCATCGTGACCGAGAACACCTTCGGCGATATCCTTACCGACGAGACGAGCTGTATCACCGGTTCTATGGGCTTGCAGCCATCATCGTCGCTGGGCGAGCATACACCGCTTTTCGAGCCCGTACACGGCTCTTGGCCACAGGCTGCCGGACAGAACCTTGCTAACCCGCTGGCGCAGATTCTCTCAGCCGCTATGTTGCTTGAGCACTTCGGCTTGGAGAAAGAGGGCGCACTAGTACGCGAGGCCGTAGCCGCATCGCTCGATGCCAATGTACGCACCCCCGAGATTCAGGTAGATGGCGGTGAGAAATATGGTACGCGAGAGGTTGGAGAGTGGATTGTAAACTATATCAAGAATGGGGGGCCCGTCAGTTTTGTAAGGAAGTGACAACTTGTAAAAGATGAAGGGGAGGGGACAGGTGGAATGCTTACACTTTTGATGGAAAAAGGGGTGGTTTCAGCGCAAAGTGTCAGAAGGGGGGATTTTGAAGATAAAAAGTAAGTAAAAGTTTGCAGGGGTTGAACAGGATGTCGTAATTTTGCAGCCGAAAACGAACAAAAGGAAAGTAAAAGTAAGGATAATATGGCAAAATGCAAATTTCAAACGGCACAGAGAGCACAGAGTGAACAGAGGACACAGCGTTCGCAGCAGGGGCTTTACCAGAGCCAGTACGAGCACGATGCTTGCGGCGTGGGAATGGTAGTGAACATCCACGGCGGCAAGAGTCACGAACTGGTGGACAACGCCTTGAAGGTGCTGGAAAACATGGAGCATCGCGGAGCCGAGACACGCGACAAGACTGGCGACGGTGCTGGTATCATGGTGCAAATTCCCCACGAGTTTATCTTGTTGCAGGGCATTCCCGTGCCTGAGAAGGGAAAGTATGGTACTGGATTGGTGTTCCTGCCGAAGGACGAGAAGTCCCAGCAGGAAATTCTCTCCGTGATGATAGAGGAGATTGAGCGCGAAGGACTGACGCTGATGCATCTGCGCGCCGTGCCTACGAACCCAGAGGTGCTGGGGGCTGGGGCTCGTGAGGTAGAGCCAGCCATCAAGCAGATTTTCGTGAAGAGAAGCCTTAACCCTGGCCCCTCTTCAAGGGGAGAAGGAAGTGATTACAATCCGGACGAAGAGGAAAAGGCTTTCGAGCGTACATTATATAAAATAAGGAAGAGGATTGAAAACCGCATCTTTAATGAGGATTTCTATATCTGCTCGCTTTCGAGCAAGAATATCATCTATAAGGGTATGCTGACCAGCGGACAGCTACGTCGCTACTTCCCTGACTTGTCTAACGAATACTTTACAAGCGGACTGGCACTGGTTCACTCCCGATTCAGCACAAACACATTCCCCAAATGGAAACTGGCCCAGCCCTTCCGCTTGTTGGCTCACAACGGCGAGATAAACACCATTCGTGGTAATCGCGGATGGATGAAGGCCCGCGAGAGCGTGCTGAACAGCGAGGCCCTGGGCAACATCAAAGACTTGCGACCAATTGTGCAGGAGGGCATGAGCGATAGTGCTTCGTTGGATAATGTCTTTGAATTCCTCATGTTGAGTGGACTCTCGTTGCCCCAGGCGATGGCCATTCTGGTGCCTGAGAGCTTCAACGACAAGAACCCGATTAGTGAGGACTTGAAGGCGTTCTACGAGTATCACTCCATTTTGATGGAGCCTTGGGACGGCCCTGCCGCCCTGCTATTCTCCGATGGTCGCTATGCAGGAGGAATGTTGGACAGAAACGGTCTGCGCCCCAGCCGTTATACCATTACGAAGCAGGGTATGATGGTGGTGGCCTCGGAGGTTGGCGTGATGGACTTCGAGCCAGGCGACGTAGTGAGCAAAGGTCGGTTGCAGCCGGGTAAGATTCTGCTGATTGATACGCAGGAGGGTAAGATTTACTACGACGGCGAGATAAAGGAAAAGCTGGCCAAGGCTCATCCCTACCGCGAGTGGCTGAGCGAGAACCGTGTTCAACTGGAGAAGCTGAAGAGTGGCCGACACGTGGAGAACGGCGTAAAGGACTTAGAGCAGAAGCTCGTCACCTTCGGTTTTGGTCAGGAGGATATTGACAAGACCATCATCCCAATGGCCACAGCCGGTCAGGAGCCTGTAGCAGCTATGGGTAACGACACGCCGCTGGCAGTTATCTCAGACCGTCCACAGGTGTTGTTCAACTATTTCCGTCAGCAGTTTGCACAGGTCACCAATCCTGCCATCGACCCCATTCGCGAGGAGCTGGTGATGAGTCTGACGGAGTACATAGGTGCCGTAGGAACCAACATCCTGACGCCCGATGCCTCGAACTGCAAAATGGTTCGTCTGCCACAACCAGTATTGACCAACACGCAGCTGGATATTCTTTGCAACATAAGGTATAAGGGATTCAAGACGAAGAAGCTGGCGATGGTCGCCTCCCCTGGCCCCTCCAAAGGAGGGGAGCGGCTGCGCAATGCTCTTGACAAATTATGTAAGGATGCGGAGGCTAGCGTGGATGAGGGTGTAAACTACATCATCCTAACCGACAAGGTAGAAATCACCCCTCCTTTGGAGGGGCAGGGGGAAGGTTTCTACATCCCATCCCTCCTGGCAGTCTCTGCCGTCCACCACTATCTGATTAGCGTAGGCAAGCGCGTACAGACCGCCTTGATTGTAGAAAGCGGCGAGATTCGCGAGACCATGCATGCGGCTTTGCTGCTGGGCTATGGTGCCAGCGCACTCTGTCCGTATATGACCTTCGCCATCCTCGACGATTTGGTGAAGAAAGGAAAGATTCAGGAGGAGTATGCTACGGCAGAAAGCCACTATATCAAGGCGGTGGATAAAGGCCTCAAGAAGATTATGTCGAAGATGGGCATCTCGACCATCCGCTCATATCGTGGAGCTAAGATTTTCGAGAGCATCGGACTAAGCGAAGACCTGCTGAGCCGTTACTTCGGTACAGAGGTGAGCACCATCGGCGGCATCGGGCTGAAGGAGATTGCCCGCGATGCTATCCGACTGCAAGAACAGGCCAAGGAGCAAACCATGCTGAAGAACCAGGGACTGTTTGCCTGGCGTAAGGACGGCATCAAGCATGCCTGGAACCCAGAGACGATAGCTCAGTTACAGCTGGCCACCAGACAAGGAAACTATGAGAAGTTCAAGCAGTGGGCAGCCATCGTTGACGAGAAGGAATTACCTATATTCATCCGAGACTTCTTCAAATTCAAGAAGGCTGCCAAGCCCACACCTATCGACGAGGTGGAGCCTGTGGAGAGCATCGTGAAGCACTTTGTTACCGGTGCCATGAGTTTTGGTGCGCTGAGCATCGAGGCCCACGAGGCTTTGGCTCTGGCCATGAACAAGCTGGGCACACGATCTAATACTGGTGAGGGTGGTGAAGATAACGCCCGCTATCACACAGAAGTAGACGGCGTTAGCCTGAGCTCAAAAACCAAGCAGATTGCCAGTGGGCGTTTCGGCGTGACAGCCGAGTATCTGGTGAATGCTGAGGAGATTCAGATAAAGGTGGCACAGGGTGCGAAGCCTGGTGAGGGAGGACAGCTGCCTGGCTTCAAGGTCAACGAGATTATCGCCAAGACACGTAATGCCATCCCCGGCATCTCGCTCATCTCGCCTCCACCTCATCACGACATTTACAGTATCGAGGACTTGGCACAGCTCATCTTCGACCTGAAGAATATCAACCCAACCGCCGCCGTGAGCGTGAAGCTGGTAGCCGAGAGTGGCGTAGGAACCATCGCCGCTGGTGTGGCGAAAGCCAAGGCCGATCTTATCGTCATTAGCGGCTCAGAGGGCGGTACGGGTGCCAGCCCGGCGTCGAGTATGCGCTTTGCGGGTATTTCGCCCGAGATTGGTCTCGCTGAGACGCAGCAGACACTTGTGATGAACGGTCTGCGCAATCAGGTGCGCCTACAGACCGACGGACAGCTGAAGACCGCCAAGGACGTGATTATCATGGCCATGCTGGGAGCCGACGAGTTCTCGTTTGGCACGCTTCCACTGATTGTGCTGGGTTGCGTGATGATGCGTAAGTGTAACACCAATACCTGTCCGATGGGCGTGGCCACTCAGAACCCGGAGTTACGCAAGCACTTTGAAGGTCGTGCTGAGTACGTGGTAAACTTCTTCACCTTCCTGGCCCAGCAGGTGCGCGAGTACCTCGCCGAAATCGGTGTCCATTCGCTGAAGGAAATCATCGGGCGCACAGACCTCATAGAAACCACCGTGCCAGAGGCGTCAGCCTCTGGAAATACCGCCGCCGCCGACAAATGGCGCACCATCGACTTCGCCCGCCTGCTGCATCAGCCCGCAGTAGCCCACGCTTCCCAGCGTGGGAGCACCGACCCCGTTGCCACGCAAGGAAGCGTGGCCTACTACTGGGACCGCGGTCAGTTTACGAAGGTCACCGGCGTCAAGGACGAGGAGATTATCAAGGCTGCGGCAAAGGCCATCGACAATCAGGAGGAGGTGACACTCGACTACGCCATCAAGAATACCGACCGCGCTGTCTGCACCATGCTCTCAGGCATCATCGCGAAGAAATACGGCGAGGCTGGACTGCCCGACGGCACCATCAACATCAAGTTCAAAGGCTCGGCGGGCCAGTCGTTCGGCGCGTTTGCAGTCAAGGGTGTCAACCTGAAGCTCGAGGGCGAGTGCAACGACTACTTCGGCAAGGGTCTCTCTGGCGGTCGTATCTCGATTCTTCCTCCTGCCCGCTCCGGCGAGGACTTCCATGCCGAGGATAACATCATCGCCGGCAACACCGGCCTTTATGGAGCCACCTCCGGCGAGCTCTATATCAACGGAAAGGTAGGCGAGCGCTTTGGTGTGCGCAACTCAGGTGCTATTGCCGTCATCGAGGGTGCTGGCGACCATTGCTGCGAGTATATGACTGGCGGGCGTGTCGTCGTGCTGGGTGAGACGGGTCGTAACTTCGCCGCTGGTATGAGTGGCGGCGTGGCCTACGTTTGGGATCGCAAGCACAATTTCGACTACTTCTGCAATATGGATATGGTGGAAATCAACCTCGTCGAGGACAGCGTCAGCCGTAAGGAGCTGCTCGAGCTCATCCGCCAGCACTACCTGCACACAGGCTCGGCCTTGGCCGGACGTATGCTCGACGACTGGCAGCACTATGTCTCAGAGTTCATCCAGGTGGTACCCATCGAGTACAAGCGCGTGCTCCAGGAAGAGCAGATGAAGAAACTGCACGAGAAGATTGCTGATATCCAGCGAGACTACTGATTTATTTGACAATTAGACAATTGGCAAGAAAATAGTAAATAGTGAAATAGTAAAATAGTCAAATATAGCAATGGGAAATCCGAAAGCATTTTTAGAGATACACCGCCAGGAGGCTGGTTATCGTCCGATACAAGATAGAATCCACGACTTCAGCGAGGTCGAACAGACGTTGAACACACGTGAACGCAAGCTGCAGGCCTCGCGCTGCATGGATTGTGGCGTACCCTTCTGCCACTGGGCCTGCCCGTTGGGCAACAAGGCTCCCGAATGGAACGATGCCCTGTATAAAGGCGACTGGGAGCTGGCTTATAAGCTCCTTACCTCGACCAACCCCTTCCCAGAGTTCACGGGGCGCATCTGTCCTGCCTTGTGCGAAAAGGCCTGTGTGCTCAACCGTTTCAACCACGAGCCGACAACCAACCGCGAGGACGAGGCCGCTATCATCGAAGCTGCCTTCCGCGAGGGCTATATCCAGCCTCGCACCAACATACAACGTAACGGTAAGAAGGTGGCCGTGATTGGTGCTGGCCCCGCAGGTCTCGCCGCCGCCAACGACCTGAACCTGATGGGCTATACCGTCACCGTCTTCGAGAAGAACGAAGCCGCCGGCGGACTCCTCCGCTATGGCATCCCCAACTTCAAGCTCAACAAGGCCATCATCGACCGCCGCATCAAGCTGATGGAGCAGGAGGGCATCGAGTTCCGCTACGAGACCCCCCTCCAGCTCCCCCCGAGGGACGGAGGGCTTGATTACCTTTCAATCGAGGAATTCAACAAGGCTCTGGGTGACCAAACGCCCCTCCCCTCGGGAGGGGATGGGGGTGGGTTTGCCGTTGTGATTGCCACCGGCACCCCCACCGCACGCGACCTCAAAGCTCCTGGTCGAGAGTTGAAAGGCGTTCATTTCGCCCTCGAACTACTCTCTCAGCAGAACCGTGTCCTCGCCGGCATGGAATTCTCCAAGGACGAACGCATTACCGCCAAGGGCAAGGACGTCCTCGTGATTGGTGGCGGCGACACCGGCTCCGACTGCATTGGAACGGCTCATCGCCAAGGCTGCAAGAGCGTCACCCAGATTGAAATCATGCCCAAGCCCGTCGAAGGCCCTGAAGACCCGCAAAACCCTTGGCCCAACTGGCCTCGCACCCTCAAGACCACCTCTTCGCACGAGGAAGGCTGCACCCGTCGTTGGAACATCAACACCCTTGAGTTCCTCGGCAAGGACGGTCATCTCACCGGTGTCCGTGTCCAGGAAATCGACTGGCAACCTAACCCCGCCGGTGGTCGTCCCATCATGGTCGAGAAAGGCAAGCCCGAAATCATCAAGGCCGAGCTCTGTCTGCTCGCTATGGGATTCCTTAAACCAGAACACCCTGCATATCCAGAGAACGTCTTCGTTTGCGGTGACTCCCTGAATGGTGCCTCCCTCGTAGTCCGTGCTATGGCCAGCGGCAAGCAGACCGCTCAAAAGGTTGCTGCATTTCTACATCCGTAACTACGGCTCTGCCGCAGGTAAATGCCTCCCCCTTGCCCCTAATATCCGTGTGATTTTTCTCACGGATTTTTTTTGATTTCACTATACATTCCTACATTTTTCTCGTAACTCACATATATACAGAATGTTAGATTATGTATGGACTATACATTTTATGGTGCCTCTATACATAGGCAGTAATCAGTCTTTTTCAACAAACATAACGGAGGAAAGTAGCAACAATGACCGGCCTATGCTTCAGTTTCCTCCGTGGAAACTGTTTGTTTCTCCCGTGGAAACAATTTGTTTCCACGGGAGAAACAAATTGAAACAAACTGATTCTCCGATACTTAAATACGTTATTGCGGTCACTATCCTACGTCTCTTCTCAATGAATGTATAGTGACCAACAAAAATGTATGCTCTATACATAAGCTAATTCGTTTATATTTAGTCTATTACATTAAAAATGTAGGAATGTATGGTGTTTTTAAAAACTTTTCTCGAGAAAAGTGTATGCATACCGCCAATGTAAGGGTTGGCACAGGATATGTCCCCTGCTTCTTGAGCATATTGATAATATAAGCGCCAAAGGTGCGACAGACTATTCTGTCACCCCTTCTGGGTTTTGACCTGCACCGGTCGAATTTTTTTTCGGTATTTTATTTGGCAGATTCAAAAATAGTCTGTACCTTTGCACCGTCGTATGTGAAAACTATCGACCCACGCACCGAGAAAAGTGCGCGGCTATATGCTGAACTTGTTAAGCGAAACGTGGAAAATTTCAACAGACAAGAGAGCATAGTGATTACTGTACGCCTAAGTACGGGCGTGGAGTGTGTCGCTATATTCTTTCTGTAAAGGTAAATTTCCACGACCTCGCTTAAGAGAATTAGAGGTTACTCCACGCCTTGTGTGGGTAACTCTCGATGGATACTGAGGAAGAGAAAACTATCTTATTCACACATTTATTAATTTAATCCTAATCTATTATGAGACAAAAACTATCTCTATTAACGAAAACAATGCTCCTGCTGGGTGCCCTAATGGCAGGAAGTGGAAGTGCGTGGGCAGATGAAGTTGAATTTACCAAATCCGATTTTGGATCAGGCCAATCCACTTATTCTGCAACGAAAAATGGTGTAACTGTAAATTATACAGGAGGCTTGAGTGATGAAATTCGTATTTATAAGAATAATACCATCACAATATCGTCATCCGACGATATCACTTCTATCGTTTTTACATGCACAAAAAATGGAGCTGCCCAGTATGGCCCTGGTTCATTTGGGAATGGTGCCCCCGATGGTTACACATACGATTCATCTGGCCCTACTGGAACATGGACAGGAAAGGCAAAATCGGTGAGTTTTACGGCCTCTGACAATCAAGTGCGTGCTACCTCAATTGTAGTCACCATCGATAATAAGAAGGCAATTGGAACATTTTCTTCTATTAGTGATAAGAGTATTGCCAAAAATTCATCTGAGGCCTTTGATGCTTCAACATATTTCACTAAAGACACAAACGCATCGTCAGATGTAACACTTACAGTAACCCCAGGCGAAGACGAGAGCGATATTGCCTATTATAAAAACGGCAATATCTTTGCTGTTGGCTTTGGTGAGCAGGAGTTTACAATAACGGCAACACCCACATCGACCGATGTTGACAATTATAATTCAGTTAGTCAGACGTTTACTGTTAATGTACCAGATACACGAACCGTGGTAAATGTCACAGGTGTGACTGTAACCCCTAGTACGATAATTGTTGACGGTACAGCCGCAGCATCTGCAACTTTAAACGTTGAAAAGCCGAGCTCTGCAACTATTACTTATGAGTCTCTTAATACAAACATTGCGACATGTAATGACGCAGGCGTAGTGACAGCCGTTGCTAAAGGAACGGCCACTATTCAGGCAACATTGAGTATTCCCGCAAATGACCCCAGTTACAAAGTGGGAACGACGACGGCTACTGTTGAAGTGACTGTGAACAATCCCAGCCACAGCGTCATTTTCTCTGTCAACGGCAAAGAGTCTGAACCTGCGTCTGTAGAAGAAGGCGAGACAATAGTTTTCCCAACAAATCCTAGTGCGCTTGGAGGCAAGAATTTCGTAGGATGGACTACAGCACCAATTGATGGAACAGCACATAGCGCAACGCTGGTTGATAAGGCCACAGAAACTATGGACGACAGCGATTTAATTTATTATGCTGTTTTTGCTGATGGCGATGAGACGGAAGGTTGGCAAAAAATGACGGCCAGTAGTGTTACAGAAGCAGGTGTTTACGCATTACTCACAACAGATGGTCACGCATTCAATGGTACTATGGATAATGGTCATGGACAAGTAACAGCCACAGCATTCTCATTTACAAATGATTTTGCAACAAGTGCCCCCACTGGAACTTGTGAAATTACATTTGTATCAGTTACTGGTGGTTTCAAATGGTATAATGCCGAGAATGGATATTTGTATGCGAAAGCTGCTTCATCGAAGAACTTAGCATGGCATGCTACTGAGAGCAGTTATTGGAAAAAGTCTGGCAACAACTGGGTGTATAATTCCAATTCTGCCTATTTGAGAAGTTATAGCAACAGTTCATTTAGAACCTATGCTAGTGCAAGTGGCGATGAATTAGTATTTGCCAAAAAGACAACCATATCAACATACGACAATTACTGCACCAGCATCACCGAGACAGCCACTGTCACCGCCGCAGGCTGGAAGACTTATGCTCCTGATTATGCAGTGTCATTCCGTGAGGGCACTAAGGCTTATATCATAACTGCTGCTACTAGTAGCGGTACCACGCTGACACAGGTGACCAGCGTTCCCGCCAGAACAGCTGTGTTGCTTGAGGGGACAAAGGGAAGTGAAGTCACCCACACAATGGATGTTGTGGAAAGCTCAAACACTAACGTAAGTAGCAACTGCCTCTATGTTAGTGACGGCACAGCCAAGGATGACATCTATGTGCTGGCCGATGGAACATACGGCGTGGGATTCTATCTTTGGACTGGCAGTAGTGCTCTGACAGCAGGAAAGATATACATGCAGATTCCCAGTCCTTCGCGCTCGTTCATTAGTCTGCCTAATGAGACAAACGGCATTGACGCTCCGCTAACGAAGAATAAAGAAGTAAAGAGTGAGGTCTACAGCCTCAGCGGCCAGCGCGTGGCACAGCCTACGAAGGGTCTCTACATTGTGAACGGAAAGAAAGTAATCATCAAATAAAAAAAGGAGAATAACGATTATGAAGAAACAAGCATACATAGCACCCGCTACAAAGGTGCGTAAGGTTAAGTTACAAAACATGATAGCATCATCGCCCGGTCCTCAGCATGTCTACTCAAATTCAGCAGACGGCATTGATGACGAGAGCAAAATCCTCTCGCGCCAGAGCAACAATCTTTGGGACGACGAGGAATAACCCCTTAACGACCGGCTCCCCTGTCTGTAGTCTAAAGTCTGAAGTCTATGGTCGAGGGTACCGTGGTCGTAACACCGCACCCCTGCCGAGGGCAAAATGCGGCGGGGTGTAATAAGTAAAGTTTTATAGGAAGGTCGCTGGTGCGTGAGCATCGGCGACCTTTATTAGTGTTTAATTAGTGTCATATATCTATATTATCTTCTTTCGGACGTATCGATAATGAGTCGTTTTTTACTGTTTTTTATTTGAAAAATCTCTCAAAAAGGAGCGGATTTAGAGAAAAACTTATAAAAACTTGGCTTTTTTCTTGGAACTTTCAGAAATAATGTCTATCTTTGCAGCGTCAGAATATATGTTCTGGCTATCCGGTAAACATGTGAGGCCTTAGGGGCTGAGAATGCCGAGAGGAGTAAGCCTTCATCGACCCTGCTCCATTTAAAAGTCACCTGCGGGTGGCTTTTATCTTTCATACAGTTTCTTGAATTCAGTATAGAAACGGTCTGACAAGGCAAATCTTCTGAAGACGGACAACTCATGCTTTCTTCTGAATATCAGCACTTCAAGTGCCTTGTCGTTTGATTCGAAATAGTTCTTGATATCTGCTGCCAACATGCGGGTGTTGTATTTCGCTGGCATATTCAGAAGTGCACGGTTAGCCTGGTTGGCAGACTCATTCAGACGAGTAAGCACGATATTCTTTCCGCTGATGTTCTTCAGGTCAAATAACTTATACACGCCACGGCGTTCCAGAATGTAATCGGGTGTTTTCACACCGTGAGGATTTGGAAGCATAAAGACACGATAACCGTGTTCCACAGCTTTACGTGCTGCCATCAACAACGACGGGTAGTCATCGTCCTGTATTCCACCGACGGTATATATGAAAGGATCATCGGGAAGGGCATGAAACTCCTTGCGGGCAGCAATCTCTTTCAGTTTATAACCGAATGCTGCTCCCTCCAGCGTTTTCAGTAATAATATTTCTGCGGTTATGTCGCCTTTTATTGTCTTTCATACACGATGCAAATGTACATTCTTCATTGTCACCATTTGGAATGCCAAGCGTGTTCAATAAGTTTATCGTCGGCAAAGTTACGAATTATTTCCGGCACGGCCAAGGAAAAGGCAAAAAAACATGTGGAAGAGGGGTGAAAAATCATCGCCGCCATCCTTGGCGCAGCAGTCGAAGCCACACTCATGAAAGAACCTATGGAGAACAAAGGCTTCAAAATCTCTCAGTACAGTAGCATAATACGCATAATTTTAAAAATTTTCTTTGTTTTGCTCTCGACTTTTCGTAACTTTGCAAGAATTTGCTGGATTTCTTTAAATAAAGGCAGTCTGGGGAATTGAGAAAAATTGGGGTTACGATTTGGAGACCGTACTCAATTCCACGTTCTGCTATAAATTACTATCAATGAGCACCCGAAGATGGGTCACCAGCCGTTTTATGACACAACTTCGGGTGCAAAGGTAATCATTTCTTCTGAATCCACCAAATGGATAGCCAATTATTCGCCATCAAAAGGTAACTCGCCCAGATATTTGTCAAAATCGCTTTGGAACAGACGGTCTTGTACTATGCGATACTTCTCGAACTCTGTTTCTGCATGTTCTTTTGCTTCTTCGGCAGAAACGTTCCCTGCTGTCTGAAGTACCTCATTACCACCAGCTGCTAAAATGGTGTCAATTTGTTTAGCCCAATCTTCCATTGTCATCGGGATATGGCGCTTAGCCATTCGCTCTGCCAATTCGAGAACACCGTTTACCAGTTGTCCCATGTCCGCCAGTTCCATCTCTTTCAGATAATTCTTGGCTATCACGACATCCGTCTTGACAATCTTACCGTCAGGTGCATTTTCCCAGGTTGTCAACCCCATGTGCTCCTGTTCAGCATCAGCACGCTCAACTATCAACTCAGCGGCTGTTCTGCCATGCACGGCATAATGCATCTTGTTTTGCATCATCTTGAAGAAGAGCCTTGTTGTTGGCGCATCGCGATTATAGTCAATAGCGGTAGCGTAGATGTCTGTCAGTTTCTGATAGAATCGTCGTTCAGAAAGACGAATCTCACGAAT
>Ga0265299_10002977_pt1 | contig 16860 bp, 33 predicted proteins | sample AusTroGonzalo_MG_4_FD_193485 | JGI IMG/M metagenome (GOLD analysis project Ga0265299, IMG submission 193485) | Bovine rumen microbial communities from tropical cattle in Woodstock, Queensland, Australia - Gonzalo_02 | ecosystem: Host-associated > Mammals > Digestive system > Stomach > Rumen ... | reverse complement strand
GGCATTTTCATCATCGCTCCAATCTGGTCTAATATTTTCACCAAATCTTATATATACTTCACCATTAATGAATCTATTATATACATCCTTAGGAAGTATATAAAGTTTCATATCTTGATATACACTTAATGAATCTTCACTTGATGAAGATGTTTCAAATAAACCCTTTCTTAAATTAATCTTCATATTAAAGCTTAAATAATTTTGCTATACCCCAGGCGAAGTAATTTACAATAAATTTTCCGAGTAAATATAATGCTTTAGGTATATATCTAAAACATACCATAAATGGCCAAATTAACCAATATGTAAAAAATATAAATTTATCATCAGTTGTTTTTAAAGGAGGAAACATACTGTCTTCCCATTCTGGTTTATCAAAATTATATAGCTTTTTATCACAGCACATCCCAGCAACAACACCACCGCCGATAAATATATACAATAAAATTAATAAAAATATAAGTGCTATTGTTTTACCCATAACTTAACTATGAAAATATTTACCAATTATAAATACATTATGTTCTTCATCCTCATGGAAGTAAGGTGACTGACAATCATTTTCTTCAATATAATCCTTATAAAAATCATCATAGGTCATCCAATATCCGGAATACATTAATCCAATATACTTCTTGAATACATTAATATCATCAAGCTTCTCATAGATTTCCTTCCAGTAATTGTAATTTTTTTCATCAAACTTATAAAGATAATTATCTTCATAATCATCACCAGTAGGCTTATGATTAAGACAATTTTCCTTATATTCTTCCTGTTCCTTAAGATGTCTTTCTTTAGTAGCAGCGATTATATTTGTATTATCCTTAAATGCCTTTTCAAAATCATCAGTAAATTCAAGAGTATACATTCTGCTCCAGAAGTTACCCCAACATCCATCAGACTCCTTCTCTTCCTTTACTCTTGCAAGAAGCTTGCCTTCCTTCCAAAGCTTATATTTATCATTAGCCATTATAGTTAATGAATGTTCACTACTTGAATTTGTTTCAAAAATATTTCTTCTAACTTGTATTCTCATATCATTATAAATATTATAAATGTTACTATAATCTGAATAAAATGTATTGATTGATCCGTTATTAAATTAATTTTATACTTATTGGCTTTCAAATCATCGACAATATAATGTATTGCCATATTAATTAAAATACTTAATGTTAGCAACCATCCATATGGAAATAGTAAAAATATAATCGGTAAATGAATCATTATACTCCAACTTAAAGAATGAATGAACAATGCCATTTTATAATCATTCTTATATTGTTTTCCACAACAATGTTCATCCCACCAGTGTTTTTGTTTTAAATTACTTAAACAAACAGGTTGTAAAACAAAATCATCTAAAATATGACATAATATCATCAAAAAGAAAATAGCTATCATATAATCTCTTCTCCTGTCTTTTTATTATACTTTTTACCTTTCCAAATTAATATACCGTCTTTTTCATATCTAATACCTAACCAATCAAATAGTTCATAAAGATCTTTATTAGTTTTTAAATTATTACACCTACCAAACCAATCTTCATCAGATAAATCAAAAGCAATTTTAAAATAATAATCTAAGCCCCATTTACCTCCTATTCTCCATCCCCACATATTTCCTCCCGAAGTCCATGGTGTACCGGCTAATTCATCTTCATCCCAAAGTTTATCGTTCCAAATTCTAAACCAAGCCATAATATATTCATATTTTATAATTTAATATAGAAAAAAGACCGGAGGTATTTCACAATAACTCCGGTCAAAACAACCACAACATTATAAACGCTCACTCACTCCGAGTTTAACGATTTACTTTTTTCCTTCAATCATTTCCCTATTTTCCATGTACCACTCACGGAACTTCTTGTACTCATCTTCACCGACCTTATCGATTGCAACCTTAAGATCATTGTAGTCACAAGTCTTAATTTTAACAATGATACGCTTGCCACGAGGATCCTTGATAGGAACAATTGGACGAGCAACGATTCCCTCCGCAAGGTAATCAGGATTTGATACATCAGGAACAGTAGTCTTGAATCCCTTCATAACCATCTTTTCAGCTTCCTCAACAGTCATTTGACCAATATAAGGAGCTACGTCAAGACCAAGCTTTTCAGCATACTCATTGAGCATGTCAATAGGAATCCACCAACCCTGCATACAGATATCAAAGATAGAGAAACGGTTCTTATCCTTGTCATAGTTTCCACCAGCCTGAATCTTCTTACCGAAGAATTCACCATAGATATAAACTGGAGCCTCTTCAAGCTTAACAGCAAATCTATATTCCTTAAATGTTTCAGGAGTAACATCCATCTTAGTGCCGGTTTCAGCTTCATAATACTGAATCTGATTCTTGTCATTAAGCATAGGAACAAACTTTGCAGACTCCTTAGGGAAAAGTTCCGCAAGAGTAGGCTTAATACGCCCAATAATTTCCTCTAGCATTACCTTCTGTCCAGTACCGACAATATCAGCATTATCAGTCTTACCACCCGGGAAACATTCACCAGTTGAAGGGAAATAAACAATCTTGGAATTAGTTCCGTCCAGCTTTTCAAAGCAATCAAACTTCAATCCCTTAACGTAATCCATATAATCATCAGAAAAATCACCGATGATAATCTTGTTCTGGAAAACCATCCAAGCTTTGTTAGGAAGGGCGACCTTACCAAGGTTTTGATAACGCTTGTACAAAGTGTTAATTTTTGTGTAAGTCTGTGTTTTAATCATTTGTAAATTAAAATTTATTTATTTAACTTTACAATCAAGGACTTTCCTTGAAGGTCCACCACCACTGATTGTTAAGGTCAATCAGAACCTTTATTTAATTTCATTATTTTCAAGTCCCATACCATCTCCGGCCAACATCAAATTAGCCAAATAGGTTTGTGCATTCAGTTTTGCATAAAAATTATCCTTAGGATATTTTCCACACTTACTTTTCAGTATAGTTGAAATCTTATTAAGCCAATTATTTGAAATTGCTCCGGAATCAACACCACGTTTAAAATAATCAATAATAGACAGATAACCATCATTAGCCCAAATAGAGTTAAATACTGCCGCATTGTTACTAAGAAGTTCTTTTGCAATAAATGCAACCGAATTATCTTTTTCACTCAAAGTTGAAGCAATTACTTTTTTCATATTATTAACGTTTATTCTTACACTAATAATATAGAGCAATTTTTATAAAATTCAAAATTATTTAACAAATTCATCGAGCGGATATTCTTTCATCCAATAATGATACCACCAATTACTAACCTGGCACCCAAATTCCTCCGGTAAATTTTCGTCTATTTCACATCCTTCCATATTAAAGTATTTATTTCTTTCTTTTTCAAATACTTCTTTAACTTTACTCTGGTCTAATGAAAGGTATTCAATAGTGGGAGAATATGTTCCATATTCACCTTCATTTATTTTTTCACAATTGGAAAATATTATATAAACTTTCATAATTAAAAATTATTTTTACATATAACATTATAATATAGAAATAATATGTTAAACCCTTCACAGTTAAAGTCTGATTTAAAAACTACATTTTCTAATATACTTCCTAATGCAATTGAAGTATGTATGAGAAGCACATTCACTCAAATGAATGATGAATCTGAAAAATTATGTTCAGAATTTGCGGAAAGATTTGATGATATGGTATCAGATCCGCTTGCAGAAAGAATTGCAGATATTATAGACCAATATGTAAAATCAATGTGTATATATGGAACTATTATAACGGCAGGTTCTCCTGTTACTCAAACAGCACCGGTTAATCCAGGAGGAGCAATTAATGTAGCGAATCCTGTCGCCGGAAAAGTACCGAATACACTTGGAGTTATGTAAATAAAAAAGAGAGTCAAATTAATGACTCTCTTTCTATTTTATCGCTAAATAATAACGTCAGATTTCTACTGAAGGTTTTTCGCTCCTATTAGTATTCCATCATTAATATTTATACTCATATAAATATCTAGGCGAGTGTTATTTAAATTAACCATACGTATTTATTATATACCTATTAAGGCCATTCACCAAGAGGTGTGCCAAGGTTAAGTCCGCTAAATGCTGGATTATCCTTTGTAACTGCACCAGTAACAGCATCTACATAAAGCTGAGCTCTTGAGTTACCAAAAATCCACTGAGGATTGCAATCTACAGGGCCAATCTGCTTTCTAAGAACTACATATCTTGAATGAGGCTTAGGAAGATTAACTTCATTTACTCTTTCAAGAGCCTGTACAAATGTAACGGTAATCTGTTCGTCATTAAGAGGGAAATCTTCAATCCAGAAACCATGTGTTGAACCCTCAACTACACCATCAGCTGTATGCTGAAATTTATAAACAACAGTATCAAAACTATGTTCATCTCTACTTTCTACAGTCTGGAAAACATTTACAACTTCGTCAATACCTTCATATTCCTCATCAAGGAAATTAACAAGACGAATATTAGTTTCAAACCATCTGTAATCATTATCGACACCCTTAGCAAACATTGCCTGTCTATCAAGAGCAACAGTATGTTCAACAAACATAGAGTCAACTACTTCAACATCAGGAGTACCAACAACAGTTTGATTACCATTAGTGCACTGGCAAGAAATCATTACAAAAGCAACGATGATAGCCATAATAAAACTAACGAATTTCTTCATACTTTTTGTGTTTTAATTTATTTATATTAATATTTAGTCTTCCTCTTTAGTAAGAATCCATGCTGCGAATTCAAAGAGTCCGCTGGACATATCATCTACCATATCTTCATCGAAATCCTCGTCAAGATAAGGAAGAACTTTTGTATCCATATATTCATCAACAAGCTTCCAAACATTTCTCTTCTGCTTAGGAGTAAGCTTATCAGAAGGCCAATCAATAACATCCTCTTCAACTTCCTTTATACCTTCGCCTTCATTAAGTTTACCATGATTTTCTTCCTTAGCACGATTTACTTCCTTACCAACAAGTTCACCAACCTTATCAGACTTAGGAAGAGGTGCATTTTCGCTATGATTCTTCATAGCCTTTTCAACCATACCATCAAGAAGAGTAACAAGCTTATCTGCAAAAACAGAATCACTCTTAATTAACTGAGTCCTAATTTCAGCAGCCTCCTTGATGAAAGCTTCATAACCTTCCTCAGTATTAAGATCATACTTCTTGACATTGTTATTAACAAAGTCATTATACTTATCAGTAGCAAGAACCTTTAAATCTTCAAGCTTCTTAGCAAGATCACTGAAATCAAAATTCAAAAAATCAAAAATGCTATTACTCATATTGTTAAAAAATTAAATTGTTATTTGTTATTATATTTCATATTTTAAAATAGAATTTTAAATTTAAAAAATTCAATTTAAATTACAAATAATATATAAAAAGATAAATACTATACATATCCCAAATACTATCCATGCAATAATAGGTAAAAGAAACCAAAATATACATATTAATATTACTGCAAGTGCAACAAATGGCCAGAACATAAATAATGTACTGAAAAATAAAAATACAAATGCACCGATGTATACTAAAACTTTAAATATATTATTGATCAGATTTTTCAAGAAGTCCTTCATTTTTAAATTTCTTTAATTTATTTCCGATTACATAAAACCATACCAAATGTATTATAGATATTCCCGAGAATATATAGCATAATACAGGATTTATAATAAATAATAAAACAGCCGCAATTATATAAATAACAGCTGTTGTAATTATATTAAATGATATTATTTTTCTTTCTTCCATATTATAATATAGAATTAATAGATATTAAGTTTCATCTGCTTATAAGGATATCCTTCAGAATATTTATCTAATAATTCTTTTGTTGAGTTATAAAAAGACAATATCTTTTTAGCACAGTCATCAATACTTTTATATTTGGTTTTTCTGAAATATGGTTTACCTTCTTTCTTATAAAGATTTTTAATACCAGTCATAGCAAGGTTTGATTTCTGCTGATCTTCCTTTGTAAGATATATATGCCCATTCTGGTTTAATTCTATAACACGGTCTTTAAAATCAATATCAAATATAAGATACATACCATTTGCGGCAATATCTGGTTCATCTTCTGGTTTAAGATAGCTAAGCCTTATCCATTGAGAATTATAATCGCCGAACATTTTTTTAAATGTTCCTGTAGCATTAATTCCTTCTTTTTTAAAATTATCTTTTAATGTTTCAAAATATTGTTTATATAATTCTTCTTCAGGAATATCCTTAACGTCTTTATCTATATTAAGTTTTTCAGATATGTATTGATTTAACTGTATCATTTTGATTATACTTTTATTTATATATAAAAATAAATTTCAGATATTTAATTTTATTTTTATATGTATATTAATATAGGATTATGAAGCATATAAATGAATATATAGATGATAAGATAATTGAAGAAGGATTACTTTCATGGTTTAAAGCTTTCTTTAAAAAGATATATAATATGCAAAGGGGTCGTATCAAGAATAACAAAGTTGAAATGTATGATGTTGATACAGAGCAATTGAAAGTTCAGAAAGATTCGATTAAACTTAAAGAAGTAGATAAAGAAACAATATCAATGTGGAATGATAAAAAAGTAGGTTTCCCTATATCTGCATTAATTGCTACTAATCCTAAGAAATATCAATCATCTGAAGATGAACAAGAATTTAACCCGGATGTATATTGTTATTTTTCAAAAGACGGTAATAATACATATGCAGTAGGTGTATTGATGATTGATGAAAATGTAACTTTTATTGAAGGATATAAACATATAGTAAATTTAGAATCTGGTTTAATAGTAGATAATCCTACTGAAGTAAATAATATTATTTTAGAACAATATATAGATACTATTAAAAAGAAAGATTCAGGTGTAAAGGGATTTACTGCAAAAGCATTACATCCAAAATTAAAAGGTAATTTAACAGGATGTAAATTTAAAACATCCAACAGTGATAAAGAAATATTTGTATATAATATAAAATGAAAACATTAACACAATATATAAATGAATCTTCAGATTATAATCCAAATCCAGAAAACTGGCCGAATGTTAAAGAATTAGGTAATGGAGAATTTGAAGGTGCGCTTTGGGGTCATTGTTTTGTATATAATGAACAAAAGTATTTTTCAGATATGTGTACACTTAGTATATTTCCAAGCTATTGTAGAATAACAGTTAATGAAGGAAATATTAAATTAGATCCAGTTGATGGATATCAAAGACCAGAATTAAAAGAATTATTTAAATAATATGAAAGACTTAAAAGATTACATCAATGAACAATTACAAATAGATGAGGGATTATTAGAATTCCTTCGTGGTTTCTGGAATTGGTTATCAGGTAAAACAAACAGAGCTGAATATGAAGTAACATCTGCTTCTTATGATGAAAATGAAAAGAAAAAGTATATTAACCAGTATACTTCTGATTCTATTCAGTATAAAGATGTTGAAAGTATAAAGCTTATTGATAGAATTATCGCAAGATCAAGAGATAATGCAAATATTCAGAAAGAAGGTTTTTATAATACTATTGAATATTTAAAAAATCATCCAGAATCAAGAAAAGAAAATTGGGGATCATTTATATTTAAAACCGATGATTTAACAGAAACTTGCGGATTAGTTTGTTATACAAACAGCGGAGATGATAAAATTACTGTTATCTTCTCTGAATTTTTAAGTATTTATAATTCAATATTAAATTTAGGTGATGTTGCTAAGGCACTTAGAAAGATTGCTGATGAAGTTGAAATTAAAGATAAAAACTTAATTAAGCTATTTAATAGAGAAGAAATAAAATTATATCCGGTATCTGGAGAAAAAGGTTTATATACATTATGAAAACTTTAGCTGAATATATTAAAGAATGTCTTGATACAGAAAATTTTGCTTATAAATATGATGTTTGGTTTCAATCAGATACTGAACATCAAAAACCTTTCTTAGAATTATTAACAAAGTTATCACAAAGAAAAATTGTACAGAAAGAAGATATAGAAGCATTCTTATTAAAGTATAACAATTTTAAAATTAAAAAATTTGTTGACTTCTTTGATGAAGATGTTACAAGAGATGAAGCAATCAATGTAGACTATATTTATTTATTCACTAATATAATCAAAACATTCATTACTAATTTTAATTTACAACATAAAGTAGAATATCAATATCAAGCATTAAATAATGGTGATCCTAATGTACAAGTAGATCCTCCGATAATGGGAAATGAAAATGACGAGAATTAATTCTCGTCATTTTTTAAATATTGAGATAATACTTTTTCTGTTTCCTCTTGTATTATTTTAAGTAATCTCTGTTTGGATATTTCTGATATAACATTATCACTTTCCATTTTACTAATGGATCCATCCTCATTAACTTTTACTTTATTTATTGTAGAAGGATATAAATATACATATTTCTCTACAAAGTAATTAAAATCTGTTAATGCCCTTTGATATTCAGCCTTTGCTATATCATATCTTTGTCTCATCGTCATATTAGGATTCTTCCTAAGGACTGCTGCTGTGCTTTGTTTTTCAAGTTTGTTATCCTTTAAACGTTTTGCTATATCATATAATTCATCTACGTTTAAATTTTCTCTTTCTTCATTATTGTTCTTCTGGTTCATATTTAAAGTTTGTTTTAATTTCATCTATAGTAGGCCAGGCAAGGTCTCTGTCATTCATATTTAAGTTAATTCCAATCGGTAATTCATTAGCTAATACATCATGTATTTGTTTCGTAATGAACATACCTCTTTCACTTTCTTTATTATATTCATTATTTACAAGATATTCTACAATAGTAGGATATGTTCCTCCTAAATTATGAGGAAGTGTTACATAACCATGTGCGAATCCTTCTGGAATATATACCCAATCTTCATAAGAAGAAAGTACAAATCCATAACTTTGACCGAATTTAGGTGATCCTTCCCTTATATCAACAGCAAAATCAATAATTTTACCAAATGGACATCTGATAATTTTAGCCTGTGCATAAGGAGGTTCCTGCCAATGAAGTCCACGGAATGTATATGGTTTATCTGTAGTTACTGTATTAAACTGATGTAATTTAAAGTCGGAAAAATCCTTTTCAATTATAAATGGTAAAAATCTTCCTCTTTCATCAGCATATACATTTGTTGTAAATCTAACTGGTTCAATATAAGTCTTTCCCATATAATATTTTATATTCTTTAATTTTATGATTCATATTATTCTCATAATTGGTTATACATGTACTTAAATCATATAACCAATGATCCCTTGATACAGGAATATACTGATATATTTTTTTATTATCCATTACAACACAGTGCGGACGTTTTGCCGGCAAATTTAAATCTGCTTGTTTAATAGGATAAATAGGTACTTTAATATGCAGCTCTTTATCATTAACTTTTATATGATATCCTCCCGATATAATATTTGCCGCAAAATCATATCTTGATGCCATACCATTACCAGAAGCATTATATATTCCGCTTTTTAATGTAGTAGCATAATATCCATGCTGTATAATACAAACAATTAATTCTGCTAATGACTTTGCATATGTAGGTGATCCAATTTCATCATCAACAACAGTTAAATTATGTGCCGCTGACCTTGTACACTGATCTAATATTTTTGTAAAGAAATTGCCAGGATATTCAGAATATAACCATGAAGTTCTTAAAATATACCAATTCTTTAATTTAGAATTAATTATATGCAATTCACCATCTCTTTTGGATTGCCCATATATATTAATTGGTTCAATTTCAGATTCCTCATTACATATTCCTTGTCCATCCTTATATACATAATCAGTAGAAATATGGAATAACATAATATCATATTTTTCACAAAGTTGTACAAGATTTTGTACACCTCGTGAATTTATATAAAAAGCTGTATAAGGATCTTTCTCAGCACCGTCAACATTAGTATATCCAGCACAATTTATTATACATTCAATATCAGGATGAGATAATAAATATCCTTCCATACATACAAGATTAGTAATATCAAAATCTTTATGCGAAGCAAAAAGATATTCATCGTCAGGTAAATGATATGAATCTGTTACAACATCATAAATACATCTACCCAATTGTCCATATGCCCCCGTTACTAATACTTTCATAATTAAAAGTGATATTTATTTTTTATCCTTTCATATTCTGCCAGATCCTTTTTATACTGTTCTCTCTCTTCTTGAATTAAACGTTCTCTTTCTTGTCTTTCTTTTAATTCTTCTTCCTCTTCCTTAATACGTTTATTATATTCTTTATCATCTTCCAATCTTGTAAGAAAAGGTATAAGATGAACATAAGAAGGTCCTACTCCGCATCCAGCGCTTTCTTCCCATACAGATACTTCAATTTTTACTTGGTCTCCGTGTTTCTTAAATAATCTATTCAACCAATCATATAAATCTGCTGAATCTATATCATCGTATTCTTTAAGTTTGAGTTTTTCTTTATAAAAACAATCTTTTACAACTTCCCTATTATAATTTACTTTACCTCGTATCATATTAATAACAACTTTTAATATGTTTTAATAATGCCTTTAATTGATCTATAGATAACTTAGAAACTATTTCATTAATTTCTTTTAAAGTATCATATCTTAAAGTATCTAATTGTGAAGGTTCACATTCTTCAACATAAACAAGAATATCTTCTCCTGAATCAGAAGGATCTGCAGGATTAGTCCAATACCACCAACATTTATATGTTTTATTATCTTCTGGTCGCCAATGTTTATCTTCTAATTCTTTTGGAATATAAGTTTCCTTTAAAGAACCATATCCGATGGGTACATCAAAAAATCTAGCAAGAACTTGTTGACCAGTAAAATAATTTTCTTTGCATCTTTTATTAAACCATGAAGGGTTATCAATCCAATCTGGTTTCTTCATTAATTTAATCATACTGTACGGTTTTTATAATTTTCAATAGCTGTAGGTACTACTTTCTTATAATTAGGATCTTTAAGAAGAGGTGATGTTAATATCATATCTGCTGTAGTTCTATTAGTTGCAAAAGCAATGTTATAAAGAGAAGCTAATCTTGTAAGAGCAGATACATCATTTTGATGCCCTTGTTGGATAAGATTATCGCAGAAAAATATAAGAACATCAATTTTATCATTAGCAATCATTGAGCCTATCTCCTGATCACCACCAAGCGGTCCAGAATGTAAACAAGTTACAGTATTTTCAAAAGGATAATGTTTCATTATACCCCTAATAAGATCACCATTTTCATCATGACAATCTGTATAACTGATTTCTTTAATTAATCTACCAGTTGTACCGGTAGCATATAACTCATGATTTTTAAGTTCATTTAAATTATATGTTACCCATTCTATTAATTCTTTTTTTCTACTATCGTGTGCTACTAACGCTATTCTCATCTTCTTTATCTTTTAAAATACATTTATTACCTTCACACCAACAAGTTAAAAGCGCTCCATCACCAAATGGACTTTGCCATTCACAATCTTCAAATTGATGAATACATATTTTAATTTTATGCCCCGTTAATTTACCGTTACTATCAAATCCATCAAACGTTGGTATCATAATGATCTGTTATTAATTTAATTATATCTTTTAATACATTAAAATCATCACAAAAATCTTTAACTATTTTTCCTGATTCAATATCTTTAATAGCATCAGATTTCCTAGAATATCTACATATTTCATATGCAGCACGTCCTCCATCTGTAAGAACATATAAATCCCAATCTCTTCCTATTTTATTTTTTACAATAGCAAAAGGTGTATCTTTATAACGTTTATCTGGTATTTCATAAAATGTTTCTGGAAATGCTAAATCATATGCATGTATAGGACTATAATAATTTCTCATATCTATTTATTTTTTATAACCTTCAAATTGTTTACATTCTTCTTCAGTAATATCTCTTATTTCTGTAATATATTCATCAGCAAGATAACAATCTTCACTACCATTTAAATATTTATCGAGCGGAATCCAATGTTCATCCCACCAAATATTATGTAAATCATTTACTTCATAAGGTTCTCCATTATACTGACTAATCTCTGTTGCTTTGCCATATTGTCTAAAATATGATTTGAAACAAATATGTTCCTCTTCTTTACCTTCATACAAAGTCTTAATTACTTTAAGTCTCTTTACATCAAGACAAGCAGAAAGTATCTGCCAATGAAGTAAATCATCAAGATCCATTGTACTATAATGTTTCTTAATATCATATATTTCATGTTGTTCATCACCAATAGGAGAAGAATGATATGCATCTATATATGAATCAACATATCTTATTTTAAATCCTTCAGTATCACAATTATAATCAATTCTTGAAAATTTATTAAATTCATCTAAATCTTTAATATCAAATTCTTTTATAAATTTCATAAGAATTTCATAAGGATAATAATTTACATTTAAATTTGGATAATCAATAAATAGATTAAATTCAAATCTTAAATCATTATCTATTTCCCTTGCAATATCAAATGCAGTAAATTCTTTTCTATCATTAGAAAGACGATAGAAGAAATGAGTTGCTATATCATTAGCATGCATAGATGCTGCAATTGTATGACGACCAATTGCATATCTATAACTCATCCACATACATGTCTCTTCAAATTCAGAAATTGGAAGAATTGGTGATTTCTTTCCTGGAGTCGCTTTACCTAAACCGAGTTTACTCATATTATTCAAATTTATACAGTTACACTAATATAAAATAGAAAAAGACTGCTGAATGATTCAACAGTCTTTATATTAATTATTCCCAACTAGAAGTAAATTCAGAAGCATCTATCGTTATAACTTCTTGCCCTACTGATGTAACCTCTACATCTTCTTCAATAACGACAGAAGCACCTAATATTTCATGTTCTAATTCAAGAACTATATTATCAGTTATCTTCGGTGGGTTGTAATGCATCTTCTAATTCTGATATCTTTTTGTTAAGTTTCGTATTTTCTTTTGTCAATGAAGTAACTTGACTTTTAAGCTGTTTGTTTTCTTCCGTTAATGTACTTACTTTATCAACAAGATCCCTTTGATTTCCAGTAGCGATACCTTTATAAGAATCGATACTTGTTTGAGCATCATCTAATCTCATATTAAGTTTATCAAGTTCAATACCATTGGCATGAATTACAGAATCCATTTGTACAATCTGGTAATTTAATCTATCAATCTGTCTACCTCTTGTACAAGAACTAGTACATTTACTTACACTGAATAAAATTAAAACTATAAGTAAAATGTTTTTCCAATTTCTTTTAATTTTATCTATTAAAGTCTCTTTATTTTGAATTGGTTTCTTTACAACTTTCTTTACAACTTTCTTTTGTTCCATGATATTTAAAATATATTATATATTAATATAGTACTTACACACTAATATATTTAAAAATAAAAAAGTCTCCAGAATTATTGGAGACTTTCATTTTGTAACGTTTTAATTTACAATTTATTTTTACTTTACAACAAGTGTAAGAACAGCTGCACGACTAGCGGTCGGCTCATCATTTGTATCAAATTCAGTAGAAAGATTAATTCTTTCAGGTGCAATATTATATTCATTAATAAGAATATCTCTTACAACATCAGCACGCTGAGCGGCAAGAACGCTGTTTCTAGCTTCAGTACCGGTTGTAGTATCTGCACTACCAACAATATTAACTACCTCATTATCAGCAATAACCTTAGCAAATACACCAAGCTTTGCTCTTTCAGTCTTAGAAAGCTGTGCACTACCGATAGGGAAAGTAATTATGGTAGAAAGTGTAGGATTAGCAACAACTTCCTTTTCAACAATAACTTCCTTAACAACTTCCTTAACAACCTCTCTTACTTCAGGTTCACGAGCTTCAAGCTCAGCAATTCTTGCCTTTGCTGCAGCATAATCGTCAGCAGTAACAGTATAAGGACAAAGAACGAAGTTATGACTCTTCTTAGACTTTGAGCCGAACTTATAAGTTACACCGAACTGAAGTCTTGCCTGCATATTAGCAAGAGTAGGAGTAAGTGCATTATTATAATTATTCCACATAACAACAGGCTTTACATTAATCTGCCAAGCACGAGTCTTTCCAAGATTAACATTCAACTCTGCACCTACATTATAAGTAAGATAATTTCTATCATTATAAACATTACCATAATCATGTCCCCAACCTAAACCAGGAACAAATACGACCTCAACTCTACGAGGCTGGCCAGGATATCCACCAAACCAGTTAGAAAGATTCAACTTAAGATTACCAACAACATTATGCTGATCAACCCAAGTATTTGAACCTGTTGTGTTAAACATCGCAAGGCCTTCAACACTGAAACCAACTACAGGTGTTACATACTTACCAACTTCCAAACCTGCAAAAGGACGAACTCCCTTTACAATATTACCCGCACCATCCCAGAAGAATGGCTGACCACCGGTATGAGCGGTAGTGATACCGCCACCTACAAGAGTAACATAAGTGTTTTCAAAAAGACGTGAATATTCAACCGTCTGAGCATTTGCAAGTGTAATCATCATTACAAATGCGATAATAATACTAAAAATTTTCTTCATTATTCTTTCTTTTCGTAAACGTTACATTTTATAAAATAGAAAAAGATTTCGAAAAATTTCGAAATCTTTATTCTGTAATCATTGTATTACCTTCTTTGTCTTTAAAAACTTCATCATACATTTCTTCTGCAACACTATGGCACCAAGCAAGATTACTGTCTTTTAGAACCCTCATAAGCATTGCACCTAAATAAACAAGTTCTTCTCTTTTCATATTAATCATCATTTATATTTTCAATTTGTTCTACCTGTATACCGGCTTTCTCTAAAAGTTTAAGACCATCATCACTTCTGTATTTTTCCATATATACAACACGTTTAATACCTGATTGGATAATTAATTTCGCACAATCAAAACATGGACTTAATGTTACATATAATGTTGCGCCATCAGAAGATTGTGTTGATCTTGCCAATTTAGTAATTGCATTAGATTCTGCATGAAGTACTTCTGGTTTAGTTACTAAATAATGATGAGGACAATTATTACAATCTCTATTATATGAACTACAGATTGATGCTCCTCCATCTAATGAAGAACTAAGTTCATCCCAATCAACATCACATTTTACTTCTGTTTCACAACAATTATCAAATCCATGTGGTGTACCGTTAAATCCATCAGAAATAATTTGATCATCTTTAACGATAACAGATCCTACTTTATGTCTTACTGCGTAAGACCGGCTACCTACTTCTAATGCAATACGTAAATAACTTTTATCAAAATTTCTACACATAATTAATTATTTTTTAACAAACTTATTAAATGTATAATGAAGATTTTCTTTTTTATCATATCCTGAACCCAACACATATTTATTAAAATTATTTTCATCAAATTCAGGAAAATAAACATCACCTTCTACTTCTTCTGCAATCATTGTAAGATAAAGTTCATCTACCCTATCAATAAATAATTTATAAACAGAAGCACCACCCATAATGAATACATCTTCAATATCTGTTCTTTGAAGGAATTTATCAATATCATGAACAAGTTCTACACTTGTATTTTCATAATATCCATCTGGAATTGTTACGGTAGTACCTTCCGGACAAAGAATAAAATTCTTTCTATTCTTTAAAGGTTTAACAGGAAGAGAATTCCAAGTATTCAATCCCATTAATACTGCATGACCAGAAGTAGTCTGTTTAAAAAACTTTAAATCTTCTGGTAAATTCCAAGGAAGACCGTTACCTCTTCCGATTACACCATTAGCCGCACGGGCTGAAATCATACATATTTTCATAACTTATACTGATACTTGTGCTTTTATTGCAGGATATGGATCATATCCTTCTAATGTAAAATCTTCATATTTAAAGTCAAATACACTTTTGACATCTGGATTAAGAATCATCTTAGGAAGTGGTTTCGGTGTTCTGGTTAACTGCTCCTTAACTTGCTCAATATGGTTATTGTAAATATGAGTATCCCCAAAGGTATAAACTAATTCACCTAAACCTAATCCACATTCTTGAGCAACCATCATACACAATAATGAATATGATGAAATATCAAAAGGCATTCCTAAGAAACTATCAACACTTCTTTGATAAACCTGAATTGATAATTTATTATCTGCTACATAAAACTGATAAAAACAATGACATGGAGGTAGTGCCGCTTTACCTTCTCTTACATTCTTTGCGAAATCTTTTTCTTTTTCATCAGGAAGAACACAAGGGTTCCATGCTGTTACAATAATTCTTCTGCTGTTCGGATTGTTCTTGATAGTATCAATAGCAATTTTCAACTGATCTACTCCCTGACCATTAAAGTTTCTCCACTGAGCTCCATAAACTGGTCCTAAATCACCATTCTCATCTGCCCATTCATTCCAAATCCTTACACCATTTTCTTGGAGATACTTAATGTTAGTATTACCGGAAATCTCCCAAAGTAATTCATAAATAATTGACTTTAAATGAATTTTCTTTGTTGTAAGAATAGGAAATCCATCTGCTAAATTAAATCTTAACTGTGTACCGAATTTACTTATAGTACCAGTACCTGTTCTGTCACCTTTCTGTACACCATTTTCTAAAACATCTTTTAATAAATCTAAGTATTGCTGCATTTTATTTTTCGATAAATTTATTAAATTGCTTTAATATGTTTTCTCTGGTTCTGAAATCATCACCATTACTTATACATATTTTCTTTTTCTTTAATTTTGAAAATTTATATATCTCATTAAATAAATCTATTTCAGTTTGTATTTTATTC